>ERZ894206.853-NODE-853-length-19999-cov-8.541617_pt1 | contig 19999 bp, 25 predicted proteins | sample MGYA00380287_ERZ894206 | MGnify/ENA primary metagenome ERZ894206 (study PRJEB32331, sample SAMN06328483) | human gut metagenome | biome: human gut microbiome; feature: stool | host: Homo sapiens | collected 2013-04-12 ...
CGAACAGTGATGCGCAGGCGGCATATGAACAGTTAAAAGCGAATAACAGAACCTATCAGTTTGCAGACGAAAAAACCAAAAAACAGATTGCTTATATTAGCGATTATTACCTTCAAACAGTGCCGGAGAGTGTAAAAGCGGCGTGGCAGGAAACTTTAGAAGAAACGGGGGTTAATCCATTTCAGACTGATTTATCCAGTACATTAACGCAGCTATCTGTGGAGCAGGATTTTCTGACAGGTGGTAATGACAATATTTTTGGAGAAACGAAAGAAAGTTGTTTGGCGGCTATCAACAAAATATTGGAGAGAATAGAAAATCCATTGGCAACAATGACAGAGGAAAGGACAGCATGACTGATTTGAGTTTATAAATATTTTATTTAGCAATAGAAAATGACTTTCAAGAATTTACACTACCTTAACGTGAATACTTGTTGACTTCTATAGATGTTCATGATATGTTTGTTTTAAGAGCTTGAGACGGAATTTTATTATAATTCAGAGAGGAATGATGCCATTGAAGAGTGAAAACTAATAATTTAAGCAACTGTTTCATTATGAACTTTTTAGATGGCAAGGTAGTTTAACACCGTGCCTTTATAAAATTGTAGGTAAGAATGAAAAAAATAAGATATTTTATAGTGTCAACAATTGTATTATGTATGATTTTTGCTTCAACAATAGTTACTTATGCGGCAGATCCTTATTTGTCCTTTGGCTCAAAAACAGGGAATGTAAATGTGAAAAAATATGCTGATAAATATAATGATACATGGGTTTCGGTTATTGATAATGGAATATCCGCATGGAATAATTCTAGTGCAAATGTATCAATTTCAAAATCCTCATCTAGCAAAAATTCTATTGAAGCAGCACGATATGATGATACATGGTATGGACTAACCTCACAAACATATAACTCAAGTACTGGATATACAACAAAATTTACAATAAAGGTTAATGCTAGAACCATAAGTGCGGATGCAACAAACTTTAATAATTTTGCTAAAAGTACAGTTACGCATGAATTTGGACACGTTTTTTGGCTATGTGATAATCCAAATACATCAAAATCATCAATTATGAAATATAGCAGAAACAGAAATGGTATGACAGCACCACAAACATTTGATGTTGACAATGTTAATGCGAAATATGATTAATAATTTTAATATTAAATATGGAGGATGATGATATGAAAAAAAGAGCGTTTATGCTAGTTGGCATATTATTGATTTCAATTGTTATGAGTGCTTGTAGTTCAAATTCAAAATCCACAACAAATGAAAATGAAACTACTATTATTCAAGCGGAATATCCTGTATATGATACTGCGGAAGAAATTGTTGATGCTTCAGATTTAGTTTTTAGTGGTACAGTTACGGAAATTAATTATGAATCACTGAATGTTAAATCAGAAACAGGAGCCGATTCTGAAACTGGATTAGTTGAAGCTACAGAAATTCCATATACAATTTTTGATATTAGTATTGAAAAGGTGTATAAAGGAAATGTAGAATCAAGTTCAATTTCAATAAAACGACCAGGTGGAAAGATAGATGGTCAATTTTTTGTTGTAGAAGGTGCTTCAACAATCGAAGTGGGAGAAACATATCTGTTTATTACACAAACATATGAAAATGCTTATCCTAGTCTGTTAAATGTGACGCAAGCCTCATTCGATATGAGCAAACCTGAAGTTTTAAATAGTGAACAAGGCAATGCGAGAATCACTTTATCCGAAGTTTTAGAATATTTGGATTCAATCAATTAGAAGGTAAGATTAGAATAGCTCAGTTGTTGATAATTGTACCAATTTATGCTGATAGGGTAATCAAGAGGACGATAGTTCAGAGAACTATCGTTCTTTTGATTTTGTAATATGCCAGTTTTATGTTATTATATTTAAATTCCACACCTCTTTTTCACAGCTCTTGTAGGTTGTGGTCAGTTCTTTTTTCCGCGTTTCCAATGCCTGATATTCGGCTCGCAGCTTATCCACATTCAATCCTTTTAGCTTGATGCCTGCCTGTTCAAGCATACGCCTTGCACCGCCATAAAGGATAATCTGGCTCTCGTATCTGCGGAAATATGCGTCCGGGTTCTTGGCTTTTTTGTAGGCGATATGGTAAGAGCGGTTGTCCTTGTACTGCTCGGCATATTTGATGATTTCCGCAAGGTTTTTCATGCGGTGTTCCAGTTCCACAACGCTCTGTTTGGCGGACTTTCCCGCTTCGGTTTTTACAGTAATTTTATGCTCCAGATCGGAGAGAGAACCAGCTTCATTATAGCTTTATGCGGCGATTTTCAGATTCTCGATTGCTGCCCACTGTTGCAGTCCGGGACTGTTCTGGAATTTCTCGTCCGAGGTGTCAATGAGCCTGCGTGCAGAGTAGTCTTTTTTCGGAATAACTGCCTTTCGTTCCCGTTTCTTTTCGATGCGTTCCCGGATACGTTCCTTTGTGTATTCTTTCCCTAAAGACCTTGCACTACCACGGACAAAATGCTCCTTGTCCAGAGAGCGGAAAGAGATATATTTTGCAGCATCTTCTCCAAAAGTTTTCCCTTTGATTTCGTAACCTTTTGCCCACATAAGAAGCAGAAATTCTTCATAGGTGGAAGCCGACTTGATGAAAAAATTGATGTCCCGTCGAAGCTGTGTTTTCCAAGTCGAACCATTCTGATCAGACTGCCATTCCTTGTATTTTTTGCCACGTTCACCGCCTGGAATGATGACGGAAAGATTGTGTTCTTTGCACAGTTCATCACTCAAGTGGCGGATGCGGTGGTAGGTCTGTGTGCAGTCATGGTATTTGTTATATTCAATGTTGTCAGCCGCACAAAAGATGATATGATTGTGTATATGCCCCTTATCAATATGCGTGGTGACAACATACGAATATTCCCCCTCTAAAACCTTGCCTGCAAGCTCTTTTCCAATGCGGTGTGCTTCCTCATAACCGACCTCGCCCGGAGCAAAAGCCTGTATCAGATGGTAGGCTTATTAGTTTAGAAAAAGTAAATAAAGACTTGACGTTTAAATCTTACAGATGTAAGATATAAGGGAATATTATATACAGAAAAAAGAAATCATGATTGCTTTGACATAACTTTTGAAATGGAAAGAACAATTTTTTTTAAAATAAAATCTTACAACTGTAAGAAAAAGGAGATGCTATGACGAAAAAAAAGAAAAAAAGCAGGATATACATTATATGGCTCATGAATTTATGCTTGATTACAACTGTGGTTGCCTTTTTTGTATGGTATGAAAGTGTACCTGATGTATCACCGGAGAAGGTTCTTAAAACATATATGGATCATGTTTCAAATCGAGAATATGAACAAATGTATGAGATGATTGATGCAGGAATATCTGGGAATATCAGTCAGGAAGATTTTGTAAAACGTAATTCTGCTATTTATGAGGGAATTGATGTAGATAATATGAAAGTTCATATCACATCTTATGATAAAGAACAAAAAGAGATCTGTTATGAAACATCTATGGATACTGTTGCAGGAAAAGTAACTTTTGAAAATAAGGCATCATTTATACTGGAAAAAGGCAAATATAAGCTGATATGGAATGATTCTTTGATATTTCCAGAACTGGATTCCACAGATAAAGTAAAAGTGTCTACAACAAGTGCTAAAAGAGGGCAGATTATAGACCGAAATGGTCACTTGCTTGCAGGCGAGGGAGTGGCTTCTTCTATAGGCGTAGTTCCCGGAAAATTAGAGAATAAGAATGATGCTATCAGCCAGTTGGCAGAATTATTGGAAATGAAAACAGAAGATATAGAAAAAAAATTAGCGGCAAAATGGGTAAAAGATGATTCATTTGTACCATTAAAAACAGTTCCAAAGGTGAATGAATTAAAACTGATGTCGATTGAGCCAGATCAGGAAACATTGGCAGAGAAAGACCGACAGGAGAAATTATTAGAGATTCCAGGTGTGAAAATTTCAGATATCACTGTAAGGGAATACCCACTGGGGGAGGCTGCTGCACATTTAGTGGGATATGTTCAAAACGTTACGGCAGAAGATTTAGAAGAACACGCCGGAGAGGGATATACATCGAACAGTGTGATTGGAAAAAGTGGAATGGAAGGATTATTTGAAAAAGAATTAAAGGGACAGAATGGGTGTTCTATTACTATTGTTGATTCAAATGGCAATAAGAAAAAAATCATAGTAAGCACGATTGTAGAAAATGGAAAAGATATAAAACTAACGATAGATTCGAATTTGCAAAAAGAATTATATGAACAATTTAAAGATGATAAGAGCTGTTCAGTTGCTATGAATCAGTATACGGGAGAAGTATTGGCTTTAGTCAGTACACCTTCATATGATAACAACGATTTTATTAGGGGCATGTCAAGTGAAAAGTGGAATGCGCTGAATGAAGATGAGAACAAACCTATGTATAATCGTTTTCGACAGGTCTGGTGTCCGGGATCTACGTTTAAGCCTATTATAGCTGCTATTGGATTAACAACAGGGGCGATTGATCCAGATGAGGATTATGGGAATGAAGGATTGAGCTGGCAGAAAGATTCCTCATGGGGATCTTATTATGTAACGACGCTTCATGCTTATGAGCCGGTTATTCTAAAAAATGCTTTAATTTATTCAGATAATATTTATTTTGCAAAGGCGGCATTAAAAATTGGGGAAAACGATATGGAAAGTTCATTAACAAAACTGGGATTCAATGATGTACTTCCATTTGATATTAAGATGGCAAAATCGCAGTTTTCCAATACAGAAAAAATTGAAAAAGAGGTACAGTTGGCTGATAGTGGCTATGGACAAGGTCAGATTCTTGTGAATCCTTTGCATATGGCTTGTATGTATTCTGCATTTTGCAATGAAGGAAATATGATAAAACCATATCTTACATATAAGGAAGATGCAATGCCTGATGTCTGGATCAAAGAAGCATTTACAAAGGATGCGGCGCAAATTGTTTTGGAGGATACGAAAGAAGTCATAAACAATTCTCATGGAACTGGCTATGCAGCACATAGAACGGATATTATATTAGCCGGAAAAACTGGAACTGCAGAAATCAAAGCATCAAAAGATGATACAACGGGGACTGAATTAGGATGGTTTTCTGTTTTTACAACGGACAAGAATATGGAGCGTCCTATTATGATCGTCAGCATGGTAGAAGATGTAAAAGGAAGAGGTGGAAGCGGTTATGTTGTCAAAAAAGATAGTCAGGTTCTTGAAAAGTGGTTTTCTGGTAATTAGTATAGGATTTTCGATGGGGATTTCGGGGTGTAAAGGGAATATAGAAGAACCAGTATCCTCTGAACCTATTGAAATTGTCAGTGAGAAAGGAATGGATGATAATTTTATAAATATTCCGATAGATATTTATGAGGAAGCCACAACAAAAAATAAGCTGAAGGATATGGAAACAGTACGTAAAGTTGTAGAAAGATTTGGGGAATGTGGATATGCGGCAGTTGATTGTGAAAATCGAGTTGATATGACACAAATGCAAAGTGTGATGGATTTTTGTGATTCGGTAGAGAACCAGAAAGAAGCAGAAGTGACAATTATCCAAGTGAGTAGTTTGGGAGGATTTTCAGTCTATCATTTACAGACAGAAAATGGAGTGGTTCATGTGAAAAGATGTTACTACGGATATAAAGATGGAATTATGAAAAGTGAAGATGAGGGTGAATATCAAACCGATTATTGGAGATATACCGATGATGGATATATGATGTTCTCCGGAACATATTTTTCAGAAGAATTGTATGTATTAACATTGAGTTCGGCAGAAGAACATGTAGCATTTCGTGTACTGCCATTGGATGCAAAGTGCAGGGAATTAAATGAGAAATATCTTTTACCAATAGGATATGAGTTAAATAATATGTTTTTAGTGGATTGGAATGAGGATGATTTTGGAGAACTGAATTTCTATGACATGTTTGATTTGTTGTATCCAAAGTTGCATAATGAAAAATTTCCATATGTAGCAGATGATAATTTAGGAATAGGTGCAGTTTATCATATTCCCAAAACAGAGTTTGAAAATGTGATTATGGAATATTTTAATATCGACAGTGAAACACTGCAATCCAAAACAGTCTATGATTCGGAGGATTCCACATATGAATACAAGCCGAGGGGTTTTGAAGAAGTAGAGTACCCGGAATACCCATATTCAGAAGTAATCGGGTATACGGAGAACAGTGATGGAACAATTACACTTACTGCTAATGTGGTATTTCCATATTCGGGAAATTCCAAAGTATATGCTCACGAGGTTGTGATTCGTCCTTTGGAGGATGGCAGAGTACAATATGTATCCAATCGGATCATACCTTCCGAGGATAATAGTGAGGAAACATGGCACACACCCCGTTTGACAGCAGAGGAATGGGAAGAACTGTATGGAGGCGAATGATGGAAGATGTAAATTGGCTGTTGAAGAAATGGGGATTTCCGATTTTGATGTTGCTTATTGCGGTAATAGCAGGAGTGCTTTGTTGTGGAAAGCAGCACACGGAAGAACAGAAGGCGGCAGAAGAAGTGTGGGAGCCTCCGGTGGAAATCAAAGACAGTGAAACGATAACGGAAGAAGAAAGTGATACGGAAACTTCTATAGATTCAGCATATTGGCTTATTCCGCAAGCCAGTGATTGTCTTATTTCTGATGAGGAAAAGCAGCATCTACAAAGTACAGTTTTGTCGGCAGCAGAATCGGTTAAAGAAATCTATAAAAATGTGATAATTAAAGATGCTGCGAATTATTCCTCCGGTGTTAGTGAATTTACAAGCGAACAACGGAAAACGGTTGTGGAGCAGTTAGGAGCGGCCGGTTTGGTAAGTGTTGAAGAAGATACTAATATGCAGAACCCTGAAAAGATAGAAATGTTTTACTCAGATTATCTGAATGGGAAGGATTCAATGGTTACCATATTCGAAGTGCAGCGGGATGGACTGATTGGAGCATTTACTTTTATCTATCGGAAAGGTGAGTTACAGACCTATTACATAGGAATCCGGTGGAAAGAAGGCGGTATACCGGAGATACAGGGAACTTCGGTAAGTAATGTGACAGAAATTAAACTTACAGAAAAAGGGTATTTTATCTACGCATTTGAATATGTGATTGCACATGCAAGTTTGAGACAGTATTGGAGAATAGAGCCGCTTCCGGAAGACTGCCGGAAATTGACGCAAGAATACATATCAGGACTAAGCTATGTGAATTATAATGTGCTTGTCACAAACTGGGACAGAAGTAATGTAGAGGATATTCTTATGCCTTGTATGTATGAAGATATCTATCGGATTTATACTGGAGAAAATTTGAAAACAGAAAATTGGAAAATTCCAGCAGAAGAATATGAGAGGATAATGACTACCTATTTTCCGGTATCTGTAGAACAGTTGCGAGAACATTGTGGATATGATAAAGACAGCAACAGCTATGAATATGAGATGATTTATGCCAGCCCGTATCCACCTTTTGGAGAAGTAGTAGATTATACGGAAAATGCGGATGGAACGCTCACACTTATCGTAGATGGTGTATGGCCGGATTATAATTCTGACCTCGCTTTTAGAAATACGGTTGTAGTTCAGCCGTTTGAAGACGGAACTTTTAGGTATCTTTCTAATTCTATAGAGCAAATAGAATTGGAATTGCCGCCAATAGCAAAATCACAGCAAAGGTGATTTCGAAGGAAAGGATAATTTTATGGTATTAAAGAAAATGAATATTTTACTGATTACGGCATTTCTGATTGGGTGTTGTGTGTGTGCCTGTGGGAAGGAAGATAGTATTACAAGCGAAACTCTTGAGAAAGATACAGAAGAGGTATCTTCCACAGAGGAAACAAAAAGTGCAGAGGAAGAGGCTACAGAACAGTGGGAAAAGGGCTACAATCTTCCCGTGGACGAACAGGAAGCGGTGGAAGCTGAAAATGACTGTATAGAAATGATGGAACGTATTTCTGACATTTATGGAGATGCAGATAAAGGAGCAGCTTCTAATGTTGTTTTGGAAGATGAAACAATTTTTAAAATGCAGAAGAAAATAATGGAAACAGGATGTCCGGTTGCTACATTGGTTTTGTATTCTAATATGGGAAATTATGAAAATGTAGATAAATTTCTCAATGAATGCATGGATGGGAAAAGCGGCGCTGTAGTAATTTATGAGATATATGATGATGGTGGCGTAGGAAGAATGAAATTTATTTTCGATGGAACAGATATGTACATCGTAAGTACAAGAGGCGTTTGGAATGATAATAATACACCAGGAACATCATACATTTCTTACACCAGAATCAAAGAGTGGAAATATACGGATAAAGGGTGGTTTTGTTATGAACTATGTGTACCAGAGTATCCGGAAGTAACTGAGATGGTGGATGGGAGCTGTCTGATCAGAGTAAAGCCAATGACAGAGGAACAGCGTGAAATGTCTGAAAAATGCGTGCGTGGTTTGGGATATCAGGGAAATAACCTCTTATGTTCCAATTGGGATACAGAGCATATGGAAGAACTGGATTATAATGGGATGTATGAATATCTGTATGCAATGAAATATCAGGAAAAGTTTAATTCTGAGAATTACCCAAATGGAATACCAAAAGAGGAATTTGAAAATTTAATTATGGAGTATCTTCCAGTGACGGCAGAGCAGATACGGGAATATGCGGTGTTTGATGAGGAAAACCAGACTTACGCTTGGGTGCGTCTTGGTTGCCTTAATTATGCACCAACGTTCTTTGGTACTTCTTTGCCAGAAGTAATTGATATAAGAGAAAATGGAGATGGAACAATTACACTAACCGTTGATGCAGTTTGTGATATGGTTATATGTGATGATGCAGTTATAACTCATGAACTTACGATAAGGTTTGCAGAGGATGGCAGCTTTCAGTATTTGGGGAATGAAATCCTAAATGACGGAATTATGCAGATACCCGATTACCAATACCGAATTAAAAATTGATTTGACAATAGAAGTGTTTTGTACTAATCTTACATATGTAAGAGATGGGAGGACACATGAAGAAATAAAGGACAGAGGTTATTATATTGTATTTTAAGGGAAGGATGGAGTAAAAATGATTATAAAGTCTATTATGACCGATGAAGATAGAAAAGCATTAGAGTATATGCTTTCGTTAGAATATGCTATGCCATATCAATTACTTAAGACAAAAAATAATAGAAGGAAAATTATTTATATAATGACACCAGTATTATTTTTGTCATCAATCGGCTGCTATTTTGTAAAGAGTTATCCGATGTTTTATGTGGGAATGGGGATTTCTATTATTGCATTGATTTGGATTATTTGGTTTCAATCTAAGGGAAAAAAATTTGAAAATAATGTCCATGAATTTGTATGGAATAAATCAAGATATAACAAAGTGGAAATTGATGTTCAGGGAATAAAATTAGAAGATAAAAAGATCTGTGAACTTAAAGAAATAGATAGAGTCTTTTTATACAAAGATTTTTTCTTTCTCATAACGAATGAAAAGAAGTTACTTGTACTAAAAACAGTAGGTGTAGAGACAGAAGAACTTATTAAGATTATTAAAGAAGCTGATATTTTATTTGAAAAAAGAGAAGAACCATTTAATATTTATGAATATTGCAAAAAGCAGTAATTAAAAAAAGAAAAAACGAGTAAAAGTTAATTCTACAGTTAACCTTTACTCGTTTTTGTTATTTCTGTGATACCCAGATATTCATGTCTGATAAGATAGACATGGTTATTTCAGTTGCGTTGCCTCCGGTAGCATCGCTGTCTGCACTAATGTTGGTGGCAAAAAAGTATGTATTATCTGCAGTTTCGATATAACCGATGAACCATCCGTTTACATCCTGTCCATTCACACGTCCGGTTCCGGTCTTTCCGTAGAGTGTTCCGGTATCGGAAAATGAAAGGCGGATGGCATCTTTTACTGCATTGATATTTTCAGGGGCGAAGCCGAAACTGTTATTCTGCAGCTTGGTTAAAAGTTCGACCTGTTCTATTGGAGAGATTTCCAAGGAGGATTCCAGCCAATAAGAGGAGAAATCGCCACTCACATTTTCATTTCCATATCCGATTTGCTGAATATAGTTGTAAATGTTAGTGGATGCAAGTTGTTCGTCTATTGATTGGAAATACCAGTTAACAGAGGATGTCATCGCAGACTGTAAGGTCTGATCAGCGTTCCATGCTTCAAACGGATAGTTTTCTCCATTCCATGCAATAAAGGAATCTTCTGGTGTAATGACACCTTCTTCCAATCCAAATAAAGCATCATATATCTTGTAAGTGGAATCCGGCGCAACTCGTAGCGTAGCATGTTCTATATCATGTATGCTCCAGGCATCATTTCCCAGATCGTATAAAACAAAGCTTCCTTCGTATTTTCCAAAGTATTTAGAAAAATCTACATATGAAATATTTTCTGAGGAAGATTTCCATTGGTAGTGACTTTCGTCCGCTGCATATGTAGAAATAAAAGGTGTAAGTCCCATTATTAGAACTGTGGTCAGTATAAAAGCAGTCATGCCTTTTAACTTCTTGTAAAACGTTGGTTTCTCATAAGAAGCGATGTTGATAATGCGACGCTTTATTTGTTTCATGTTTCCGCTAAGGCTGGCAGCAAACGGAAAAGGAGTAATGGAGACCTTTTCTATAAAGTTAATCAGCGTATTTCCATAATTCTCATAATCGTCTTCTTGCAACATTTTCAGAACAGAAGTGTCACAGGCAATTTCTCTGTCATTACGCATTTCTCTTAGCGCAAACCAGACAAAGGGGTTAAACCAATAAAGCACTCCGGCAAAGTTCATAAGATAATTGGCAATGGCATCCTTATGTCTGTAGTGTTGCAGTTCATGTAATAGCATATATCTCATATCAGATTCGTGATAATCTGAGATTAAATGAATTGGAAGATAAATACATGGCTTCAAAAATCCTACGATAATAGGTGATTTCAAAAAAGCGGTACTGTACACAGGAATATTCCTTATTATTTTCATCTCATTCAAGCATCTGTTATACAGTCTGCGAACTTTCGGATTTTGAAGGGGAAGTGCAGATCTCTTTATAGTGCGTAAACGAAGAGAAGATTTGATTACCAATATCATCATCACAAACATTCCCACAATCCATATACTCAATAAAATGTACCCGGTAACGGATGAGATGTCATGGTTTACAGAAAGGGCAAAGTCATTCATCCAATTTGTAGTACCGGATAAATCGGTATTCATAACATTATTTGTACCAACATCGGCATGAGAAGTGGTGGAGTTTTGTACGCTACTGAGCCATGAGAAAATTTGCGGGAAACTAACTAAACGGAAGGGCATAAAAGGTACTGCTAAAAGTCCGAGTAACAGCAACCACAGATTATACTGCATCCGGCTGGACAAGTTGTTTCTGAATACCCATTTGACTATCAAAAGAATTCCGATGATACCGCTGATCAATACATTGCATAATAAAAAGCGTATCATGAAATTAGCCATGTTAATCGCCTCCTTTTTTTCCTCTCTTGGATAGAAGAGAGCGAAGCGTTTCTATTTCTGGTTCTGTCAGTTTGTCATTTTCTATGTATGCAGATAACATAGCTGTAATATCCCCGTCATAATAACGATTAAGAAAGGAATTACTTTCTTGGCAAATATATTCACTTTCTTTTACTAATGGAGTATAAACGAAAACACGACTTTGTTTTTCATAAGTGAGTACACCTTTAGTAACAAGACGTTTAATAAGTGTTTGTATCGTTTTAGGACTCCAGCTTGTGGACTGCAGTAATTTTTCTGTTATTTCATTGGTGTTAATTGGAGCATGTTTCCATACGATTTTCATAACTTCAAATTCTGCTTCCGAAATTTGTGGTAAATTCTTCATGTAAATCACTCCTTAAATCTTACGCCTGTAATAAAAATAGTATATTCTGTATTTGTTGAAATGTCAATTTTGGAAAAATAGTTGACTGTAAATCTTACTTATATAATAATTAAAATATTACATAAGTAAGATTTAAGAAGGTGGAAAGTTATGGGGAAAATGTTGCTGTTGTCATTTGAAAATAGTGAAGATGGGGAGTAGGGTATCGCTTTGATAAAAATTTAAGCAGTGATCTGTGAGTTATAATTCAGATCACTGCTTATTTTTCCTTTTTAACACCCAAGAGATATTCACAATTCAGCAAGGGCAACCACTTCATAATCGCTACTTTTTTGAACTGTCTGTAATTTGTTCTAACATACCGATACTTTCAATAAAATCCTTTTCGACTGGAGAGAGTGTATCATCCAGTCGATTCTTATATTTATCATATTCCGCATGAGCTTTTTCGATAGCCTGTTTATGGCTGATGCGACCGCTACTGGTAAGAATATCACGTCGGGTCATTTTCAGATAATCGTCAATGGTTTCCAGCCAGTCTTTCATATACATTGGTTCTTTGCGTTTTGAACCTGTTTGAAGAACAGAGCTTTCAGCATGGGGATCATAATCAATGCTGGTTGCATGGATTTCCAGAACCTTTCTCCAAAATACTTTTTTGAAGAGCGGATGTCTCTGATATGGGCAAGCAATTCGTCAAAATAGTTGCCTCCGCCAAGTCTCTTCAATCGGTCATCATCTAAGGCAAATCCTTTTTTCATATATTCTTTTAAGATTCCCATAGCCCAGATACGGAACTGTGTACCACGGTGGGATTTCACACGGTAGCCTACGGAGATAATGACGTCAAGGTTATAGTGATCTACCTGATATGTTTTTCCGTCGGAGGCAGTTGTTGCAAATTTTGCAACAACTGAATTTCGTTGTAATTCACTTTCTTCAAATATGTTTTTGATATGCCTTGAGATAGTAGATTTATCTCTTTGAAAAAGCTCTGCCATTTGGTCTAGTGACAGCCATACAGTATCTTCATCAAAGGTAGTTGTCCCGAATGCAAAGGCATGGTTCAAGGCTGAAAAAAGTACAACAAAGACCGCATAGATTGTGGTATACTATTTAAGGTAGCAAAGCACCTGCTGTTTTATCAGTAGCAGATGCAATGATATAAAAACATTCATAAGGAGGGCTTGATTATGGCTGATCAGACTTTACCATTGAATGTTAGTAATGAGATGAAAGCAGACGATGAAAGACAGAATTGTGTAGGAATGGAGAGCGACGAAGAATTGTATTCTTCTTCGACAACCGACGCACGTCGAGACAGTAGTCAAATTATCCCTCAAAAAAGATACACCTAAGATTGAAGTTACAATGGAGCCTGATTATGAGAGTAATTACACACCGCAAGAAAAGGCTACTTATTCAAAGATTAAGGAATATGTGAAGGACAAGTATGGTGTGAATGTGCATACTTCTTATATTGCACAGGTGAAGCGGATGTGTGGTCTGGACATGGGCGAGAATTATAATAAGTCCAAGAAGGAAAATCCAGAAGTGAAGCAGTGTCCGCAGGAGAAGGTGGAGTATATTAAGGATGCGTTGAGGCACTTCGAGCTGATTTGGTAACTGTATATTAGTATGCCACGGCATTATTATAAAAAGTTCCTCTCGAAGCAGTAATTAAGTCAATCTTAAAGTAGGGAAAGGATTTTTATATCAAACTCAAAATCGATTAATATTAAGTAAGTATTACGACAAAGGAGATAGTAGAAAATGGCATTTACAAGTGAGACTAAAAAAGAACTAGAGAATTATATATCAGGACATTTACCTAATAAAGAGTGGTATGAGTCACATTTTTATCCATTTATTGAGAATAAAAGTTTGAGAGATAGACTTATTGTAGAATTTATAAATGCGAGAAAAATTTATAAATTCTTTGAGGGTTTACAAGCTTCGGACGAGCTTTTATTAGCTCAGATAAAGACACAGGTAATAATGTATGTGTCTATTCAAGAGGCGGTTGTTAATTATTTGTTGTTTGAACTATTTGAGGAAACGAATACAGTAAAAAATCTTCTGTTTCAAGAACGCTTGGTCAAAATTGGAATACCAGGACATAAATTGGAAAAAATAGCCAAAGAACTGGAACATGATAAAAAAGATATTATTCCATGCTATAATAAGGTTCAAGCTGTTGATAAAACTAAAATTCGCTATGAACAAAAAGTAGCAGCATTATTAGAGCTGAATCTGATAAGTAAAGGATTGGCAAATGATTTAGTCAAATTATATGAATACAGAAATACTGTTCATATAGAGGCTGAAATGAAAAAGAAACTAGTATATGACCTAAGTATGGGAGAATTAGCATATAGGAGAGTAGAAGGATTAAGTATAGAAGTGAGCAATGCACTAGAAAAACTAGAATCCACCTAAGGGTTTTAAAAGGATTCAAAAATTACAAGTATTGACACCGCTTCGCCCATGACGATAAATCAAGGGTTGAGGTGGTGTCATTTCTTATAGTCATAAGTAGTCAGAGAAGGAGGTTGAAAATACCTTCTTTTTTTATACCCATTTTTAATGAGGCGGTGTCAAAAAGCATACATAAATACCGGGACGTTCCGTAAATGGATGTTTATACATTTTGGGACTGTTTAGCAGTCCTTTTTTTGTAGTTTCAAAAAGTACACATGTGGAGACCGTTGTCAAATTATCCCTCAAAAAAGATGCACCTATCGTCCTATGTATTATACATATAAGGTCATTGAGACAAAATATAAAAAAAGATATAATGAAGCATTAGGCGGCATGGAGAGATATGTGGTTGAAACAAAAACCTGCTATGTAGACGTATTTTCGCACTGGGATTTTACACATGTATCTAAGTAAAGGTGTATGTTACATTAAATAAAAGCAGGGAACTATCAATATCCATGCTTCAAACTGGAGATAAAGCTCGTGGATCTGCCACGGGCTTTTCTCATATTGTTATATACATTTTGCTGAAATTTTAAATTTCAGTGTAAAAGTAGATTGGTGTTTAGAAGGAATATGCAAAGTATTACACGAAAATGTCAAAGGATTACAGTTTCCTAAAACCCATAATAATTTCTGACATAATGCGATAAGTCAGAAAGGATGATGGGGCTATGGGGAAAAGAGAGCACATATACGAAATTATTGCAGAGAATATCAGAAAAGAACGCATAAGGCTTGGAATTACGCAGGCAGAGCTTGCAGAACGGGCGGATGTATCATTGGATACTATCAAAAGTGTTGAAAATGGCAGAAGGGCAATGAGTCTTGATACATATTTGAATATTGTTCATGAGAAAGTTATTGTGGAATTCAAATCCGGCACAAGCGTGGATATCTACAGGTAAATACAGTTCAGATTATTGGCGCCTCGCTTCGGCGGGGTACTTTTGTATATACTCAAGAGTCGATTAGTATTGACAAAACACTAATAAAACAGTTATACTGGATGGTAGATTATTGTACCTTTTGAGAGGCGGTGTAGTATGGAAAAGAAAATTTGTTTTGCTGTAGATTCTGATATATATGAGAAGTTTTGCCTTGCATTAAACCTTACAAATGAGAGTGAGAATGTAGCTATTGAAACCTGTATGCGTTGGTATATTGCAAAATCGTTTGAAAAGGCTTCTCAGGAATACAATCCAAAGGCTGCAAATAGGGCTAATGAAAGCAAAGATTATTACGGAAAAGCAATTCAGCGTATTCCTATATGGTCATTAAGACCTACTCAGTACAACCACAAAATTATCAGAGCATACTTCGAGGCAGTAGATATTGCCGGAGAAGCTACTTTGACAATGATGGAGAGGCTGTGTAGTGATAAGAATCATCCCGACCTGTATGTTCCGACTTTCAAAAACAACTACTCACAGATGAAGATTGACGGTCCTAAATCACATGGAAAAGTTTTTGAAGATGATGGTGAAAGAGTATGGATTTGGAGTGAGGTTGAGAAAGTCTTACTGCAATACAAAAATAGCTTTTATCAGGGAGGGGAGTAAACATGAGCGTATTAATTGACAGCAGCGTTACGATATATGAGGTTATTTAGAATATAAAAGATGGCAAGTACGTAATGCCTGCGTTCCAAAGAAAGTATGTATGGAGCATGGAGCAGATTGAAAAGCTGTGGGACTCCATTCTTTTGGATTATCCGATTGCTACATTCCTATTTTGGCATGTCGATGATGACAATGTAACATGGGATACTTATTTCTGTAATTTTCTATCCTCTGTTACATTTATTAGCTTATACATATTCACAAAATAACTATAAAAAGGAAGTAACAAAGCAGATGGACACATGGTTAGATGCAGTTAGAAATCTAAGAAAGTATTGTTCGCATCCTTCTATGGTGGTTGGTATGACTTCTTCTGTGGTAATTCCAGATAATAGGGATAGTGCAGATGTACTTCCGGATAATACAAATCTTTATTCACGATTATATACATTGAAGAAGATATTACCACAAAAAGATGCTGATATGTTGGCAGAGGAATTAGAAAAACTTATTTCAAAAACAAAAGTTGATATATATATATATATATATAAGATGAATGTATTACCAGCGAATTGGAAAGAATTATATGATAAAACACTGTTCTTATAGGAATAGTAAATTAGTTTGAGAATATAATAAGAATGACCGTAGGAAGGCAAGGGTAATGCCTGAATCCAAATATTCCATTGGCGGGTAGGCAGCTAAGAGGATTAGCTGCCTAGAGGCTATGAAGAAAAGTCTGTAAATAATCATTTATCAGAGAAATAATTATGATGATATGGGCTATCATATTACAAGAATATTGGATATTATTTAATAAATAACAAATATGCAAAGAAAAGGAAGGCACATAATGTTTTACGATACATTAAATACAGAAGAACAAGTTTCATACTTAATAAAGCCAATCATAGAAGTGCTACAAGAAGCCGGTGGCCAATTGGAGAGAGCAGAAATTAGGGATAGAATTAGTGAAAAAGACGAGAAGATTGCTGAATTTGAACAAAAGCTATATACATCTAATAAAACCGGTTCTAAATATAAGAAATTTGATTTTAAGTTTAATTTTGCTCTTAAAGAGTTAAGTTATTTAGGATTCCTTACATATGTTAGATATAAACCACTTGTGACATTAACGGAAAAAGGAGCCGCTGTTGATGTTTCAAATTTTGATGTTAAGAAGGAAGTTCGAGAAAAGGCAGCTGTTTATTGGGAAGAAAAATCAGCTAAGAATAAAGAGAAGAATAGTGTAATTCCAAAAGAAACAGAAGATGAAAACAGTATTAATGGCGATGATATATTGGATGATGTTAAGGTGAAATTGCAAAGTGCAATAGCAAATATGTCTCCTAAGAAATTTGAACAATTCTCGAGAGCATTACTGACTAAAATGGGAGTACAGTTTACGGATAAGGGTATTAAAATATCGAATGATGGTGGAATTGATGGATATGGATATCATACAGATGATGATGATTTCAGAACAACCAGAGTTGTAATTCAATGTAAACGATATAACACAGCTCCTGTGAGTGAGCCTGATATAAATCAGTTTTTGGGGGCTATGAATAAATTTCAGGCAGATTATGGAGTGTTTATTACAAATAGCAGATTTACTAATGCAGCAAGGGAGGCAGCAAGAGAAGGTACACCAATAACGTTAATTGATGGCAATGATCTGGTAAGGCTTGTTATTAAGTATGAACTTTATATTACACCTGTAACAACATATGTACTTGATGACTTTTATGATGAAGAATAGTTACGTCGGTTATATTAATAGAAAACATGGTGTCATTAAAACTACAATTACGTTATTGATTAAGCAAGGTAATGTGAAGATTGAAAATAAGTCAGTTTTGAAAAAAGACTTGTTGTTTTTTGATAGCGTTGATTACATTGAGCCTTCAGCAATCAAATGTGATAGAATTCGATATCAGAGGAATAATCAGAGTTATAGGATGCTATTGAACATTTGTAGACTTGTGATTGATGGATTATTACTTTCTACTGAGCAGGGAATGATAAAGATGGCTACCTTCCTTGATGATCAGAGAATGAGTCATCTTTATGAAAAGTTTATCCTTGAATATTTCCGGTATCATCATCCTGAATTAAGGGCTAATCCGGATTAAGTACAGTGGAACCTTGATGATGACAATGATACGTGGCTTCCAAACATGATTACTGATATAACGCTTAAATCGAAAGATGGAAGAGTTCTAATCTTAGATGCAAAATATTATGGTCAGCAGATGCAGTCAAACTTTGATGTTCAGACATATAGAAATGCCAATTTGTACCAGATTTATACTTATGTAAAGAACTGGGATAAGGACCAGATTGGCAATGTAGCTGGAATGCTTTTATATGCAAAGACAAGTGAAGAGTTCCAGCCGGCTAATCAGTTTTCGATGGGAGGAAACAAGATAACAGTTGGTTCTTTAGATTTGAATTTACCCTTTAATGAAATAGCTGGTCAGCTAGAGAAGATTGTAACTGATTATTTTGCGGAGACAGTTTAATGGTTGGAAATTATCCGGTAGTAACCCTATGTGGAAGCACACGTTTTAAAGATGAATTTATGGAAGCACAGAAGAGACTGACATTAGAAGGTAATATTGTTATAAGTGTAGGACTATTTGGACATTCAGGTGATCAGCAAGTTTGGGAAAATATGGATGAAGGAACCCTGACCAAGACAAAAGAGATGTTGGATGACATGCATAAGCGAAACATAGATATGGCAGATTCTATTTATGTTATTAATGTGGGTGGTTATATCGGAGAGAGTACACGATTTGAAATTGAGTATGCACAGAATCACGGCAAAAAGATATCATATTTGGAAAAATAAAGGAGTGAGGGAATGAAGGTAAAAGATGTATTGCCGTTTTTAAAAGAAAAGGAATTAGAGTTTAAAGTGCACTGTGGAAGAGGCTCTACAGATACATTTTTACCTTTACGTTTGTTTCTTCAAGATCAATCAAAATATAAAGTATGGCAGGAAGAGCAGACGCAGAAAAATTTTCAAAGAAAATATATTCTGTCACTTATATATTGGCACAAAGATGAATGGATTTTTGCGGGAATATACGAAAGTATCTCTGTGAAAGAAACACCAAATGGTCCATTTAAATATAGATATGATACGAAACTTGTTAATATTGGCACTGACTTAATTGGCAAGATGATAATTGGATTTAAGAAGGACTTTCGAGCATCATATCTTTGTCTAGAGAACTATATTGAAGATTTCGAGGTGCTCGAAATAACAAGAGATGTCTGCAAGACAGAATTTCCAGGTTATGACAAGGTGAATGTTACCAGGGAAGAGTTATCAGGCCTAATTGATACTGATGCTTGGGAAACTGCGCTCGCAAATCAAAAAGGAGTGTATCTTATTACGGATTCTTCAAATGGAAAGAAATATGTTGGCTCTGCAACAGGTGAAAATATGATTTGGGGAAGATGGAAGGATTACATAGCCAATGGAAATGGTGGAAATATTGAGTTGAAGAGTTTTGATTTTGAATATATCCAGAAGAATTTCAGATATAGCATCTTGGAAATATATAAAAGTACAACAGATGATGATGCGATATTAGAGAGGGAATCCTGGTGGAAAGAGCTCTTAATGACTCGACAATTTGGATATAACAAGAATTAGAAATCATAGAGAATGGGGGAATGCTTTCAAAACTAGAAAGCAGAAAAGAATGTATGAAGCAAATTGAACTTATACAGCATTGGAATTATTTTTGTTCCCCTGCTGAACGATTGGATGATACAAAGCATTATATAGACCATGGTTTGCAAGAACATGATGGAATAAGAGAACTTGTACATGGAAAAGTATACTCTGATATTTTTAAACAAATAATTGTTTTAGCAGCCTCTGAATTTGAAATAATGAGTAAGGCCTTATGTAGGCTGGACAATTTATTATAGATTAATACAACAGAGAAGGTGGTATTATGGATTCAATATTAGTTTTTGATGATTTTAAGCATTGTTTTAGGAAATTAGAC
>ERZ894206.882-NODE-882-length-19075-cov-10.834280_pt1 | contig 19075 bp, 16 predicted proteins | sample MGYA00380287_ERZ894206 | MGnify/ENA primary metagenome ERZ894206 (study PRJEB32331, sample SAMN06328483) | human gut metagenome | biome: human gut microbiome; feature: stool | host: Homo sapiens | collected 2013-04-12 ...
TGGCGGTGGTCTGGAAAATGCGGTTCATACACAGCGTTACAAAGGTTTGGGTGAAATGAACGCCCAGCAGTTGTGGGAAACAACTATGGATCCCGACAACCGTATGCTGAAGCAAGTAAACATCGATAATGCCGCTGAAGCCGATTACATCTTCTCCATGCTAATGGGTGAAGACGTAGGTCCGCGCCGCGAGTTTATCGAAGAGAATGCAACATATGCGAATATCGATACATAATTTTAATATTACGTTTTTATAAACCAACCTCACATCTTACAACGAAGAAGCGTCGGCAAGCGAAGGAAAATCCTCCGTGCCGGCGCTTTTCTATGTCTTAATAAAACCTAACAGTTAAATCTTTTTCCGGTCAAAATCACTATCTTGCCGAAAATGAAGGAGGACACTTATGAAAACGACTACCCCAAATCCTGTATTTGCCAAGATCAGACTCTATCTCAGAATTCTGGCATCCTGTGTAATTGTCACTTGCCTGTTCCTGATTATTATCCATCCGGAAGCATGGATTACTCCGGCTTGCATTATCGTAGCTATGATCTGCCTGTTATTTCTTCTGATACGATCCAAACGCAAAGAGTCGAGGAAATGAAAGAAATATCAGATCATATCATGCGCCTTTAATTCCTTCACTGCGACTTCCAGTTCCTGGTACCACTTCTCGCCGAATTTACGGATCAGAGGTTCTTTCAAGAATTGGTAGACAGCCACGTTTTCTTTTTTCCCCAGCAACACAGCCGCCTTACACACATCCCAACGATGATAGTTCACCGCCTTATAAGGTCCGTAATCTCCAATCCGAATGGGATAGAGATGGCATGATACCGGTTTGTAAAAGTCTGTCTTGCCATCCCGATAAGCCTTTTCGATGGCACAGTAACAACATCCTTTCTCGTCATAGCAAGTAAAGACGCAATCCTTATTATTAACAATAGAAGTCACCAGATCACCTTCCTGATCCGTGTATACGACTCCTTGCTTCTCAATGACAGCACGCGCTTCCGGCGACAGTTCCTCCCATATTATCGGCAGAACCTCTTCCAGCTTTTCCACTTCATCCAATTCCACAGGTGCCCCTGCATCCCCTTCAATGCAACATTCGCCCTTGCAGGCGTCCAGATTGCAAAGGAATTTTTCCCGAAGGACATCGAAGCTCACTACTACATCTTCTATCTGAATCATAAAACTTATGTGAGACAAAAAGGGCGGAGTATACCCCCGCCCCTTTGGTTATAGCATTCTAAATTACTTAATCAAAATCTGACCGTTCATATCAGCCGGAGCTTCCAGACCCATGATTTTCAGGATAGTCGGAGCCACATCAGCCAGGCGACCGTCTTCTACTTTCGCAGCTTTGTTTTCTGTTACGTACACACAAGGAACCGGGTTCAGAGAGTGAGCCGTATTCGGAGTGCCGTCTTCGTTCAAGGCATGATCAGCGTTACCGTGGTCGGCGATGATGATAGCTTCGTAACCTTGTGCTTTAGCAGCTTCGATTACGTCTTTCACGCAAGCGTCTACAGCCACAACAGCCTTCTCGATTGCTTCGTAGATACCGGTATGACCAACCATGTCACCGTTAGCGAAGTTTACCACGATGAAATCATATTTGTTTTCGTTGATAGCGTCTACCAGTTTATCCTTCACTTCGTAAGCGCTCATTTCCGGTTTCAGGTCGTAAGTGGCTACTTTCGGAGATGGAACAAGGATACGGTCTTCGTTGTCGAACGGAGTTTCACGACCGCCGTTGAAGAAGAAAGTAACGTGAGCATATTTCTCTGTTTCAGCGATATGGAGCTGGTTAAGTCCTTTGGAAGCGATGTATTCGCCCAGTGTGTTGGCAACGTTTTCCTTGTCGAACAGGATGTGAACACCTTTGAAGGATGCATCATACGGAGTCATGCAGTAATATTGCAGTCCCGGGATCGTATGCATACCTGCTTCCGGCATATCTTGCTGAGTCAGTACGACAGTCAGTTCTTTGGCGCGGTCGTTACGGTAGTTGAAGAAGATAACGACATCACCTTCTTTGATGGTTCCGTCGCAGTTGGCGTTTACAATCGGCTTGATGAATTCGTCCGTTACACCTTCATCGTAAGATTCCTGCATAGCCTGAACCATATCGGTAGCTTTCTTACCCTGGCCGTTTACCAGCAGGTCATAGGCTTCCTTCACACGTTCCCAACGTTTGTCACGGTCCATAGCATAATAACGTCCGATGATAGAAGCGATCTTGCCTGCCGATTTCTCGCAGTGTGCAGAAAGTTCTTCGATAAATCCCTTGCCACTCTTCGGGTCAGTGTCACGACCGTCCATGAAGCAGTGGATGAATGTATTGTCGATGCCGTATTCTTTGGAGATGTCGCAAAGTTTGAAAAGATGAACCATTGAGCTGTGTACGCCACCGTTGGAAGTCAGTCCCATGAAATGAACGCTCTTTCCGTTTTCTTTCGCGTAAGAGAAAGCAGAAACGATTTCGGGGTTCTGCAGGATGCTGTTGTCAGCACATGCGCGGTTGATTTTCACCAAATCCTGATAAACCACACGTCCGGCACCAATGTTGAGGTGACCTACTTCCGAGTTACCCATCTGTCCGTCGGGCAAACCTACGTTCTCACCACTTGCCTGAAGTTGGGAATGAGGATAATTGTTCATCAGATAATCCCAGTAAGGAGTGGGAGTGTTGAAGATTACGTCGTCTTTCTTTTGGTCGCCTAGTCCCCAACCATCGAGGATCATTAAAAGGGCTTTCTTACTCATAATATTTCAATATTTAAATTATCACTCTGATTTTCGGGTGCAAAGGTACAAAAAAGATGATTACGTAAACGTTTAATCTATGTTAAGTTAAAGGGGAAAAAGAGAGGGAGCGATGGATATTTTTCTTTCTTTGTATAGGGAACTACTAAACGCATTTATTCAAAATTTAATATTATGAAAACGATTCTACTCTGCATGATGCTCATGCTGTCGGGTATGCTCACAGCACAAACCGTCGACAATCCGCCATTCAAAGCCCGTTCGGGAAGTATTGGTAACATCACCCGTATAGAACGCACGCCCGATGGCACGCGTGTTTATATTCACGCCATCTTCCGTCCGCACTGGTGGATAAAGGAAGAAGGAGACAGTTATCTGGAAGATGCAGCCACCGGCAAGAAATATCAGTTCAAGAGTGCGGAAGGCATTGAGCTCAATAAAGAAGTGTATATGCCCGATTCGGGCGAGATGGACTATGTGCTCGTTTTCGAAGCCCTGCCGGAAGAGACGCAGGTCATCCATCTCCTTAGTCCGAGCGATACGGAAGGAAATACGTATGACATATCTTTAGTACCGTCCTCCGGCAAAAACGTTTCGCCGTTGGCGGCAATCAAGGGAAACTGGTTCAAGGCAGATGATTTAAACGCCTGGGAATACGGCATCTACGATTCTGTTACGATTATGGACAACCGGATATTTACCAACGAAAACATCCGTAAGAAAGGGAAGCGGGTGGAAATCACCGTCAAGGACAAGCAGAATGGAGACATACGCACCCTGCTGGTGACTCCGCAGAAAGACGGAAGCTGCCAGATACAAGTGAATGGAGAAAAGAATCAGCTGTATACCCGGCAAAGGGGAGCTACCAAGACAATCGCTGCCGACACAGGCTTTCAGCAGTTCTTCCACACAGATACCACCTGTCTGCAAGGGTATATCGATGGCTATGACCGCCGGCTGGGATTTGACACCGGACTCATCTATCTATCCAACCATATCACCCGCCAGGACTACCCGACTGTGATTCAGATAGACGAAGACGGCAGCTTCCTGTGCAAGTTTGTCATCAAGCATCCTGTAGAACAGTCGGTCACGCTTGACAACAACTGGATTCCATTCTATATCGAGCCCGGACAGACGCTTACCATGTATATCGACTGGGAAGCATTGCTGGCACGCAGCCGTGCACGCGACTATTATTTCCCGATCAAGAATACAGCCTACATGGGTCCGTCGGCTTCCATCTCCTATCTGCTGAAGGAATTCAAGGCGCTGATCCCCTACCGTTACGATGATTTATCCAACGCGCGCAACAAACTGACGCCCAGCCAATATCAGGAGCACATGAAGCCGATTGTCGCCCGATGGGAGCATACAGCCGATTCACTTATTCAGATTTGCCGCCCATCGGCAAAGGCTGCCCGTCTGATCAAGAATAAGGCAGACCTGCAGGCAGGAGGCTTATTCTTCGACTTTCTGATGAGCAGAGATTATTATGCGAAGCAGGATACAGCCAACCAAGCCTTGAAAGTGAAAGAAGAAGATTCTTATTACGACTTCTTGAAGAAGATGCCGCTGAATGATGAAACAGTGCTCGCCGATGCCAATGCAAGCTCTTTTATCAACCGGTTTGAATATATGGACGCCTTCAGAACAGCCTATAATTATTATGCACCGGAGCCAAAGGATACCATCTCTTACACGTATCCGGAAGAATCGCTTCTCGCTTTCCTTAAAGAGAAAGGAGTAAAACTGAATGCAGAACAGGAGGCAATCAGACTGAAACAGGAGAAACTGGCAGGAACAACCGTCAGAATCCCCTTAAAAGAACTTCAAGAAGAGAATGACAAGGTGAAAGACTTATACGGAAAAGAAGAAAAACTGGTCCTGGAGTACATCGACAAGCAGTATAAAAACAAGCAGTCAGAGCAAGACATGGACAGAAACTTTATCTCGATGGAACAAAAAACCAGTCATAAGAAAGACAGCATTCTTGCCCGGCTATATGATGTGCCCGATCCTTTGCTTTGGCAAATAGCCAAAGTCCGCAACCTGGGTTTCAGCCTGCAGAATATCAAGACACGTTCCATTGCCCGTGAGTATGTGGACAGTATCAAGCAAAAGCTCACTCACCCACAATTGGCAGAAGAGGCCGAATATCTGTTCGCCAAAACGCATCCGAAGGAAAAGGTCAATTCCTATCAACTTCCGGAAGGCAAAGCCACCGACGTTTTCCGCAACATTATTAAGAATCATCCGGGCAAAGTCTTGTTCGTAGACTTCTGGGCAACAACCTGCGGACCTTGTCGCGCAGGAATAGAAGCGACGGCAGACCTCCGCAAAAAATACAAAGATCATCCGGAGTTCGAGTTCATCTATATCACCGGACAGAAAGACTCACCAGCCGGTGCATATAAGCAATACGTGGAAAAGAATCTGAAAGGAGAAGCCAGCTATTATGTCACCGACTCAGAGTTCAATTATCTGCGCCAACTTTTCCGCTTCAACGGCATTCCGCACTATGAACTTGTGCTAAAAGACGGCAGTATCTCCAAGGAAGAACTGGGGACGCATAGAATCAGAAAGTATTTGGAGGAGCACTTCCCCGTTTCCGAATCTGCCGGACAGGGAGAAAATGCTCAGTAATCCCGGCTGAACCTAAGTGGAACACATTGATAGCGAAGCATCTCTTCTTCAGTTTATACTAAGAGGAGATGCTTCGACAAGTTCAGCATGACAAATACTCTCTAGAAATAAATGCTTTTCTATTGTCACTTATCACCTTTCGAAGATAACAAACTGATAATAAACACACTTCGGGTGATAATAGCTGGTGACAATAGGGTGATAATAAGGTGATAATAGCCGTAAATCATGCTTTTTATTGTCACTTTACCCCTATTTCACGACTTATTACCTGTCACTTCCTCCCCATCTTATTACCTATTACTTATTACCTGTTACTTATTACCTATCACGCCTCATCCGAGCCTTGTCCTTATACAACAAATACCATAAGCTACCAATGCTTTTAGCTCATCATGCCTTTATACTTCCATTAAGCTACCAGCATCTTTACCTGTTCACGGCCGTGACAAGACTTGATCACATCCGTGAGCAGCATTTGCCACGACCGTGAGCAATTCTTACCACGGCCGTGAACAACTAATGATATCGGTAGCTTATCCCAACTTTCCTTATAAGGAAAGTCTACTATGTAAGGAGCTAACGGGAACTTTAGCACTATCTTACAAGTGATTTTACCATAGCCAACCAATGAACTCCCCGCATGCTGAAAGACCATAAACAACAAGAAAATCTAAAAAAAGCGATGAAAAAGACGGAACCTCGGTTAATTTTCCGTACTTTTGTATCGCTTTTAAATTAAATCATAGAAAAATGGACGATTCAAACCCGCGAACGTGCACTTATAGTATTAATTAAAGCGATCAGAGTCATTGAAAACTGATGCCTCTGCTCGTGTAAACAAACGAAAGGAGGCAATAAGATGAGAACATATCTTTATTGTGAAGCTGGCTTTGTGGAAAAACCGCAATGGCTTCCTAACTGCTGGGTAAATGTAGTATGCCCGGACAACGATGACTTTGAGTTTCTGACTAAAACCCTGAACGTACCCGAATCATTTCTGAACGATATAGCCGATACGGACGAACGTCCGCGAACCGACACGGAAGGCAACTGGCTATTGACGATTCTGCGCATCCCGATGCAAAACGGTCAGAACGAAAGTCTTCCCTTCGGCACCGTACCCATCGGCATCATCACCAACAATGAAATCATTGTATCAGTCTGCTACCACAACACAGACCTGCTGCCGGACTTCATCGAACACACCCGCCGAAAGGGAATCGAAGTCCGCAACAAACTCGATCTGATTCTCCGGCTGATTTATTCGTCTGCCGTATGGTTTCTGAAATATCTGAAACAGATAAATCTGGATATCAGCGCCGCCGAAAAAGAACTGGAACGCAGTATCCGCAACGAAGACCTGCTCCGTCTGATGAGACTGCAGAAAACACTCGTTTACTTCAACACCTCCATCCGAGGAAATGAAGTAATGATCGGAAAGCTGCAAAGTATCTTTCAGGACACTGACTTTCTGGACAAGGAACTGGTAGAAGACGTGATTATCGAGTTGAAACAGGCATTTAATACCGTGAATATCTACAGCGATATCCTCACCGGAACGATGGACGCCTTTGCCTCTATCATCTCCAACAACGTGAATGCCATCATGAAACGCATGACCAGCCTTTCCATTACACTGATGATCCCGACATTGATAGCCAGTTTCTACGGAATGAATGTGGATATCCATCTGGAAGAGATGCCGTATGCCTTTGCACTGATTATCCTGTGCTCCGTCGTGCTGTCGACATTAGCGTTTATCGTATTCCGGAAAATCAAGTGGTTCTAATTCAAGCGACTGCCATTCAAGCAGTTCTAAATCTCCCTTTACGTCAGAGACATAAAAAAGCAGCCTGTCATTCTTAAGACCTGAATTCAAGGTCGGCGATGACAGGCTGCACACAATACGTTTTTTGTTCGATAGAGAATATTAAAAAGAGAATGTTTAAGAGAGAGAAATTATTTTATCCTTCTTTACTGGATTTCTTTCCGCCCAATGGCACAGAAATACCAACAAATCCATTTACTGTCTTTGTACTTTTTCCAAAGAACATATAGTCCGTACCGATAAACAAAGGCCCAAGTTTCACAGCCAAACCAAATGATTTACCAGCACTCTGAATCATAGAATAACTGATTGCCGCATTCAACCAACTTTTCGGACGAATATTAGCCGAAAGTGTAATTTCAGTCTGAGTTTTCGGCTTAGTGAAGCGGGTAGTGGAAAGAGCACCAATCGCCAACCATTTATCCAACAGTTCATACTCAGCACCAATTACTACTGTAGAATGAAGAGAAGTGGTACGAGACTCAACAACATCTTCTTTTTGCAGTTGGAGCATTTCGTAATTCAAAACATCCCCACCTTCCACACGATTCATAAAATCTTGGGCATCCCGCTGGAAATCCTCTAACCCTTCCGGAGTAAGTGCATAGTCTTTGCCATCATAATCCATACTTCCTTTAGCTGTTGCAACACTTGTACTCCCCTTTGACCACTTGATAAAACCCAAATCCAACACAGAAGCAGACACTGTCAAATTATCAAGAATCTTATAAGATGCCCCTAAATCGATGGCACCACCATAACCTGCAATGCCAAATCCGTTAAAATCAAAATCATCAATATAGTGTTTCCGAGGATCAGGATCACTCGTATTTTCCACCAAATCCATTCCTTTGAAAGAGCTCTCAAGACGCGCATTTACTTTCATTTTAGCATGATAATCACGAATCTGATTGACATCAGTAATATCGTTAATGTTTAGTGGCAAATTCGCATCTACATTCATTCCGTCTACCTTCAAATTCAAGTTACCCATACCAAGTAATACCTTAAATTTACCACCTACTGACAAGCGATCATTAATAGCGCGGGCATAACCAATACCAACTTCAGTATAAGCATTTATATTCAATTCTTCCTTTCCAATATCAAATTTTGAATTATTCCAACTGAAACCATCTTGATCAATATCGTGCAAGAAGCTAAACATGGACTTAGGTATCTGAGCACCTAAATCTACACGGGCACCTACATTAACCGACCAAAAGTTCTTTCCTTTATACCATCCGAAAGAGAGAATATCCGTATTGACATTGACATTCAACCGGTTATCATTAGACAAACGATTCATGAATTTCTGATTATTATAGAAACCATCACTATTATCAATAATATCTATAATATCTTGTGTACCCAAAGAATTTGAACTTGCCGATACATTCAACGAACCAATTGCCGGAATATTAAAATATCCGCTAGTCGGTGCCAAAGCCGGATTCAACTGCATACGATAATGAGTACCTTCCATAAAATATGAAGTACGTAAAAACTGCGCATTGGCAGGTAAAACAAAACCCATCATAAGAAGTAAAGCCCCCATGAACTTCTTAGATGCATAAAGTCTGCTTGTTGTCATGATTTTATCTTTTTTTAATTCTTGTTATCGAATGCAAATATATAGCATTTAAGTAACAAATAAAAGCACAAGTCAACACTTTTTTAGCATAAACCGAACATTTTCATGGCTATTTGGAGAAAATTCGTGCTTATTCTGCAAAAATATGTAGAAAGTGAAACAAAAGGAAATATCAGAAATTCAGGTTCAACTGCCCGTCACCAAGCAGATTGAAGGTCATTCGGTGGTAAGGGGTCGTTCCATGTTCGGCGATGGCGGCACGATGTTTTTTAGTCGGGTATCCTTTATTCTTATTCCAGTCATAAAACGGATATTCTTCGTGAAGACGATTCATATAATCATCTCTGTAGGTTTTAGCCAGTATAGAAGCGGCGGCTATCGAGAGGTATTTTCCGTCTCCTTTTATCACGGTAGTATGAGGAATGTCAGGATATTTATTGAAACGGTTTCCGTCGATCAGCAAATGCTGAGGACGGACAGAGAGCTGATCGACAGCCCGGTGCATCGCCAGAAAGGAGGCGCGGAGAATGTTTATCTCGTCTATCTCTTCGGGCGACACCACTCCTACCGCCCATGCCAGCGCTTCTTTCTCTATCACTTCACGAAGTGCGTAGCGTTGCTTCTCGGTCAGTTGCTTCGAATCATTCAGCAGCTCATTCTTGAAATCTTTAGGAAGAATGACGGCAGCGGCATACACTGATCCTGCCAGGCAACCGCGGCCGGCCTCATCGCAGCCGGCTTCTATCAGGTCTTTATTTAAATAAGGTAGTAGCATACTTATTCTTTTTTTCTTATTTGCCACAAAGATAAAGGAAATAAAAAAGGAGACCTCATTCAAAGTCCCCTTTTTCCGTCATTCATTCACACAAACAAGCAATTGTTCCCCAAATATATTCTACCGGTTCACAGCCTTGACGACCGGAACCATCACCCTACCATTCGTTTTACAGATTTTGTTCGTTGATAACATCAGCCTTTCCCCTTAGCCATTATGATAGATTTCTTCCATTTCCCCTTTATAACTTATAATATATCGTCTTGCAAAAGTATCTAAATAATAAGAGACGAGAAAATGGCTTTGAGCGAGTATTTGCATGAAATGCCCCGAAACAGGATCATCTGCCGGAAAAAAGTGATTAAGTGCGCAAAAAAGGTGTTTACCCGGTTCTATATAATCAGAAAGCGATAACCGGACTTATCTCCGGCTATCGCCCTCTTCAATAAACAAACCTTCTTTTAGTTAAAACAAACTCCAGGCGACGGTAAGCCCTGCCATCACAATGGCTACCATGCTCATAAGCTTGATTAAAATATTCAGACTCGGGCCGGAAGTATCCTTAAACGGGTCGCCCACAGTATCGCCTACTACGGTTGCCTTATGCACTTCACCGCCTTTGCCTCCAAAGTTCCCCTCTTCTACATATTTCTTCGCATTATCCCACGCACCGCCTGCATTGGCCATAAAGATAGCCAGCACAAAACCTGTGCTCAAACCGCCGATCAGCAGTCCCAGTACTCCGGTCACTCCGAAGATTAATCCGGTAGCGATAGGCGCAAGGATAGCAATCAGCGACGGAATCACCATTTCGCGCTGCGCACCCTTGGTTGAGATAGCCACACAACGTTCATAATCCGGCTCGGCTTCTCCTGTCAGAATGCCTTTGATCTCACGGAACTGACGACGCACCTCATCTACCATGTGTCCGGCTGCGCGGCCGACCGCATTCATCGTCAATCCACAGAACAAGAACGCCATCATCGAACCGAGGAACATACCGGAAAGAACTTTCGGATTCATCAGCGTCACGTCGTAATAGTTCATGAAATCGACAAAGGTAGCATTGGCGGTTGAGACAACATCGCCGTTCGGCATACTCAGGTCTACTGTCTCCAAACGGGTCAGACCGATACGGATTTCTTCGATATAGGATGCCAGCAAAGCCAGTCCGGTCAATGCAGCGGAACCGATAGCAAAACCTTTTCCGGTTGCCGCGGTTGTATTTCCCAAAGAGTCGAGCGCATCGGTACGCTTGCGGACTTCGGCACCCAGACCGGCCATTTCGGCATTACCGCCTGCATTATCAGCAATCGGGCCGTAAGCGTCCGTAGCCAGTGTGATTCCTAATGTGGACAGCATACCGACAGCGGCAATACCGATACCGTAGAGTCCCATACCCACGTTGGAAAAATCGAAACCGGAAGCAAGCAGGAAGGAGGCAATGATACCCACCACTACCGCAATCACGGGAATAGCCGTAGAAAGCATACCCAGACCGATACCGGAGATAATGACGGTGGCAGGTCCAGTCTTTCCGCTTTCACTCAGTTTCTGAGTAGGGCGATACGACTGGGAAGTATAATATTCGGTAGAACGTCCGATCACAATGCCGACCAACAGGCCGACTACGACAGCGCATGAAATCCAAATCCAGTTGTCCAACTGTAAGAGCCACAGGATTAAGAAGGTAGCAGCCACAATCAGCACGGAACTCAGGTTTGTTCCGAATGCCAGCGAGCCGAGCAAATCTTTCACCGTCGCATTTTCTTTGGTGCGCACGGAGAAGATGCCGATAATGGAAAGCAGAATACCTACCGCAGCAATCAGCATCGGGGCAATAACTGCTTTGAACTGCATGACCGTATCTGCCGAATGTATAAAGGCGGCAGCACCCAATGCGGCAGTCGCCAGGATAGAACCGCAATAAGATTCGTACAAGTCGGCTCCCATACCTGCCACGTCGCCTACGTTATCGCCTACATTATCGGCAATGGTGGCAGGGTTTCGCGGATCGTCTTCGGGAATTCCGGCTTCTACCTTACCCACAAGGTCGGCGCCTACGTCGGCAGCTTTTGTATATATACCGCCACCTACACGGGCAAAGAGCGCCTGTGTGGAAGCTCCCATACCGAACGTCAGCATCGTGGTAGTGATTACGCAAAGTTTATGAGTCGGTGTCAGTGCGTCGGCGGGAATCACCGCGTTCAGCAACAGATACCAGAAAGATATATCGAGCAACCCCAGTCCGACTACAACGAGTCCCATTACCGCACCACTGCGGAAAGCGATTCTCAGTCCGGAGTTCAATGAATTGCGTGCCGCATTCGCCGTACGTGCCGAAGCATAGGTTGCCGTCTTCATACCCAGGAAACCGGAAAGACCGGAGAAGAAACCACCCGTCAGGAAAGCTATGGGAACCCACACATTCTGAACATGAAAGCCATAAGCCATAATTGAAAACAAAATAACCAGCCCAAGGAAAACACAACCTACAATCTTGTACTGTTGTTTCAGATAAGACATAGCTCCCTTGCGTACCGCAGCGGCTATTTTTATCATTTGGGGAGTACCTTCACTCTCTTTCATCATCTGCTTATGGAAGTAATAAGCAAAACAGAGGGCTAACACTGAAGCGACCGGAACCAGCCAGAAAAGAATGCTATCCATAGAATTAATTATTAAAGGGTTTTATGGAGGCTAAAAGTATGGAAATCAAACGAAAAAAGCAAGCAAAAGAGAAAAAAAATCCAACTTGCCGATTGATGCGATAACTCTCAATGAAACGAAGGTAAAACAAGTAAAAAAGTCTTTTGAGAATCCTGCAAAAGAGCATCAGGCCAATAGCTCGTTAGTTAATTTTTAGTCTTATTACGTTAATCGTTAACAAACCCGTTATTTCTATTAAACCATGTTATAAAGCGCCTCACTTTGCCCCGAAAATTTGGAGATAGCCGAAAAGTCCCTATCTTTGTAGTGTGTTTTTCATAGTATTAGATTTAAGGTTAACAAAAGATTGGCTGTCTGGGATAGATAGCCTTTTTTTATGCCCGCAAACTAACTATTGCCTGTTAAACTACAGGGATTGGATGCCAAGAAAATGTATAAGGTAAAAGAAATCAATCTGATGCCGAATAGTAAATCCAGCCTGGCTGCCAACGAAAAGACTTATTCCAGTGATTATCTGATGAAAGTGGGCATAGATGCTTTCACCACTAATCAAGCCTTTAGCCGCGTGATTGAGCTTACGGCAGATAACTTCCTACTGCCTTACTCATGCCAAGCCTTTGGCACGCTTGTGCCAAGGGCTTGGCACAAACATTAAGAACAAAAGGGGAAACACCGTTCGTGGTGAATCCCCTTTCTCATACAATAAAACAATCAACTAATCTTCAATCGTTACAGCAGTTCCGTTGGCAGTTACCATCAGCATACTACCGCTGCCTCCTACTGTTTCATAATCCAGATCGACACCGATCACTGCATTGGCTCCTAACTTTGCTGCCTGTGCCTGCATCTCCTGCAAAGCTGTATCTTTTGCCATACGTAGTACTTCTTCATATGCACCGGAACGACCTCCTACAATATCCCGAATACTTGCAAACAAGTCACGGAATACATTGGCACCAATGATTGTCTCTCCGGAAACAATTCCGTAGTACTTTACTATTCGTTTTCCCTCAATGATGGGAGTTGTAGTCACTAACATGATCTTTTTCTTCTTTTTTAGTTGTTTACTATCCTATTAGACGCAGGATATCCCCAAAAGGTTGCAATGTCACCCTAAAAAAATTGCAGCTATACCGCAAATCAATGCGATATAGCCGCCAATTAGAGTTAAAGAGAGAGAGAATTTATAGAAAGCGCGGTCTCACGACCAACTTAATATACCTAAAATGATTTTTATTCTTTCTTATTAGACGCAGGAAACTTCAAATCACTGCACTTCAAAGAGACTTTTTTAGTTAAAGAATAAAAAAAATCGCTATTCTTGCAGGAATAGCGATTAATATCTTTAGAACATCTGGCTGACGCGTTCGATCCCAGCCACTAATGCGTCCACTTCCGATCGTGTATTGTACATGGCAAATGATGCACGTACCGTACCTTCGATTCCGAGCCGTTGCATCAACGGTTGCGCACAATGGTGCCCCGTGCGGACAGCGATACCTAAACGGTCTAACAATGTTCCCAAATCGAAATGATGAATATCTCCCACCAGAAATGAAATCACCGCTCCCCGATCTGCCGCCTCACCGAAAATACGCATATTGGGTATTTCCTTCAATCGCTTCAGCGCATACGTTGTCAGCTCGTGTTCATGAGCAGCGATTTGGTCGAGTCCGATGCCATTAACATAGTCAAGGGCTTTTGCCAGTCCGGTAGTACCGATGTAGTCCGGCGTACCGGCTTCAAACTTGAAAGGCAGTTCGTTGAAGGTAGTCTTTTCAAAAGAGACGTGCTGAATCATTTCTCCTCCTCCTTGATAAGGGGGCATACGGTCCAGCCATTCTTCCTTTCCATAAAGCACACCGACACCTGTCGGGCCGTAAACCTTATGTGCGGAGAACACCAGGAAATCGGCATCCAAGTCTTGCACATCCACCTTCATGTGGGGGATAGACTGTGCAGCATCCACTAGAAAAGGTACTCCATGCGCATGAGCCGTCGCAATCATTTCCTTGACAGGATTTACGGTTCCCAATACGTTCGACACCTGAACTACACTGACTATCTTTGTACGCTCGGTGAATAACTTTTCATATTCATCCAGCAACAGTTCGCCCTTGTCATTCATCGGAATGACCTTGATGGCAATTCCTTTGCGGGCAGCCAGAAGTTGCCAGGGAACGATATTACTGTGATGCTCCATCACCGAAAGGATCACTTCATCGCCTTCCTGCATAAACTCATCTCCAAAACTGGAAACAAGCAAATTGATACTTTCAGTCGTACCCCGTGTAAAGACGACCTCATTCGTGCTGCCGGCATTGATAAACTGCCGTACCGTCTCGCGGGAGGCTTCATGCAGTTCCGTTGCCTGCTGGGAAAGGTAATGTACTCCACGATGCACATTCGCATTCACAGAGTAATACTCATCTACCAGCGCATCCACCACCAGACGAGGTTTCTGAGTGGTCGCACCGTTATCGAAATAAACCAATGGTTTACCATACACCGTACGGCTCAATATCGGAAAGTCTTCACGTATCTTTTGAATATCCATTTTACTTATTCATCATTTACATATTGCACATCCCTGGCACTTGTTCAGTTCGCCACGGAAGCGTTTTTCTACCAACAGGTGCAGACGGTCTTTCAGTGCATCCAGACGAATCGTATCGATGACTTCATTGACGAATGCAAACATCAGAAGCAAGCGTGCTTCTTTCTCCGCTATTCCGCGTGCACGCATATAGAACAAAGCATTCTCGTCCAACTGCCCCACAGTTGCCCCGTGAGAGCATTTCACATCGTCCGCATAGATTTCAAGCTGCGGCTGCGTGTACATACGCGCATCGCGTGTGGCACAGAGGTTGCGGTTGGTCTGTTGAGAATTTGTATGCTGGGCATCAGGACGTACCAATACCAGTCCGGCAAAAGCACCGGTCGACTGGTCATCAAGCACGTACTTGAATAATTCATTACTGGTACAATTCGGTACTGCATGATCAATGGAGGTGTTATTGTCCACATGCTGGTTTTTATCAGCGATTGCCATACCGCAAAGATTAATCTCAGCCCCTTCGCCGGCTAGCAGAACTTCCGTTGTATTACGGGTAGTTCCGTTGTGCAGCGTCATGCCATTCAGCAAAACATTGCTGTTTGCTTCCTGCTTCACGTACAGGTTACTGATACGAACCGTACTTGTATGTGTTTCTTCAAGCTCATACATATCGAATACCGCATTCTCTCCGGCAAATACTTCGATCACCTGCGTTGCAAGGAAGTTCACATTATCCATCGCATGATCACAGATCAACAGGCGTGCCTGCGCTCCATCTTCCAGGATGATCAGCACGCGACGGTTCACCATGAAGTTAACATCTGCACGAAGGATATTCACCAGCTGGATGGGCTTCTCTACGATTACGTTCTTCGGAACATAGAAGATGACTCCATCCTGCGCGAAAGCTGTATTAAAAGCTGTTATGCCATCCTTGGAGGTATCAGCCAGCTTGCCGTAGTACTTTTTTACCAGTTCGGGATGTTCCGCAGCAACTTCTTTGAGGCTGCCGAAGATGACTCCTTCCGGCAAATGAGTTTTAGGAAGCACTTTATTATAAAATGCGTCGTTTACCACAAAATACAAGGCTGTGCTCATATTCGGGACATCGCACTTAAACACTTCGTACGGATTGACCGGAATCTGAAGGCGGTTAAGGTTCAGACCGTAATCGGGCTCGAAATACTTGCTTATATCCGTGTATTTATACTTCTCCATCTTACGGGTCGGGAATCCGAGACGCTCAAAATCGGCAAAAGCAGCCGCACGGGGTGCATTCAGCACTTCCGCACTATGCTTGCAGATCATGGCTTCCGTCTGAGAGAAGAGATCTATGTATTGTTGTTCTACATTCATCGTTATTCTCCTACTTCTTTCTTAATCCAATCGTATCCCTTTTCTTCCAGTTCCAAGGCTAGTTCCGGTCCGGCGGTTTTCACAATACGACCTTTATAGAGTACGTGCACTATATCCGGTTTGATATAATCGAGCAGACGCTGATAGTGAGTGATGACGATCGTACTTGTTTCGGGAGTCTTGAGCTTATTCACGCCTTCCGCTACAATACGAAGGGCATCAATATCCAAACCGGAATCTGTCTCGTCAAGAATGCTCAGACGCGGTTCCAGCATTGCCATCTGGAAGATCTCGTTACGCTTCTTCTCACCACCGGAGAAACCTTCATTCACCGAACGGTTAGCAAGTTTATTGTCCAGTTCGACTACGGCACGCTTCTCACGCATCAGTTTCAGAAATTCGCTGGCAGTCAACGCAGGCAGACCTTTATACTTGCGTTGTTCATTGACAGCCGCCCGCATGAAGTTCACCATGCTTACTCCGGGGATTTCTACCGGATACTGGAAACTAAGGAAAATACCTTCATGACTACGGTCTTCCGGACTCAACTCCAGCAGATTCTTGCCATAGAAAGTGACCGAACCTTTTGTCACCTCAAAAGCAGGATTTCCCACCAGAACAGAAGAAAGCGTACTCTTTCCGGAACCGTTCGGCCCCATTATCGCATGTACTTCGCCCGGTTTCACCGTCAGGTTAATACCTTTCAATATCTCTTTGCCATTAATGCTGGCATGCAGGTCTTTTATCTCTAACATAAGCTTATTTATTTTTTATCCCACGCTTCCTTCCAACGAAATAGTAAGCAACTTCTGTGCTTCCACCGCAAACTCCATCGGAAGTTTATTTAATACTTCTTTCGCATATCCGTTAACAATCAGCCCGATAGCATCCTCTGTCGGGATTCCCCGCTGATTACAATAGAATATCTGATCTTCGCTGATCTTGCTGGTAGTCGCCTCATGCTCCACCACGGCCGTCTCATTATGGATATCCATATACGGGAAAGTATGCGCACCACATTTATCACCCAGCAGCAAAGAGTCACATTGGCTGTAATTGCGTGCATTATCGGCTTTTTCAGCTACACGTACCAGTCCGCGATAAGAGTTCTCGCTATGTCCGGCAGAGATACCTTTGCTGACAATCGTGCTGCGGTATTCTTTCCCAGATGAATCATTTTTGTTCCGGTATCTGCCTGCTGATAATTATTCGTCACAGCTACAGAATAAAACTCAGCCGTCGAATTATCGCCTGTCAATATGCAGGAAGGGTACTTCCACGTGATAGCCGAACCGGTTTCCACCTGTGTCCAGGACAGTTTGCTGTCCACCCCTTTGCAGTTGCCGCGTTTCGTCACAAAGTTATAGACTCCACCTTTACCTTCGGCATCACCCGGATACCAGTTCTGAACCGTACTGTATTTCACTTCTGCACGATCATGTACCACAATCTCCACGATAGCCGCATGCAACTGATTTTCATCACGCATCGGTGCGGTACATCCCTCCAGATAAGATACATACGAATCGTCGTCCGCCACAATCAGCGTACGTTCAAACTGTCCCGTATTACGGGCATTGATACGGAAATAAGTAGAAAGCTCCATCGGGCAGCGTACTCCCTTCGGTATGTAAACGAAAGAACCGTCAGAGAACACGGCCGAGTTCAAAGCAGCGAAGAAGTTATCCCGATAGCCTACTACCGAGCCCATATATTTCTTCACAAGGTCCGGATGTTCCCGTACCGCTTCACTAAAGGAGCAGAATATAATGCCTTTCTCCATCAGTGTCTCTTTGAAAGTAGTCTTTACAGATACCGAGTCCATCACTGCATCCACAGCCATTCCGCTCAATGCCATCTGTTCTTCCAAGGGGATCCCCAGTTTATTGAATGTCTTTATCAGTTCCGGATCTACTTCATCCATACTCTTCGGTCCTTCTTTCTTCTTCGTCGGATCGGCATAGTACGAAATTGCCTGATAATCGATCTCCGGAATACGGAGATGTGCCCAAGTCGGCATTTCCAGCGTCAGCCAATGGCGATACGCTTTCAGTCGGAACTCCAGCAGCCATTCGGGTTCATCTTTTTTCGATGAAATCAGACGGACTACATCTTCGTTGAGTCCACGCTCAATAACATCGGTGTGTACCTCCGTGGTGAAGCCATATTTGTACTTCTCCTGCGTCAGTTCCTTTACATATTTATTGGGTTCTTCTTGTTGCATCTTTATTATCTAATATATATTGTTGCGTTATATTCTTAGCAGCAGGGAAAAAGATTCCCGCAAACGTTTCCATAGGATAATATAACAATGATTCGCTCTTTTTTGTTGCACTAATTAACTTATTATCGCTATCGATAAACTCTATCACACAGATCACAAGGCTCGTTAACAACAGAAATTTGAGTGCTCCCAATCCACTTCCCAGCCAACGGTTCAGCCACCCCAGTGAAATAGCTTCCATCGCTTTCGTCAGCAAGGACGCCACTAACGTGAATATCAGCGGAACAGCGATCCAGATGACAATAAAAGCCAATACCTGTGCAACCGTCATCGAGTCCGTCACAGCCGGACAAAGCTTCTCCGCCAACGTTACATACAAAGCCTTTGCTGCCAGCAAACCGACGACCAATCCCAGAATAGAAGCCAGCTGACGGATAAAGCCTTTCATAAAACCCGCCACCACACCGGCACCTATTATAATAAGGATGATTATATCAATCGTTGTCATTATCTCTTTTTAAAAGAAAAAGGAGGCACGGAGTTGTAAATCCACTCTGTGCCTCCGTATATTCCCGATTCAGTACAATTTATAACGTCTGTTTCACTTCTATTTCTTCGAATGTCTCGATCATATCGCCTACCTTCATGT
>ERZ894206.897-NODE-897-length-18816-cov-9.083151_pt1 | contig 18816 bp, 15 predicted proteins | sample MGYA00380287_ERZ894206 | MGnify/ENA primary metagenome ERZ894206 (study PRJEB32331, sample SAMN06328483) | human gut metagenome | biome: human gut microbiome; feature: stool | host: Homo sapiens | collected 2013-04-12 ...
TCTTCACCCCCTCCAAAGAACTGATGGCCGCCATCAAAGACGGCCTCTCCTTCGAGAACGCCGGTGTGGTGGACAACGGCTTCGTCTATGCCACCACCCGCGCCTTCAAAGAGGCACAGGGCGGCGGCTCAAGTTCGGGCGGCTCGGGTGATTCCGGTGGCGGCAGCGGCTCCGGCGGCGGCATCATTGATCCCGATCCGCTGGGATAAAAACCAGAGGATATACCGGGACAAGGAAATCCCCTCCGGGCAGTGGGTTAGGGCTGCGGGGAGGGGATTTTTATAGTTAGGGCGATAAATCAGAGCAAGTTACCACAACTTACGGAAACGACCGGAACACCTTCTTTTGATTTCCTGTCATATCAATCAATCTTCTTTCAACTTCTTTCCAATCATGTTCACCTGTCAGCATAAAGATATCTTCCTCAAAATCTATATCAGCAAAATACGTAACAGACTTAATAACACGGATTATATTAGTATCGGGGAACTTACGCGCATATAACTCAAGCATTGAGTAAAACGAATAACGAGTAGAGAGAAAAGCTATATCTACAAAATCTTTCAACCTTGAACCATTATCCACAATAGCCGAAAGCTTCATTACAACAAGATCTTCCATGCTATACAGCCTTATACCGTCCTCTTCATTCGGTTTGCCAAGATATCCATACTGATGGGAGATACAATCTATCTTTACACCGTCTATGGTTCCTTTCAGTGTATTCTTTTCCGTAAAGTCGGTGCGGAAGCCGTAATTATCATGAAGAAATGCAGCCAATCCGGCAACATTAAAGGGTTTGGGGGTAAACAAGTCTAAATCCACACTAACCCTATGCCCCAGATATAACGCCAAAGCGGTGCCTCCGGCAAGATTGAACCCGGACATCCGCTTTTCAGCTTCCAGTTTTTTCAGGAGTTCAAGAGTTGTTCCCGCGACAGTTTCCGTGTGTAACATCTCAATTCTTCTTTTTTAAGATTAAAGATAACGCAGACAAAGTTCATATCGCGTGGCGACAGGCTGGGAACTTCTTTTATAATCTCCCGGAAACCACTGATACCGCCATACAGATTGAATGCAGCGTAGAAATCCTTTAACCATCCTCTTTCAATGACGCGCTGCACAACAATCTTCCGCGACTTCCACCAATCAAAGTGGGAAAGGTCGTATTCCCAAAGCAACGACGGGGAAATCGTAACTTCACCCGGGTATTCTTTATATTCATCAAATAAGGTCATTTTCTTTCTTGTTCTGTTTATCACATTGATTGCAGGAATCCGTCCGGTGTCTGTGAAACGACAGGAAAACTCCTGAATCCCTCAAATAGATTTTAAATGTTTTCTTTAGTCAAAGCTTCAACTGCGAGAATAAAAATCCGATTTCTCTTTCATAGCACCACCCCTTCCTTCATCACATTAATGCTAAACGGCGTGGTAAATCTTTCCCATACATGGCGCAGCATCACCATAGGGCTGATAATGACTCCTGTCTCTACTTCTACCTCATACAGATGGCGGGTTATTTCCAATTCACGCTCAGGAGCCAGCTGTTCTTCATCAAGCAGGATGAGCAAGTCTATATCAGAATCAGCCTGTGCATCTCCCCGAGCCTCCGAACCATAAAGAATGGTCTTCGCATCGGGAGCAATGCGGTGTATCACTTCTGCAATGCGGCGGACAATATCAGGTCGTTTCATTAGCTTTCCTCCTATTCGTTTATAATATAGTCTCTTATCTCTTTCAGTTAAACCACACAAAGATAGCAAACAAAGAATGATAAACTTCTATTGCTTTCTCTGCATCTCAAGAATAATCTCATCAGCTCCTTCCATGCTGTTCACGCTCCTTCCACTCCCTCATCACTTGCATCACTTCGTCTACAATCCGTTCTTTACTCTGAGTATGCAAAACCTCATAAGAGTCGAAAAGCAAAGGCTCGACAGCGCCCAAACGGTAAAGTTCGGCATAGATTTCGGCTCCTGTAACTCCCATACGGGCAGCTACGCTCTCAATGCAGAATACGGCAAATTCTTGTTTCTTTTGAGTTAATGTCATCATAATCAAGTTCTCCTTTCTCTTTGAACAATACAAAGATAGCAATGTTTTCCGAAAAGCCCACCGCTACATACCCCGAAATACAACTCAGATTTTATATTCCTCTACCTTCCTGTACAGCGTTGTCAACCCGATTTTCAGTAGCCGAGCCGCTTCCGTCTTGTTGCCTTTCGTGTACTCCAACACCCGGGCGATGTGCCGCCTCTCCATAGCCGAAAGTTCAAAACTGCCGGGAGTCTCCTCGTCCGACTGTTCATAATGGGCATTCTGGATGTCGAGCGGCAGGTCGGCAATAGTCAGCTGTTCCCCTTCGCAAACAATGAGGCTGCGCTCTATCACATTGCGGAGTTCACGGATGTTCCCTTTCCACGGTTGCAGTTCAAGCGTAGTGAGAAATTCGGGAGTAATCTCGGTTATCGAACGGGCCAGTTGCACGGAGAAGTTCTTCACGAAAGCCTTTGCCAACAGGCGGATGTCCCCCGCACGCTCACGCAACGGCGGCAAGTGCACCTGGAACACCGAAAGGCGATAGAACAAATCTTCACGGAAACGCCCTTTGGCTATCTCTTCCGGCAGATTGCGGTTGGTTGCCGCAATGATACGCACGTTGACGCGTGTCGGCTTGGTATCGCCTATCTTGATATATTCGCCCGTTTCGAGGATGCGCAACAACTTCGCTTGCAGTTCAAAGGCCATCTCACCGATTTCATCCAGGAAGATAGTCCCGTTGTTCGCTTCCTCAAAAAGCCCTTTCTTATCTTTCAACGCCCCCGTAAACGAACCTGCCTTGTGCCCGAACATCTCGCTCTCCAGCAATTCCTTGCTGAACGAGGAACAGTTCACCGCAACGAAATTCTGCCGTGCACGCTTGCTACTGTAATGGATGGCCTGCGCAAACACCTCCTTGCCTGTTCCCGTCTCTCCGGTCAGCAACACAGGTACATCAGTCACCGACACTTTCTGCGCCAGCGACACAGCATCTTTCAAAGATTTGGACTCTCCCAGGATAGGATCGAAAGAGTACGCCTGCCCCACCTTCTTCTCAAGCTTTTCAAGACGGGCATTCATCGCGGCCTTCTCTACCGCACGGCTGACGAGGGGAATAATCTTGTTATTGTCATCTCCTTTGGTGATATAGTCGAAAGCCCCGTTCTTGATGGCTTGTACGCCATCGGGAATATTGCCGTGAGCCGTCAGGAGAATGACCTCCACATTAGGCGCAGCTTTCTTGATAGCCAGCACCAAGTCCACCCCGTTCCCGTCGGGCAGAAAAACATCACACAAAGCTACATCGGGACTTTGTAATTCCAACTGTCGCAGGGCAGCCCTGCAATCACCAGCCTGACAGACTTCATATCCCTCCAATTCCATCATACGCGCCAAAAGGGTACGGATTTGCATCTCGTCATCAACGATTAAAATCTTACTCATATCTTATTCGGATAAGTGTTTAAACTGATAATGCTAAAAACAGGGTGTGCAAATATAAAGCTTTTCCCGAATACGAGCGGCACATCTTTTGAACTTTTATAGTAGAGAGCCTGAAAGCCCCGCAACTGGTTTCATAGCTTAACTCCATTAGTACAAGGAGATAAGGGCCGAAAAGAGAGAACAGGTAGCGGGGAGTTTCCTTTCCATTTTGATAAAACCATTCTGAAATGGCAAGGAGGCTTCACAAGAAGATTGGATTAATAACTTAAAAAAGAAGAATATGGAAATCTACAAATTCGATGGAAACGCAACCGCATCCGTAAAAGGTATGCAACATGTGGCAAAACTGATTCAAGGCAATACGTCTAAAATAGTCGTACTGTCCGCTCCCAAAGATGTCACCAAACATTTGGGCGAGGTAGCCGCCAACTTCTTCAACCGGAACATAGAGGAAGCACACGACAAAATAACCCGGCTGGAATTTCAGTTCATTGACTTTGCCAATGAACTACTTACGGACGACACTATCAAGCACGAAGCCATCCGGGGCATTCTCGACTGTTTCCAGGCAATATGGAAATACAGCATGGAGCCTTTCTACGCTACCGACGAAAAGGAAATTCTGGCACAAGGAGAGTTACTGACATCCACCTTGCTGGGATTCTACTTACAGGAGCAAGGAATGGACAACAGCGTGATTTGTGCTTTCGACTTCATACGCACCGGTATGAACGGGGAAGCGGATGAGGAATATATCAGCCAAAAGGTGAAAGAGATATGTAAAGCATACCCCAATACACATCTGTTTCTCACACAGGGAAGCATTTGCAGGAATGCCTTTGGTGAGACCGATTATCTGAAACAAGGTGGAAGTGACTACACCGCCGCCCTGATAGGGACAGCCATACAGGCGGAGGAAATACGGATATGGACAGATGTCGATATACACAGCAACGACACCCTGGTAGTGAAAGATGCCGACACGATAAAGAACCTGAGTTTCAGTGAAGCTGAACGGCTCATCTACTTTAATCCCCAAATCCTGCACCCGCTTTGTCTGGCTACAGCATGGAAAGAGAATATTCCCATCCGTCTGCTCAACCCGATGAATCCGGCATCAGAAGGGACTTATATATCCGCCAACAGATTGAACGGAAACATGGTAAAGGCAGTCGCTACCAAAGATTCTATCACATACATCCGGTTCGAATCGAACCACACGCTCCGGCCTTATATGTTCATCAGCAAGATTTTCGATATCTTCGCCAAATATAAGACGATGCCCTGTCTGCTGACTTCATCCAACGATAACATATCCGTAGCCACAGATGACAGGAACTTTCTTTCTCTCATCCTGCGGGAACTGAATAAGTATGCCCGGATATGGGTGGAAGATAAGATGAGTATCATTTCTGTGGTAGGAAACATGAAGTCATCGTGCATCGAAACCGAAGCGCGGATTATGGATGCGTTGAAGAATATTCCGCTGAAGATGATTTCTTACGGAAGTGATGAGAATGATGTGTCGCTGGTGGTCAAGGCAACGGACAAGGCGGAAGCACTCCGGTTGCTCGACGAGAAGTTGCTGAAGAAGGCGTCTTGAATGTATTCTCTATATAACCCGTTGGCGGAATTAATTCATAATGGGAAAGTAATGAGTTTTCACCACAGAGTAACACAGAGTCTCACGGAGTTCTATTCTTTTGATTTCAAATTGATTAAACTCTGTGATACCCTGTGTTACTCTGTGGTGAATTAATTCATAACCGTATAAGAAAGGAGTTAATTTCAACCCCTGATTCGCATTATTTATATAATTCCGGCAATTGATCTTCAAAGCAAATCTGCGGGTCGGACTTAAATTTCCTGAAATCGGCTTCAGCCGGATGACCGGGGAAAGGCGCATAATAATGGTTGGGATTATAGTTTGCGTTTCTCCACACCACGACATAAGTCAGTTTTATGGCAGGATTCTTCAGAATTGGCAGTAAAACCGTAGTGTACCATTCCGGATTAGTTACGCCTTCAAGGCCGGTTTCGGTCAATGCAGCCAATTTATGTTTCTTTTTAGCTATATCTGATACTATTTTTAGTTTCTCTTCTGCCAACTTCGGGTTATTCGCCCCATCCGGACGGAAGTCCCAATAATTGTCCATACCCAGGATATCTACATATTTATCTCCAGGATAGCGTTCCAGATATTCCTTACCGGTGGTGAATTTACAGTCGGGCGAGAAAGCATACAGGAAATTGTGCACTTGCTTCGTGTCTTTCAAATAATCTACAGTGAAACGCCATAAGCGGACAAACTCTTTTTTAGTGCAATGCGGCTTTCCCCACCAGAACCAGTCGCCGTCAAACTCATGGAAAGGTCTGAATATGATGGGAATTAGTTCGCCTCCCTCGCCTTTGGCTGCATGCGCCACTTCGGCAATACGGTCCAGATACATCAGATACTGCTGATGTCCGCTGCCGCCCGGCAATATCTCGGCAACTGCCTTTACGGGATTCTTCTCATAATAAAAGCTGCCTCCATTCACCGGATTAGCGCTGTGCCAGCAGATGGTTATCACACCGCCGCGCTGATACGTATCTTTGATGGTTTTCAACAAATGCTTCTTGCCCTCTTCCAGTCCTTTGGCATCGGGCACGATCAGTTTGTCGAAATCATCTCCAATGATTGCCGGATGAGAACCGCAAACATCTTTTATATCACTCCGATTCTCGCCTACCGACCAGTCATGACCATAGTTCGTTGCATCCTGCTGCCCGAACAGGATATGCTTGCCCGCCAGTTCCGCAAGGTTCCGGTAGAGCACTTTTGTTTCGGCAGTAGCGTCAGCATCTACAAGAGACTGCGCCTGAAGGTGCACACCGAAGAAAGACAGGCATATAATAAGTGCTACTTTAAATTTCATCGTTTATCCTCCTTCTTTTGCAGTTCTTCCTTCACACAGCGTCCCCAGTCTTTCAAATCCTCATCTTTCCAGTTTCCATCCGATGCTGCCCCAGTATAGAGCATGGAACACGTTTCATCTTTATCGGAAACAGACCAGGCAGCCCAACTTACTGAGTGCCGTTGCATCCAGTCGAGCCAGCTTTGCCACTCTTCTTTATTCACCGGACCGTCACCGCTGGCTTCCATGCCAGCGCACTCTGACACAAACAGCGGCAAGCCCTTGCTCAGAGCATAGTCTGCACGGTCGCGCAAATACTGCCCATGCGTAGCGGCGTAGAAATGGAGGGTGTACATGATATTCTTATATCCAGTGATAGGATTATCGGCAGCCAGATGAACATCCTGGTCCCAGTGAGTCGTACCTACCAGAATCAAATTATCGGCATCTACGGCACGGATGGCACGAATCACTTCTTCCGAATACGTTTTCACCGTTTCCCAAGAATCTTCTACCGGCTCATTGAATATCTCATAAATCACATAAGGAGAATCTTTGTAGCGGCGAGCCATTTGAGTGAAAAACGCCTTGGCCTCCTCCGTACGAATGCCGTGACTGTGCCAGTCGATGATGACATACATCTTGTTTCTGATGGCCTCATCGGCCACTGCCGTCACGCAGGCAATTGCCTTCTCGGGGGCGGACAGATAGGCTCCGTCGGGCTCCACACCCATAGCGGCGCGCACCAACGTGCACCCCCAGTCTTCCTTCAGTTCCTTCACTACCGAGGCATTGTAGAAACGAGGCCACCAGTTGTGCCAGCCGAAACTGACACCTTTCAATACCACTTTTTCACCTTTCCCATTCACAAGAAAGGTTCCTTCCACCGATAATTGACTGTCGTTGCCGGCAGTAGCGGCGGACGAGCCGCAACCCAACATAACCGAGAGTAAGGCAACCAGACAAATATACTTCATAAGTTTCATAACACTAATCTTTCTTCTATTTCAATTTTTCGTTTTCAGCCTTGATGATCTCAATAGTAGAGTCCGTTGCGAATACAGAGTTCAGCCCTTGTTCTTCCTGTGCGGGGTCACCCATGTAGTCGTCTCCCTTTTGCCAGTACACATGGCCCGGCACTTGTTCAGCAAAGCCACCCCATGCCCAGAAGTTACATCCGGCAAAGAGCCCGCCACTTTCGCGATCCTGACGAATCAAATCAAATACATATTGATAATACTCATCACGAACTTCTGTCGAAGTGCTTTTAGAAAAACGGAAACCGTCACGCGGGAAGCCAAATTCTTCAAGTACCACAGGCTTCTTATATTTCTGCGCAACCACCATGTGATCATTAATATATTTCTTCGTATTCTCCTTAGCTTGCGGAAGAAGTTCCGCTAAACTGTCAGCCTTCACCCAGCCCCAGTTATATGGCCAGATGTGGATGTTGAGGTAATCGATATTCGTATTGGCATGTATCTTTTCGAAGAGGGCGATATCATTCTCACACCCCCACAAGCCTTCACTCCCCGAAGACACCATATGATTGGAATCGAGTGACTTAATAAGAGCGGCAACATCTGCCATCCATTTAGCGAAAGGCTCCTTGTTTTCATCGGAGAAAGCGCGAGGCTCGTTGCCTATCTGCCAGGACATAAGCGTTGGATCATCCACATACTTTATCTGATTATACCTATTAGTTCTTGTAACGATATCCTCGACGTAGCGGGCAAACAATGCCTTCGCGCTGTCCGATTGCTGAAACTGTTTCACATATTCCATATAGGCCGGCCAGCCATCTACAACCGGCACCACTGCTTTGCCATGCCCTGACCATTGCAGATACATGGAATAGCCACCGCTCCATTCCCAGGAGTTATTCAGATAGAGCACAGCGGTCATGTCGCGTTTGCGCAATTCATTCATGAAGTAATCCAGCCCGGCTAAAATAGTATCATTATACACGCCGGGCATTACTTGCAAAGAGGGCTCCACGCGGGTTTTCACACCATTTTCGCCATCGGCTCCCACCAGAACGCGCAAGTTACTGATGCCGATACTCTTTAGAAAATCGAGTTCTTGATGCAAACGTTTTCGGTTGCCTCCCTCGCCTTCGGAACCGAGGATGGCACCATACCAGAAATTCGTACCGATGTAATAATAGGGTTTCCCATTACGAACAAACTGCCCGTCATCGTTCACCTTTATAAAGGAGTGTTTCGCGGGGGTAGGATTGCACGCTCCTAAAAGCAGCAGGAGGAGTGACCAGAAGAAAAGATGTTTCATTTTATTAGCATTTAAGTGATAATGCAAAAATAGAAGTTTCCGATAATAGAAAGCGATAGTATTTTATCTATTAGTTAGCTAAATGAGAATCAGGATGATAAAGAAACAGCCATGAAATTTATCCTTGCTTCACGGCTGATTCTCTATATCCGGTTGTAGCGGTAGAGCATTTTAAATATCCAATTGCTTTCTCAACCATTCCATCCACTCGTCCCACTGCTCCTGATACCAGTAGTGACCAGTTTCCAAATAAGGATGCAGTTCCTTCGGAGCTGTGACGGCATTGTAGGCGGCATACATGGAGGTGGGAGGACAAACTTCGTCATTATACCCCCAACTGAACCAGCCGGGCACTTGCAAGCAACGAGCGAAATTGGCTGTATCGTAATAACGGGCTGTCTGCAGCTCTTTCTCATTCGGAGCGCCATAGTAGAAGAAGTAATGGGGCCATCCGCAAGCACGCTTCTTCAGATACGCTTCATGGTCGCACAGGGCCGGATGCACGGCAGCAAAGAAGGTGACACGCGAATCAAGAGCAGCCGTCATCACCGAGAGCGCACCGCCCTGGCTGGAGCCTGTCACTCCCAATGTCTTGCCGTTATATTGCGGCAGCGAACAAATGAAGTCTACCGCACGCAGCGCACCCACCACCACACGGTTATAGTAGATATTATCCCGGCTGTCTCGTCCGAATGTCCAGTAATTGTTCAGCGCCCCACCCGCAAGGGCGTCGTAAACGGACTGTTCCATCGTCACGGGAATACCATGAATGCCTACTTCGAGTGTAATCACCTGGCCGGGAGCGGTATATGTGTCACCACCATAAGGACGAACACCCGCACCGGGCACGCGCAACAAAGCGGGATATTTGCCTTCTTTCTTAGGCACACTGAGTATGCCATAGAAACGGCCGCCCCATGCTTTCGTCTGGAAGCTGACGTGATAGACATTATCCGTTGCAGTGCATCGTTCGGGCAGCAGAGTCATCACAGGGTCTAAGGGAGTCTTCCGGGCATTGGCAAGGGTGTTTGCCCAATACTCACGGAAACCCGCGGGAAACTCCGTAATAGGCTGCAATTGTTCGGGAGCATAAGCAGCTGTCGCCAGTCCTTCGTACTTACGGTCACCTACGTGTGCCGTCACTTTGCAACGCAGGAATCCGGGTGTCTTCATCGTACCTTGCAACTTTAACTCACCATTCTTCAGCAATACACCTTTCTTGACTTCAGTAGGATACATCTCCGGCCCCAGCTCATAATCCACCGTCACGTTCTGTAAAAGATTCTGAGCTTTCAGCACCCGCACGGTAAATGTACATTTGTCATTCAAACGATAATTCCAATCGGTATGATCAGGAGAAACCATTACACGGATTTCATTACCGCGTATCTGCGCTGTTGCAGCAAGCATACACAACAGGCATCCAAAAAGAAGTAATATTTTTCTCATGGTAGAAAATTAAGATTTGTTCGTTGTTGCAAATGTACGTGGTTTCGAAGAAGAATAATGATACAATATTATCATATCACAATCTTCTTCTTTCTATAGTTTTCCCTGAATTCCTTTGGTGAACAATCTTTTTTACGTTTAAACATCCGGTTGAAGTTGGACAGATTATTAAAACCGCAATCATAGCAGATTTCAGCAATGGTATGCGCCGAGTCCACCAGCAAGCGCGTAGCAAACCCCAGGCGAATATCTATTATATAGTCGGAAAGCGTCTTTCCTGTACGCAGCCGGAAGAAACGGCTGAACGAAACCGGTGTCATACCCACTATATCCGCCAGAGTATTCAAACGGATGTCTTCCTGATAATGATCGGCAATATATTTCTGTACCTTCTGCACCCGGCGGCTGTCAGAGAACGTCTCGATCTTAGCAAAGGAAGAACTGGACAGCACCTTTGCATCATCATACAAAGACAATTCATAAAGAATGCGCAGAAAATGCATCACCGCATAGAATCCCTGTTCTTCGGAAGCCAGTTTATCCAGCCAGTTATACACCTTCATGATGGCTTGCATGGGGAAACTAATGCCGCATTGCGCCTTTTCCAGCATACGCCGGATGCTGTCGAACTGGTTCTTATTCATGAAGTTCTTGAAAAACAGGTCGGATGAGAACTGAATCGTGATTTCCCGTATCTCCTTCGAAGTACATTCGTGTTGCTCCCACACATGCTCCAGTTCTTTGCCGGTAATCAGTACCAAGTCATAGTCGCTGATAACCTCGGCAGAGTCTCCCACTACCCGACGGACACCGGCTGCATGTTCCGTAAAGTTTAGTTCGAATTCGGCATGACAGTGGATAGGATAAGTAAACTCCGTCTTGCGACGGTCGGCGATATAAAAACAATCGCGGTCGGACAAGGGAGTAATCTCCCTCATAATGTAGTTTGAGTTTTCCATATTGATTGGTTAAAATAGTATCATGTCACAAAAATAACCATTCTTTTTAATCCCGAATGGTAGAATTTGTTTTATTATGGGGTAAGATTTGTTATAAAAGAAAGAAAGGTTATACCTAACCATCGGAAAGATATAACCTTAAAAGAAAAAAGCAATAACTGTATTTTATTTCTCCTATTTTATTTCACAAAGAAAGAATCTTTCAGCAGATCTTTATCATCAGAAGATGCACCTACCATCACGATAAACTCACCCGGTTCTACAATCTTCTTCATCTTTTTATCATAGAAAGCCAGTTTATCGGGAGTGATCTTAAAGTTCACGACCTGACTTTCGCCGGCTTTCAGCGATACGCGGGCAAAGTCTTTCAGCTCCTTCACCGGACGGGTGACGCTACTGAATTTATCACGGATATACAGTTGCACGATCTCCACTCCATCACGGTCGCCCGTATTCGTAACTTTTACACTCACATCCACCGTGCCGTCCTTAGTGATTTCTTTCTGTGCCAATTTCAGGTCATCATATTTATAAGTAGTATAAGAAAGGCCGTGACCGAACGGATAGAGCGGAGTGCTTGGCTTGCCTGCCGCATAAGGATGGAAGTATTGTGACGGCTTATGGTTGTATATCATCTGCAACTGACCTACGCTATGAGGAATCGTAATAGCCAACTTGGCTGACGGATTCACCTTACCATACAGAATTTCGGCCACTGCCTGCCCTCCGTACATCCCCGGTGCCCATGCTTCTACGATAGCGGGAAGATTTTCGGCCGCCCACTGCACACCGAGAGGACGTCCGTTCACCAAAATAAGAATAGTCGGCTTACCGGAAGCGGCCACTTTCTCTATCAACTCGTTCTGCAAACCTACCAAGTCGAGATCCGACCGGTCGGTATCTTCACCGTCCGTACGGTCGTTCCAACGGAAACGCATCATATATTCGCCTGCCACTACAATATTGAGATCAGCACTCTTGGCACGTACAGCAGCTTCAGCCACTTTCTTCGGATCCATGTTGCGAGGGTCCCAACCTTGGTCTACAAAATCAAACTGAGTATCGGGAGCAATCATCTTCAGACCTTCCAGGATGGTAGTTACGTTTTCATCTTTCTCAGGAGCACTCCAGTCACCCAAGATATTCTGGTCGTCGGCATTGATACCGGTCACCAGGATCTTCTTATATCTGGAAGCGTCCAGAGGAAGTACACCGTCATTCTTCAATAATACAATGCCATTGCGGGCAGACTCAAGAGCCGTTGCACGATGTTCATCACAAAGGCGCACTTTCATGGTTTCGGCCTCATCGGCATAAGGTTGTTCGAAAAGACCGAGACGGAATTTGATATCCAGTATGCGGCGTACAGATTCGTCAATACGGGATTCGGGGATACGTCCTTCCTTCACCAACTCCACTACCATCTCATTCCAGTGGATACCATGCATATGCATGTCCATACCTCCCATAATAGACTGATAAAAAGCTTCCTTCAGATTTTCGGCAGTAGCATGCAGGTCATGAATATGTTCAATGTCCATCCAGTCGCTGACTACGAATCCGGGGAAGTTCCATTCACCACGCAGAATATCCTGCATCAGCCACTCATTGCTATGACAAGGGATACCATTCAGTTCATTGTGGGCAGTCATCAGGGACATGGCTCCCGCCTTCACTCCTGCCTCAAAGGGAGGAAAGAAAACTTCACGAAGTGTACGCTCTGACAAATCAGTAGGAGAACCGTTCGTTCCATTGATGGGTTCACTGCCACCGACGAAATGCTTGATACAAGCCAGTACATCTTCGTTGCCATTCAAATCGCCTTGATAACCTTTCACGGACTGCACGCCCAGTAAAGTAACCAGATAAGGATCTTCACCATACGTTTCGCCAACACGTCCCCAACGGGCATCACGGGCTACTTCCACATTCGGATTAAACGTCCAGTGCATGTTCATGGCACGCATTTCCTTTGCAGTCTGTCGGGCTATCTTATAGGCCATCAGCGTATCAAAGGAACAGGCAAGGTTGATGTTGGTGGGGTATACCGTATTATCCGGCGCATTAGCATTGCCATGGATGGCATCGATACCGAATATAATAGGTATCTGCAAGCGGCTCTTCATTGCGAGAGATTGCAGATAGTTGGCTTCTTCAATGGTCAATACATGCAGAAAAGAACCGATCAGTCCTTCTTCCGTCCACTTCTCTATATCTTTTTCCGTAAAGCCTGGATAGAAAGCATTTGCGGTATTATTCTTCAATTCTTCTTCGGTCATCACGGCACTGTTTGCCTTGATATGTTCCACACCGACGAACTGGTTCATCTGACCTACTTTCTCCTCCAGAGTCATTCTTTTCAAGAGATCTTCTACCCTGTCCTTTACGGGTGCGGTAGAGTCTTTATACACTTCCTCCCGGCTTCCGCCGCAGGAACACAAACAAGCTCCGATTGCCATAGTTGCGATTATTTTCTTCATTATTATTAGGATATGAACTAAATGTGATAAGGTGGTAGAGTGATAAAATGATAACGGGATAACGCTCTGTGATATATAGCGCAGCTACTTTATCACCCTATCACCTTACCACCTTATCACTCTTTTCCTTCTTTTCTTTTCCGTTACACCGCAAAGATAGTGCTCTCCATGAATTTCCGGCAACAGTTTCTTATCCAATTGTAGTACAATTTGTTTCAAATCGAGGTATCAGTTGTATTCCTCATACTTTTGATGAACAAAACAAGTCTTTTCCGGAAGAAATGTATACTTTTGTATCCGAACAATCTCTTAAACCCAATAACATGATAAACCCCATTTACTCTCCCGACAGCAACCGGTATGATAATGGTATGAAGTACCGCCGGTGCGGACGAAGCGGCATCCTGCTGCCCGAAATATCCTTAGGCTTATGGCACAACTTCGGCGACGTAAACACGCTGGCCAATTCCCAGGCGATGGCACATTATGCTTTCGACCAAGGCATCACCCATTTCGACCTTGCCAACAACTACGGTCCATCCTACGGTTCTGCCGAAGAAACCTTCGGAATGATTATGAAGAAATCGTTCATGCCCTACCGGGACGAACTGTTCATTTCAACCAAAGCCGGTCATGACATGTGGCCCGGCCCATACGGTGAATGGGGGTCCAGAAAGTATCTGATGAACAGCCTCAACCAAAGTCTGAAACGGATGAATCTGGACTATGTAGACATCTTCTACTCGCACCGCTATGATCCGGAAACTCCATTGGAAGAAACACTGCAAGCTCTTGTTGACATTGTCCGACAAGGCAAAGCCTTATACGTGGGTATCTCCAAATATCCGAAAGAAGCTGCCGAATTTGCTTACCGCTATCTGGAAGAGAGAGATGTGCATTGCTTGCTTTATCAAGGAAGATATAATATGTTCAACCGGGAACCGGAAGAAGAAGGTATTCTGCAACAGGCCAAAGAAAACGGAACAGGTTTCATCGCCTTCTCACCGTTGGCACAAGGACTGCTGACGAACCGTTATCTGAAAGGTATTCCCGAAGACTCACGCATCGCCAAAGGCGGTTTCCTGAAAAAAGAAGCATTGACTGACGAGACACTGAAGAAGATAAAAGCCCTAAACGAAATTGCCACACAACGCGGACAAACTCTTGCTGAGATGGCTCTGGCATGGTTACTGAAAGATGATATGATTACTTCAGTCATTATCGGAGCAAGCTCTGTAGCACAGTTAAATGACAATCTGCAAAGTATCAAAAATACGAAATTCACGGCAGAAGAATTAGAAAAGATCAATCAGATAGATAGTCTGAAATAAACTGATAACAAGGACTTGTTTTATCATCTGCAGGCAGGTAAATCGGTTCCTTTTAAGAGTAACGAGCGTTTCCACGAAAGGGAACGCTCGTTTCCATTAAGGGAAACTCCAGTTCCCATTAAAGGAAACAGGCATTCCTACGTGAGGGAACAAGCGTTCCCTTTCTTAAGACTTTTTTCACCAAGAATACAATTTTAACATACCCCCTTCTGAACCTTTTATTTTTTATCTTGTTCATGTACCAAAAGCCTGAGGTACCAGGGCAGGATTTTTATATTTAACCTAAACATTATAAAAGTATGAAGAAATTAATTCCCCTATTATTGGTGGTCTTGACTTTCGCAGCCTGAGAAAAAGACCCTGACACGGATAAGCTGGACAACAAGTATCTGGTTTATACCAACTATGACACGAAAGCTGATTTCAAAGCTTTCCAAACGTACTACATGCCGGACAGCATCCTTATCATCGGTGATAAGAAAGAAGCTGAATACTGGAAAGACGAGAGCGCTCAGGAGATTCTGCAAGCCTACGCTACCAATATGAACAATCGCGGTTTTGTCCGTGTAGACGATCGTGAAGAAGCCAACCTCGGTTTACAGGTCAGCTACATCAAGAGCACTTACTACTTTAATGACTACGGACGTCCCGAATGGTGGTGGAACTACCCAGGCTACTGGGATGCACCTTACTGGGGTAACTGGGGCGGATGGTACTACCCGTATGCCGTGACCTATACTTACAGCACCGGTTCATTCATCACCGAGCTCCTCAACCTGGAAGCCACTCAAGGCGAAAAGGAAAAATTGCCCATACTCTGGACAAGCTATATGAGCGGATTGCTTAGCGGTTCTACAGCTGTAAACACCAAACTGGCCGTTGAAGGTGTGAACCAAGCCTACACTCAATCTTCCTACCTTACTAATAAGTAATTGTTGGTAGTAAATAGTTAAGTAGAGAGGTACAGCCTGAAGTATCTCATAACTAAAAACAATAACAAGTATGAAAACAATAAAATATCTTTCCGTGAGAGTACTGGCAATCACTGCCCTGGCTCTCGTCTTCGCCATGCCGGCAAAGGCACAATTAACCGATAACGGTTATGCCAACATCGATTGGCAATTCAACTTCCCCCTGAGCAACCACTTCGCTGATAAAGCCAGCGGATGGGGTATGAGTTTTGAAGGCGGTTACTATGTGACTCCGAATATTGCTCTTGGTGCCTTCCTGGCCTACCACAGCAACCACGAATACTTCGGTCGCCAGACACTTCCCGTAGGTGAAGGCGGTAGCATCAATACCGACCAACAGCACACATTGTTCCAATTGCCTTTCGGCCTTGCCGGACGTTATACTTTCGACCGCGGTAGTGCTTTCCAACCTTACGTTGGATTGAAAGTAGGTCCTCAATATGCCGAAATCAAGTCTACTTTCAATGTGTACGAAGCTAACAAGAGCACCTGGGGCTTCTACGTATCACCGGAAATTGGTATCAACATCTACCCATGGGCTTATGGTCCGGGTCTGCACGTTGCCGCTTACTATAGCTACGGCACGAACAAGGGCGACTTGTTCACATACAGTGTAGATGGTTTGAGCAACTTCGGTTTACGCCTGGGTATTGCATTCTAACATAATTTGCATTGCAACACAATAAGTTTGACTGGTATTAATTGATTGTTTCAAGACGTGAAAAAAGGGAATAACCGGCCGCGTGAGCGGGGGGCTATTCCCTTTTGTAGTTACGAGTTACAAGCTACGAGCTACAAGTACCATGCGGCATAATTGTTCGGCGCAGCAACTCGTAGCTCGTAGCTTGTAACTCGTAACTATTTCACCGCCTGATACATCACCTCCTGTATTCGTGTACGAATATCCATCTTCATCAGTTTCGTATTCCATACATTGGGATAAATGCGATTACACAGGAAGACGTAAACAAGGCCGTTCGTCGGGTCTACCCAGGCACAAGTACCCGTAAAGCCAGTATGACCATAGACGGTAGAAGGGGTAGCAGCAGCGCATGGGCTCTTTGCCGGATTCTGACGGTCGGGCTTATCAAATCCCAGACCACGGCGGCTGATGCGCGAAACCGTAGTAGTAAATACACGGCAAGTCTCCGGACTCAGATAACGCTTGCCATCCAGTTCACCACCATTCAGCAACATCTGATAAATTCGCGCTACTTCCGTTGCATTAGAGAATAGTCCGGCATTACCCGATACACCACCCTGGAAGGCTGCCGACTCATCATGTACAAAGCCCTGAAGAACAGTCTTCCGCAAGAAAGGATCAAAGGAAGAAGGTATAATTTCAGCTTTCGACAGAGGAGCATGACCACCGGAAACAATGCCGGCATAAGCCGTTCCCGCAGTAGCTGCACCTCGCAGCGGCAGGTATCCGGTACGTTTCAGTCCCATCGGAGCATAGAACTCCTGCTCCAGAAAAGCATCCATCGACATTCCCGTACGCGCTTCCACCAACTGCTGCAACAGGATGAAGCCGACACAACTATACCTATAGCGGCGGTCACGCAACGGAGTTTCTATAATCTTCTGCCGATATGCCTCCTTGAAGGAGCGATTCAGCCACAAGCTATCAGAGACCTGCAATGTGTGCTCTGCCGTCCGTACCTTAGACATCAGCCCCTTCTGGAACTTGAACTTCGGGTTTGCCCAGGTACGTACACCAATCTGTGTGGAATGTGCGGCATCGGGCTTTGCCTTGAAAAGAGTTCCTTCATAACTTTCCTTATCGATAGCTTCCAGATAGAATAACAACGTGGAAGGCAATCCGGACTCATGCAACAGTAATTGCCGGACAGTAATATCCTTTTTATCCGTATCCTGAAGCCAGGGCAGATAGTCCGACACACGGTCAGTAAGATTCAGACGCCCTTTATCATACAGCTTCATGACGGCAAGCAGTGTTGCCGTAGTCTTTGTCAGCGAAGCAAGGTCATAAACATCCGTCGGGGATACCGGCAAGGTAGCACCCGGAATAGCGGATGCAGAAAGTCTGTTGGCAGAAGCGCCCGGCCAGGTATGCGTTCCGAATGCCTTATTATACATTTCCTTTCCATCTTTCAATATCACGATCTGGCAACCGGGATAGGCACCTTCCTTAATCCCTTCTTTCGCAATCTCATCGATACGGGTCAGCAGACGAGAGTTCACTCCATACTCATCGGGCACAAAGTGGAGCGGTGTCTTCGGAGTAATAACCTGCCCCGTACCTGTGGCAAACAAATTGCTGATACTTGCCGAAAGGCGTCCGTCGGCTGTTGCATCTCCATAAAGTATTTGGGCTACCCGGCACTGCACATCATCTATCGAAGAATGCGCCAATACTACGGCGTCCGCAGCCGACACTGCCCGGCGTATCTGCAACATCTGTTTACCGGGAATAAAAAGCAGATAAACCACCGGCACATCGTGAGTAAACTCGGCAAAGAAGGGTTGGTAGGGTGCCAGGCGATGTTCCGTGACGCAGACAAGAATACGTTTATATTGTGACAATGAATCACGCAACAGCTTGCGTGCAGCAGGCTGCAAGTCTTTCTTCAGCTGAAAGACGGTGGGACTTCCTTCCGTCCTGGTGGAATTTATATATCCGGAGAGTTCTTTCAGGAACGGCTGTACCTCTTTCGCATCTCCCACATTGAACACCGCCACTTCACGGATATCCGCATCCAATGGAAGCACATTGTTTTTATTTCTCAGCACAGTGATCGCCTCCTGGTTCAGACGCCGTATCAGATCACGCGTATGTGCCGTATTGATGCGGTTTCCCAAACCGGAAAGACGGACAAAAGGTTTCTTCGATAATCCGAGAGCATATTTATAGGTAAGCACCTTCCGGCACTTCGCTTCGATTTCCGCTTCTGTCAACTCACCGCTCTTCACGGCATCCAGTATAGCTTCCAC
>ERZ894206.899-NODE-899-length-18762-cov-32.191158_pt1 | contig 18762 bp, 13 predicted proteins | sample MGYA00380287_ERZ894206 | MGnify/ENA primary metagenome ERZ894206 (study PRJEB32331, sample SAMN06328483) | human gut metagenome | biome: human gut microbiome; feature: stool | host: Homo sapiens | collected 2013-04-12 ...
CTTTTCATTTTTCTGGGGAACCCTCAGCCCACAGGGAGAGGGTTAGGGTGAGGGGGCATCAGGCCGCACCTACCCCATCTCACCCCACCCATACGAAAATGTTATTTGCATCACAATCCAAACTGCAAATTAATGTGGATTGCATTTTTTTGCGGGAGGTAACAAAACATATCGTTGCCAACTGATAGAATTGCATCAAATAACAACCCTGAATGTTCCTATAACAACATATCTCCCGCTCACTTGTGAGGAAAGTAACATGAACCTTAAGCTGCAGCTTAAAATATTGTCGTTTCTGCAGTTCTGCCTGTGGGGTAGCTGGCTGACTACACTCGGCTCCTATATGTTTGTGACGCTCAAGTTCGATGGTGCGTCAATCGGTGCCGTCTACAGCTCGCTGGGTATCGCGGCGGTCTTTATGCCAACGCTGCTGGGGATCGTGGCGGATAAATGGTTGAGTGCGAAATGGCTGTACATGCTTTGCCACCTGGTGGGTGCGGGCACGCTGTTTATGGCAGCCCAGGTCACCACGCCGGGGGCGATGTTTATGGTGATCCTGCTTAACTCGCTGGCCTACATGCCAACGCTTGGGCTGATCAACACCATCTCCTACTACCGCCTGAAATCCGCCGATATGGATATCGTGACCGACTTCCCGCCTATCCGTATCTGGGGCACCATCGGTTTTATTATGGCAATGTGGGGCGTGAGCTTCGCGGGCTTTGAACTGAGCCATATGCAGCTCTACATCGGTGCGGCGCTCTCCGTGGTGCTGGCACTGTTTACCCTGACGCTGCCGCATATTCCGGTATCTAACCAGCAGAAAAACCAGAGCTGGAGCACCATGCTCGGCCTGGACGCTTTCGCGCTGTTTAAAAACAAACGCATGGCGATCTTCTTTATCTTCTCCATGCTGCTGGGCGCGGAACTGCAAATCACCAACATGTTCGGCAATACCTTCCTGCACAGCTTCGATAATAACCCGCTGTTCTCAGGCAGCTTTATCGTTGAACATGCGTCGGTAATGATGTCCATCTCGCAGATCTCTGAGACGCTGTTCATCCTGACCATTCCGTTCTTCCTGAGCCGCTACGGCATCAAGAACGTCATGCTGATCAGTATTGCCGCGTGGATGTTGCGCTTCGGCCTGTTCGCCTACGGCGACCCAAGCCCGTTCGGCACCGTGCTGCTGGTTCTGTCGATGATTGTTTACGGCTGCGCCTTCGACTTCTTCAACATCTCCGGTTCGGTGTTTGTGGAAAAAGAGGTGAAACCTGAAATCCGCGCCAGCGCACAGGGTATGTTCCTGATGATGACCAACGGCTTCGGCTGTATCCTGGGCGGCGTGGTGAGCGGTAAAGTGGTTGAGATGTATACCACCAACGGCATTACCGACTGGCAGCCAGTGTGGCTTATCTTCGCCGCATACTCGCTGGTGCTGTTCTTCGCGTTTATCGTGCTGTTCCAGTACAAGCATGTACGCGAACCGCACGGCGCACAGCCAGTCGCGCATTGATTATTGTGCCGGGTAGGCGAAGCCGCCACCCGGCTATTTTATTGCAGCAAGCACCCACCCCACCGACAGCAAATCCGCGCTGCCGCCCGGGCTCAGGTTGCGTTCAATCAATGCGTTATCCATTCTACGCAACGCTTCACCATCCCAGCCGTCAGCCAGCAGTTCCCGCGCATAGTCCTGAACGTAGCCCAGCCCCTCAATGCCGCCGCGCGACACCAGATTGCTGTCCTGATTGATTGCCATCAGGCGTAACAGCAGGCCGTGAAGTGAATGTCCGTTCCACTGCGCCAGCGCTTTACGCACCGTCGCAAAACCACTCTCCGCCTCGCCGCGCGCGCCGGTTAAGCCGTACTGCCGGAACTGCCGCTCCCCCGCCGTCGCCTGCCCGCTGCGTTCGGCCAGCTCTCGCGAAACCAGCCCGTGGCAGATGTTACTCACCTCACAACAGAGGCTTTCTGCGGAGATATTTTTCACACGCCCGGCGGCGAAGCAGAGTAAACCAAGGGCAAAAATGCCCCCTTTGTGCGTGTTCACCCCGTTCGTCGCGGCATACATCGCCTGCTCACAGGCCATCCCCATCGGGCGGAGGAGCCGTAACTGTTCGCCTGCGGGTTTATCGGCATGCGTGTTACCCAACTCAGCAAAGCGCGAAAACCACGGCGTAATCGCCATAATGCTGCGGACAAACAGCGCGTGATCCATATCGCGATGGGAGCCGTTATTGAGCCTGTCCACCAGCCCCGGTTTCGGTGTCAGCGCCAGCTCCTGCCACAGCGCCTCTGCGGCAAGCGCGGGGACGTCATGCGGGCGCGGTTTAGTCGCGAGCAAACCAGTCATCGATCATCTTCTCCACGCGCGCCACCACCTGCTCCACAGGATGTTTGCGCGAACGGGAACAGGCGTGGGCCGGTTCATCACAAATCAGGCAGCGTCTGAGATGGGAGCCCAGCGACTGACGTCCAACGTGGCCGTTTTCAGGGCAAATCACATCCAGATCCCACAGCCTGCCAAGCGGGTGCGTCTGCTCCAGCTCCGCACAGTGGGCTTTGATTTCTGCCGCGGGATGGGCCACACACCACAGCGCTTCGGGCCCGGTCGGGAGCCACAGCACCTGGCGGTCCAGCACCTGCCAACGGTTTTCCCACAATAGCTGGTCGCACATTTGTAACGCCACGCCCATGGTGTTGCGATAGCGCAGGCTGTCTTTGATCTCCCCGGGTGTTACCAGCGTGAGGGAGATCACCGGTTGTTGATAGTGCGTAAGCCAGTCAGCCTGACGGGCTGCGCGGCGCTCTTTCGCCGCCAGCAGCGCGTCCAGGCTGACACCCGCCCGCACGGGTGTCGCAATGGTCATATTCACTCCTTTACCTGTCGAACGGTGTCGATCACGCTGCCGTCGCGGTAGCGGATCACCCCGACAATTTTGTCTGTGAATTCAATCGGTTTCGGTACGCCTGTCAGCGAAATTGCCCGCTCATAGAGGGCGTTGATATCCACAACCTTCAGCCCTGCTTCCATGAGGCGTTCGCGGATCTCCGGGCGCGCCGGGTTGACCGCAATGCCGTGATCGGTGACCAGCACGTCGATGCTTTCGCCCGGCGTGAGGCGTGTGGTAACGCGCTTCACCACCGTCGGAATGCGGCTACGCAGCAGCGGCGCAACGACGATGGTCAGGTTCGCCGCGGCGGCCACGTCGCAGTGCCCGCCGGACGCGCCGCGCATCACACCATCGGAGCCGGTAATGACGTTAACGTTAAAATCGACGTCAATCTCCAGCGCGCTGAGGATCACTACGTCCAGCTGGTCGCAGCTTGCCGCCTTACTGCCGGGGTTGGCGTAGACGTTAGTGGAGATCTCCACGTGGTTCGGGTTGCGCGCCAGCGAGGCCGCCGCCTGGCCGTCGAAGCACTGGGTATCGAGCAGCTTTTCGATCAGCCCCTTCTCGTGCAGATCTACCAGGCTGCTGGTGATGCCACCCAGCGCAAAGCGTGCCTTCACGCCGCTGCGCTCCATCTTCTCTTCCATAAAGCGGGTGCAGGCGGTGGCCGCCGCGCCGGAGCCGGTCTGCATCGAGAAGCCCGGTTTAAAATAGCCGGAGTGCTCAATCACATCCGCCGCATAGCGGGCAATCATCAGCTCGCGCGGGTTGCTGGTGACGCGCGCCGCGCCGACGCTGATTTTTGCCGGATCGCCCACGCTCTCCACCTGCACGATGTAGTCCACCTGATCCTGTACCAGGCTGGCAGGCATATTGGGGAACGGCACCAGCGCTTCCGTCAGCAGCACCACCTTGCGGGCAAAATGGGCGTCCACCATCGCGTAGCCCAACGAGCCGCAGCACGATTTCCCGTGCGTGCCGTTGGCGTTACCAAACTCATCGCTGCACGGCACGCCAAGAAACGCCACGTCAATGTTCAGCTCACCGTCCTGCAGCAGCTTTACGCGCCCGCCGTGAGAGTGAATTTGTACCGGCTCGTCCATCAGCCCGTGGGAGATGGCATCCGCCAGCTTGCCACGCATGCCGGAGGTGTAGATCCGGGCGATCACCCCGCTTGCAATATGCTCGATCAGCGCGTCGTTGCAGGTCATCAGTGAGCTGGAGGCGAGGGTCAGGTTTTTGAAGCCCATCCGCGCCAGCAGCGCCACGACGGTGTTGATCACCCGGTCGCCTTCACGAAACGCGTGGTGGAAGGAGATGGTCATTCCGTCCGTCAGGCCGCTACGCCTCACCGCCTCTTCAATGGAGGCGCAGAGTTTGCGGCTGTGTTTCGCGTCGCTGTCCGCCAGCCACGGCGTGGCGCTGTGGGCGGTATCAAACGGTTTTAACTCCCGCAGATGGGGAAAATTCACATGGAGAAGTTCTGTCTGGTTCATTGTGTCATCCTTACCGACGCACGCCGGAAGCCGCCGCGCGTTCGAGCACCACCTGCGCGTGGTTAATAATCGGTGCATCCACCATCTTGCCGTTGAGCGACACCACGCCAAGGCCGTTACGTTCGCCCTCTTCTGCCGCTTCAATCACCCGCAGGGCGTGATCCACCTCTTCCTGGGTCGGCGCGTAGGCGTTATGCAGCAGGTCTATCTGGCGCGGGTTGATCAGCGATTTGCCGTTAAAGCCCATCTTGCGGATCAGATCGACCTCGCGCAGGAATCCGGCCTCATCGTTAACGTCTGACCACACCACGTCGAAGGCGTCGATGCCTGCCGCGCGGGCGGCGTGCAGCACGGCGCAGCGGGCGTAGAACAGCTCGGTGCCGTCGCCGCGCTCGGTCTGCATGTCCATCACGTAGTCAAAAGCCGCCAGCGCAATGCCGATCAGGCGCGGCGAGCTGCGGGCAATCGCCACGGCGTTGATAACGCCAATGGCCGATTCAATCGCCGCCATCACGCGGGTGGAACCAACCTCGCGCCCGCACTCCTGCTCGATACGCTCAAGGTGACCTTCCAGCTCGTAGATGTCGTCCGGGGTGTCGGTTTTCGGCAGGCGGATCACGTCCACGCCGGCGCGCACGGCGGCTTCCAGATCCAGCAAGCCAAACGGCGTGCTCAGCGGGTTTATGCGCACCACGGTTTCGATGTCCTGATACATCGGGTGCTGCAGGGCGTGGAACACCAGCATTCGCGCGGTGTCTTTCTCGCGCAGAGCAACGGCATCTTCAAGGTCAAACATGATGGAGTCTGGACGGTAGATAAACGCGGTTGAAAGCATGGCGGCGTTGGCGCCCGGCAGGAACAACATACTGCGGCGGAGTTTGCTCATTTCAGCGCCCCCCAGTTAATGGCCTGTTCATCGGCAGCACGCAGAAGCGCACTTTGCAGGCGGGCGCGGATCACACAGTCCAGCGCCCCTTTGTCTTCAATAATGATAAGTCCCTGGTGCACATTCATGGCGCGCAATGTCTCGTTGACCACCTGGCGAATTTGCTCGCCAAACTGCTTAATCACTTCACTGTGGATGACTATCTCCAGCTCGCCGTGAGCGGGAGCAATTTTCACCATCAGGTCGCTGGACTCCTGCGTTCCGGCCAGCGCCTCCCTTACAATTTTCATGATAAATTCCTGGTAGTTAAGCGACTTCGGCACTCGCACGGTAGTGTGTTTCGAGGTGCGCGAAGGTGGAGTCCGGGACAATCTCCCGGATCCGGGAAAACTGCTGAGTCTTGAGCAAGCGGCGCACTTCGGACGCTGAAATGGCATTGCCGGTGGCCTTGATGCGCGGCATTTCCACCACCTCAATCTGCGGGCTCAGCAAGGCGTGCAGCGTCTGGTTGTACTGACGGGTGATATCGCAAAACGGCTCGGAGCCGATAAAACGATGGGTAATGCCCAGCGCCGGTGCGATAAAGTCGCGGAAGATCAGCACGTCGATTTCGCTCCACGCCTGCTGCACTTTGCCGGTCTCTTTCAAAAAGTAGGCCGGGAAGGTGGCGCGGGAGATGATGTACTGCGAGCCTTCGTGCACGGTCACATTTGGCAGATGCGCGACGCCCGCACGCACCATTCCGAGGCGCGCGCTGAACGGAAAGAACGAGGCATCTTCACGCACCACAAACAGGTGCAGGGCGTCACACTGCATCGCCGCCTGCTCCACCAGATGACGGTGGCCGAGGGTGAACGGGTTGGCGTTCATCACTATCGCGCCAGTCTTCTCCCCGCCCTTGCGCATCCTGCCCAGGGAACGGCAGTAACGCTCGATCCCCTGCGGAGTGTTCTCCATCAGCACGGCGTTGTTGCCGCTCTGGGCAATCGGCCAGAAGCCGCTACGCGCAAAGCGCTCCTTATTGCACGGTCGCGTGCAGAGGAAGAGGTGAAAATGACCGCGCTCCAGCGCCGCATTCTGCACCTCCGCCAGCAAGCGCGCACTGAGGTTCTCGCCGCGAAGCTGCTCGTTCACGGCCACACACTTGATGACGTTGGCGGCAAGACCGGCGCAACCCACCAGCTGCGCGCCGGACCAGGCTTCGACAAACAGCGTGATGTCGTTGTCCAGGCCAAGGCCGCTGTCTGCCAGCAGATAACGGATCTGGCTTAAGCGTTCCGGGTGTTTCGCCACCAGCGTGTGGCGAAAATCGATGGGTTGACTGTTCATGCCGCCTTTCTCAGTGTGCCGCCGCAAGCCCGCTGGCTAGCGCTTCCACAATCACGTTGCTCAGATGACCGATATGCTCGATCTCCACTTCAATGCGATCCCCCTCTTTCATAAACAGCGGCGGATTACGCTTTTTACCCACCCCGCCCGGGGAGCCGGTGATGATCACATCGCCCGGACTTAAGCGGGTAAAGGTGCTGATGTACTCGATCAGCTCCGCAACCTTGTGGATCATGCTGCTGGTGTTATCTTCCTGCACCATGCGGCCGTTCAGCCAGGTGCGGATCGCCAGCCTGTGCGGGTCCGGGATCTCATCGGCCGTTGCCATCCACGGGCCAAACGCGCCGGTCTGACGCCAGTTCTTACCGGCAGTAAACCAGGTGTGCTGCCAGTCGCGGGCGGAGCCGTCCATGTAGCAGCTGTAGCCCGCCACGTGGCGCAGCGCCTCGTCACGGCTGATGTTTTCCCCGCCCTTGCCGATGATCACCGCCAGCTCGCCTTCGTAGTCGAATTCGCTGGAGTGACGCGGCTTCAGCACCGGCTCGTTGTGGCCGGTCTGCGAATCCGGGAAGCGCACGAACAGCGTCGGTGCCGGGTTGTGCTGGTCAAACTCCTTGCGCTTGTCGGCGTAGTTCATGCCCACGCAGAGGATTTTTTCCGGCTGCTCAATCACCGGTAAGAAGGTGATGGCGCTCATCGGCACGTCCACGGCATCGTTCAGGTAACGGGTGGCCTGCGCCAGCCCGTTGCCCTGCAGCAGCGCTTTGAGGTCGCTGTAGCGGTCGCCGAGACGGCGACCTAAATCAATCACACCTTCGGCCTGGACGATGCCGTAGCTGCGTTTTCCCTGGTATAAAAAGCTTGCGAGTTTCATTGTTCTTTCCTGAAAACTTAAACGAGGAAGTTGCCCAGAATCAGCAGTGAGATAGAGACGTTAATCGCGCCGCCGATACGGGTAGCAATCTGGGCGAAGGGCATCAGGCTCATACGGTTGCCTGCGGTCAGGATCGCCACGTCACCGGTACCGCCCTGGCCACTCTGGCAGCAGGAGACGATGGCGACATCAATCGGGTGCATACCAATCTTTTTGCCGACGAAGAAGCCGGTCGCCACCAGTGAAGAGACGGTACTGATAATCACCAGCAGGTTAGTCAGCGTGAAGGCCGCGACCAGTTCATGCCATGGGGTGATCGCCACACCGACCGCGAAGAGGATGGGATAGGTCACTGAGGTCTGGAAGAATTTGTACACCACCTGAGAGCCTTCCAGCAGACGCGGAGAGGCACCGTTGCAGAGCTTCACCAGCACCGCCATAAACAGCATGCCAACCGGCGCAGGCAGACCAATCAGCTTGTGGCCGAGCATGCCCAGCATGTAGAGCAGCACCGCCAGCAACGCACCGGAGGCGATGGTGGTGACGTCCGCTTTGCCAGAGAACGCCGGTTGAGAAACGGTGGCATCGGCATTCGCGCGGTTCGGCATCAGCTGACCTTCACCGGTCAGGTGCGGATAACGCTTGCCCAGTTGGTTCAGACAGCCGGAGATGATGATAGCGGTCAGCCCGCCGAGCATGACCATCGGCAGCACGCGACCGAGCGCCACGCCCTGATCCATGTGCAGCAGGGTGGCGTAGCCGATGGAGAGCGGGATAGCCCCTTCGCCCACGCCGCCTGCCATAATCGGCAGAATGATAAAGAAGAAGATCTGGAACGGCTCAAGACCCAGCGCCAGACCCACGCCCATCCCCACCAGCATGCCGACGATCTCGCCGCACAGCATCGGGAAGAAGATGCGCAGGAAGCCCTGAATCAGCACGGTGCGGTTCATGCTCATGATGCTGCCGACAATAATGCAGCAGATGTAGAGATAAAGAATGTTGGTGGATTTATAGAACTTAGTGGTGGATTCCACTACCACATCCGGCAACAGGCCGTAATAGACCAGCGCGGAGGGGATAAAGGTGGCGCAAATCGCCGCCGCGCCGAGCTTGCCGACAATCGGCAGGCGTTTGCCGAACTCACCGCAGGCAAAGCCGAAGAACGCCAGCGTCGCCACCATCACCACGATATCGCTTGGCAGTTTTCCGCCCAGACAATCAATGGCAATCAGCGCGCCCGCAAGGACAAACAGCGGCAGAGGAATAATCCCGATTTTCCAGGTATCCATAATATGCCACCAGCGCTCTTTGAGCGATGGCCGCTGAATATCAATCGGGTCGTGGGTAACAGAGAAAGAATCGTCAGTTGTGCTCATAATAAGCCCCTTAGTTATTTTGTGCGTTCAGCTTAGAGTCACAAAGGCTTACTTTATGTGAGGAATGGCATATTAAAAGCGAAGTTTTAATGGCGACTATGGTTTTAATGGTTTCTTTTATTTAATGTGATTTGCCCCTTATTTATTGCCGTGGTTTTTATGGTTTCTTTTCTAAACCGAACAAACAAATAACATTTACACGGTGGTGTTTAAGGGAAAACCCTTTCAGATAATTCTTTTGCAGGCCTTGCTGTGCAAGGGATCACAAGTTTTCGGCAAAGCGGGTATCCACGCGAAAAAAGATGATATATTGACAAACTTCGTTGATACCACGCGTGATTGTTATGAAAGTATCGTTTCAGATTAAGCTGTTTGTTTCGCTGGTTGTCTTTTTCTCAGTGCTTTTTGCTTTACTGGGCGGATATTATTATGTCGACGTTAGCCGACAGCTTTATCAGGAAATGAGCGCACGCGCAAAAATACAGGCGGAAGAGATCGCCCTTATTCCGTCATTACGAAAAGAGGTCGAACAAAAAGATATCAACGCCATTCACGATTTTATGCAGAAAATAGCCACCCACAGTGATGCCAGTTTTATTGTGATTGGCGATAACAAAGGGCTGCATCTGTTTCATTCCGTTTTTGCGGACAGAGTGGGCCATACGCTGGTCGGCGGAGACAACGAAGAAGTCCTGCGCGGTAAAAGCACCACCACCATCCGCAAGGGAGGATTAGGCATTTCGCTGCGCAGCAAAGCGCCCATTTTTAACGATGCCGGTCAGGTAGTGGGGATTGTCTCGGTAGGCTATCTCACCAGCTATCTTGAAACCATCACCGTCAGTAAAGTGGTTAACATCCTGATCGCCGCCGTACTGTTACTGCTTGCCCTCTTTATCTTCTCCTGGTTCTTTACCCGCAGTATCAAGAAGCAGATTTTCTCCCTGGAGCCGCGAGAGATTGGTCTGCTGGTGCGCCAGCAGAAGGCGATGATGGAGTCCATTTATGAAGGGGTGATCGCCATTGACGATGAACGGCGAATAGAAGTGATTAACCAGGCGGCACGCAAACTGCTGGGCCTGAGCCAGCCGGCCCGGGAACTGCGCGGGCAGCTGATAAGCGAAGTAATCGATCCTGTTCCGTTCTTCGAAACACAAACGATGCTCGCCAAAGATACCCATGACGAGATTTGCCGCTTTAACGATCTCACGGTGATCGCCAGCCGGGTGCGCATCATGCTTGAGAACTCTCTGCAGGGCTGGGTGATCACCTTCCGCGATCGCAACGAGATCGACTCGCTCAGCGCCCAGCTCAGCCAGGTCAAACGCTATGTTGATAACCTGCGCATTATGCGTCACGAGCAGCTGAACCGGATGACCACTCTCTCCGGCCTGCTGCATATGGGCCGCTACGAGGAGGCGATTGGCTACATTCAGGCGCAGTCGGAACACGCTCAGGAGCTGCTGGACTTTATCTCTTCGCGCTTCAGCTCCCCGACACTGTGCGGCCTGCTGCTGGGGAAAGCCGCGCGGGCGCGGGAGAAAGGCGTCGAGCTGAACTTCGACCCGACCTGTCGTCTGGACAGACCGTTCCTGGCGCTGCCTGAAGAGGCGCTGATTTCTATCATTGGCAACCTGCTGGATAACGCCATTGAAGCGACCCAGCGCTCGCCGCTTCCGCATGCACCTGTGGAAGTGCTGATAAAACTGAGCGAACAAGAACTCATCATCGAAGTGGCCGATCAGGGCGTGGGCATTAAACCGGAGATCCGTGACAGGATATTTGAGCGCGGCATCACCACCAAAACGCGCGGCGATCACGGCATTGGTTTGTATCTGATCGAAAGCTATGTCACACAGGCTGGCGGTGCAATTGAGGTTGCCGATAACACGCCGCGGGGGGCGATTTTCTCACTGTTTATCCCCGCCACGGGAACCGCCCGGCATCCCGCACAGGAACAGGAAGATACCGATTATGCAACATGAACTTATCGACGTACTGATAGTTGAAGACGAGAACGAACTGGCGCAACTGCACGCAGAGCTGATCGGCAAACATCCGCGTCTTAGACTGGTGGGGATTGCCTCGTCGCTGGCGCAAGCGCAGGTTGAGCTTGAAAGTAAACAGCCGCAGCTGATGTTGCTGGATAACTACCTGCCGGACGGGAAAGGCATCACTCTTATCAGTAACCCGATGCTCGCCCGCGCCAACTGTTCGGTGATTTTCATCACCGCCGCCAGCGATATGGACACCTGCAGCCAGGCCATTCGTAACGGGGCGTTTGATTACATCCTGAAGCCGGTTTCCTGGAAGCGGCTCAGCCAGTCGCTGGAGCGTTTTGTGCAGTTTGCTGAGCAACAGCGGGTCTGGAAGATTGTTGACCAGCAGAACGTCGATTCTTTATACCAGCTACAGGCGAAAAACTACCGCCAGGACAACGGCAGCAAAGGTATTGAGGAAAATACTCTGGCGCGGGTGCAGGCGCTGTTTAACGACAAGGCGACGCACTGTTTTACGGTGGATGAGGTGGTGAGTGAAACGGGGCTGAGTAAAACCACCACCCGGCGCTATCTGGAGCACTGCGTGGAGGCAGGTTTTCTGACGGTGGAGATGCTGTACGGCAAGATTGGGCATCCGCGGAGGATGTACAAGCGTAGTGCGGCTTAACACCCCTCACCCCGGCCCTCTCCCCAAAGGGGCGAGGGTGAAAAGACGGCTCCGTGCAATCCCCTCTCCCCTTTGGGGAGAGGGTTAGGGTGAGGGGGCTACTTTAATACATACCCATAAAGCCGCTTAATCCCGTCGGCATCCTTTTCGCTGTAAACGCCCTGCAGCTCCGGCGAGAAGCCCGGCAGCAGGTTAATCCCCTCTTCCAGCGCCAGGAAGTAACGCTGCACCGCCCCGCCCCAGACTTCTCCCGGCACCACGCACAGAACGCCAGGCGGATACGGCAGCGCGCCTTCAGCAGCAATGCGCCCTTGCGCATCACGGATGCGCACCAGCTCCACGTTCCCGCGAATGTACGCCTGATTGGCATCCTGCGGATTCATCACTACCGCAGGCAGGCTCTCCTTGCGGAACATCGCTTTCTGCAGATCTTTCACATCAAAACTGACGTAGAGATCGTGCATCTCCTGACACAGCTGGCGGAGTGTGTAATCCCGGTAGCGTACCGGGTATTTCTGATAGATGGTCGGCAACACGTCCGCCAGCGGCGTATCGTCTTCAATATGCTGTTCAAACTGGCCAAGCATCGCCACCAGCTGCGCCAGCTTCTCGCTGCTTTCGGCAGGCGTCAGCAGGAAGAGGATCGAGTTGAGATCGCACTTCTCCGGCACGATGCCATTTTCCCGCAGATAGTGCGCAAGGATGGTCGCCGGAATACCGAAATCAGTATATTCCCCGGTTTCAGCATCGATGCCCGGCGTGGTCAGCAGTAGCTTGCACGGATCGACAAAGTACTGATCGCGGGCATAGCCCTCAAATCCGTGCCATTTGGCCCCCGGCTCAAAGCTGAAGAAGCGACGTTCGCTGGCGATGACCTGAGTTGGATGATCCTGCCACGGACGGCCTGCCACCACTGGCGGAATAAACGGTTTGATCATATGGCAATTTGCAATGATCGCCTTACGCGCTTCAATCCCCAGCTCGACGCACTCCGCCCACAGCCTGCGTCCGCTCTCCCCTTCGTGAATTTTTGCGTTCACATCCAGCGCCGCAAACAGGGGATAAAACGGGCTGGTGGAGGCGTGCAGCATAAATGCGTTGTTCAGGCGTTTGTGCGGACAGAAACGCGCCTGGCCCCGGATGTGGTTATCCTTTTTATGGATCTGCGAGGTTTGCGAGAACCCGGCCTGCTGTTTATGCACCGACTGGGTCACGAAAATGCCCGGATCGTTCTCGTTCAGCTCCAGTAACAGCGGGGAGGTTTCCGCCATTATCGGAATAAATTGCTCGTAGCCCACCCAGGCAGAGTCAAAGAGGATGTAATCGCACAGATGGCCGATCTTGTCGATCACCTGACGGGCGTTGTAGATCGTGCCATCGTAAGTACCAAGCTGGATCACTGCCAGGCGGAACGGGCGGGTCTCGTCTGCCTTCTCCGGCGCAACGTCGCGGATCAGATTGCGCAGGTACGCGTCGTCAAAGCAGTGTTCGTCAATCCCACCGATAAAGCCAAACGGGTTACGCGCCGCTTCCAGATACACCGGCGTCGCGCCCGCCTGAATCAGCGCCCCGTGATGGTTGGATTTGTGGTTATTGCGATCAAACAGCACCAGATCGCCACGGGTCAGCAGCGCGTTGGTCACCACCTTGTTGGCCGCCGACGTACCGTTCAGCACGAAGTAGGTTTTATCCGCGTTGAACACTTTCGCGGCGAACTTTTGCGCATGCTTGGCGGAACCTTCGTGGATCAGCAGATCGCCGAGCTTCACGTCGGCATTGCACATATCGGCGCGAAAAACGTTCTCGCCAAAGAAGTCATAGAACTGTCGTCCCGCCGGGTGTTTTTTGAAAAACGCCCCGTGCTGGTGGCCCGGACAGGCAAAAGTGCTGTTGCCCATTGCAACATACTGGCTCAGGGTGTCGAAAAACGGCGGTAACAGGTTCTCTTCGTAACGGCTGGCGGCAGATTCCAGTTCCAGGAACTCCTGCGCTTTACCCGAGATGACAGCCGTGGCGCCATCGGGCACGTCCGTCGGCTCTTGCGTGAATAAATAGACCGGTAAATGAAAGCCCGTGCGTTTCAGCAACGCAAGAATGCCACTGCGACTCTCCGCGAGCGTAATGACGACTGCCGCCACATCGGTGAAATCAGTGTTATCCAGCGTCACCTTTTCGCGATGCGTGGACACAGAAGAAACCAGCTCACGGCTGACGGCGATTTTCATGGTTTTCATAGGCGCTATATACCCTCACCGAACGGTGAGACAGGGAGGAGAAAATTCGCGCAATAATGTCACCTTTTATTTTGAGGTGCAAGAAGGAATCAGTATGCACTTCACCACCCAAAGCTAAGCGTAAAGAAGCACTGGCGTGTCATAATCATGCAATACCTATGATTAAGTAACAGGAGTTTTCCGTGGTTATCGGGCCATTTATCAACGCGAGTGCCGTATTGCTGGGCGGCGTACTCGGAGCAGTGTTAAGTCAGCGATTACCGGAGCGTATTCGCGTCTCTATGCCCTCCATTTTTGGCCTGGCCTCCCTCGGGATTGGCATTCTGCTGGTGATCAAATGCGCCAACCTGCCGGTGATGGTGCTGGCCACCCTGCTCGGGGCGCTGATTGGCGAGTTTTGTTATCTGGAAAAGGGGATTAACAACGCGGTCAGCAAAGCGAAAAACCTGATAGCCCGTCCGGGCAAAGCCAAACACGGCACCCACGAGACGTTTATTCAAAACTACGTTGCCATCATTATTCTCTTTTGCGCCAGCGGCACCGGGATTTTCGGTTCGATGCAGGAAGGGATGACCGGTGACCCCAGCATTTTAATCGCGAAGGCGTTTCTCGATTTCTTCACCGCTACTATTTTTGCCACCACGCTCGGTATCGCGGTGGCCGCGATTTGTGTGCCAATGCTGCTGATTCAGCTGGCGCTCGCCACCTGCGCCACCCTGATCCTTCCGCTGACCACGCCCGCGATGATGGCAGATTTTACCGCCGTTGGCGGTCTGCTCCTGCTGGCAACAGGGCTGCGCATCTGCGGGATCAAGATGTTCGCGGTGGTGAATATGCTGCCCGCCCTGCTGCTCGCCATGCCGCTTTCCGCGCTGTGGACCCACTTTTTCGCTTAAGATTGCGACGAACTGGTGAGAGATTGTGCATCCTGTAACGAAAACAACATTTTTCGTTGACGGCGGAGAGTGAATCGGGTTTAATGCGCCCCGTTGCCCGGATAGCTCAGTCGGTAGAGCAGGGGATTGAAAATCCCCGTGTCCTTGGTTCGATTCCGAGTCCGGGCACCACTATTCATGAGGCCTCGCTGAAAAGCGGGGCTTTTTCCTTTTCTGGTTACGGTAGATTTCTGGTCGTTGCAACACGTTATTTGTTTGCTGGATTTCTCGCCATTTTTGACGATGTTTGTTGCTTTTAAACACATCAATACCTTCTGACAAGCCTCTCTCACTTCCCAGCTACGGTCTTTCTACGGTCAGTTACGGTTTTTCTCATTTCTAACTGTTCATAATGATGAAAAAGTGCGGGGGAAACGGGGGATTTTTAATTTCCCTTTATTATACAATGCATTAAATGAATTCCGATACGGGGAGTAGAGCGGGTAGATCCCACTTCTCTTGATGGGGAAAGCTTCCAGCATATGTTTTCCACTTTTCAGGGGGGCCTCCACTATCCGCTCCACCAGAAACACGCACATTTTTCCTTTTCATTTCTTCGCATTACCAGAATCCCCCGTCTTCCACGCCATTATAGAAATGATTTACACTTATGATTAATGCCTTAGCAGCACATTGTGTCGACTCAACTCTTTTGTCAGGCTAATAAGGCAAACTGATATATCAGTTTACCTTAATGAGAGTGCTATCAAATACTATTTTCCTAATGAATTATGAAGGCATCAAATAAATTTTCGTACTTATTGAAAAATTCAGAATCATCATTAAGAATCCAAATAATTTGACCTTTATGGTAAATAAGATAAATAACTTCATTAATTCTTTTTTCTTCAGCAACACGCCACAATATTTCATGGCATTGCTTAAAAAGCTTATCAAGGCGTTGATTGAAGAGATAATTATATACATTCTTTAATATACGAATATCATCTTCTTTAATTTTTTCAAACTGCCCATTATCGACAATAATTTGATACTTATTTATACTAGCTCTACATTGGTTATATGGGGAGGTTTCATGAGATAAAACCTCTTCTAAACTCTCCATTTTTTTAACACCTGTTTTCTCTCTATTAACGTCCAACAGGATGTTATTTGCAGTTGTATGAAACTTAAGTTTTCGAGCTTTTTTAGCCAATCTTTCAAGATAAACAATACGTTCTGATCTTTCTTTTTGAAGTGAAATCATTTGGTCGGAAACGATATAAGCATTACTATTCCTACGAAATTCTTTCTTTCTTTTTTTTGCGAGTTCTATAGCCTTTTCTTTTTCAGTCATCTCATATATATAAAGCTGCTGAACGTAACAAAGTGCAATTGTACTTTTGTCATTTTCAGGGCATAGTGCAATACACTTCTCTAAATGACATTGTGCATCAGCATACTTACCCAACATTCTGAAGGATGATGCTATATGCAAATGATATTTGTAATATTGCGATGGTAGCGTATCACCAAATGCCTCTAATAAAAATTGAGCTGAAGAAATCACCTCGTTGTACATTGATGAATTTCTTAAAGCATATATGTAACCAATTGACAACTGAGATAGTTTAGTAAAGCGCCTTTTATTTAACTCATCATCATGCTGATCTTTAGATTCTGTAGATAAAATTTTTCTTTTACACTCATAAATGTTATTTACAAGCAGATAACCACCATTGTCACCTTCGGTACTGTAACCCATTTCAAGAACTTTACGGTTTGTAGAATTTATTTTCAAACCGTCTTTCATTTCAATGATTGTAATTCCAAGATAATCATTTGAAATATTATCTATTTCGTCTTGACTCATTGATGATATAATGTAGTCCTTGATAATAGGATTCATTTTAGTAATCGACGTATCATCATCAATCACTATTGTTTTAGCTATCCCCATGTCGACAATATTTTTAATATCATCTAAATCTATTTCAGAACCAATTTTAGTTTTTCTTATATTTTTAAAAGATTCACCATTTTTTAACACAGAAAGAATTTTGATTAAAAGATAAGTCATCTCATGATCAGGAGAACTCTTTAAGTTCTCTATTTGTCGTTCAGTTTTTGATGAAATCACCTCAAAATAGGACACTCCTTTAAAAATATCTTTTTTATCAATCACATCCTGTGCAGATGCATCTTCTAAGTAATAGATTATCCGCTCTAACTTTCTGACGATACCCTCTGAAAGATTATGAAAGGACTGTAGATGTTCATGAGTGAAATTTCTTTCTTCAAATCTATTTTTAAGAATTAAAGATACTTCATGGAATGAAAGGACATCCAACTTGACGTGTATATCCCTGAATGATCGAATAAAACTATTTGATGAAAAGAAAAACTTAGTATTCGGATTTATAACTGAAAGATATGATGGAATCGAACGTAGGTATGCCAGAGTATCCAAATCAATATCAGAAGAAATATTATAGAAATGAAATATCACATTTTCATGGCTGTTTTGAGTATAAAAATAGATAATTTGAGAAATATCCGCCCCAGCATCAACCTTGATCTTAGTTTCCAATTGCTTCTTTGAAATAACTTCAGAGAGATCAATCTTCAATAGTCTTGACTCTCCCATCCCCATTGTAAGAGAGACTGAATAAATGAAATCAGAAAGTCCATATCCTAAACCGGACTCGATAAAAATATATTTGAATTGTTCAAGAAGTAATTTTGTTTTATTTACCTCCTTGAGTCTTACAGAAACAAAATCCATTCTCTTGTCAAAATATGTAAAATTAAAACTTTGAGAGGATATTTCATCCTTAGACTGAGTTACTTTTTTTTTTGCGAATCCATATGGGTTTCAGATTCAAAAAATGTTGTACAATCGACGCCTTTATAAAAATTAATTCTACCTCTAGAAATAGCAGGAGCCAATTTTTCAAACCATTCTTCAAAGTCTTCTTCAATTCTATCTAGTTTATCTGAGTAAAAACACCAAGCAATATTATAATCAGCATTTGGAAGATTGATGATATTACTTAATGAACGTGTAAAACTATCATCCCAGGCTCCATAAGCCAAGATAACTACCAAGGTGTCTAAAAAAAGCTCATGAAGAGACCCCTCTATTTTATCCCTCTTTACACTTAACTGGCTATGAGTATGCATGGTATCATTTTTGTTCCAAACACCATGGATGTGTACAATTTTTAATTCATCATTTTGAGTACAAGGAATATGTGAGTCTGAAACGAGACTATAACTCTGTGGTTTTAAGAAATGTTTTTGTTCAAAAGACTCTTCAATCAAAGTATCGAAATTTGTAGTGACAATATTTGCCACTTTGCATTTCTCATCTTTTATATACGTAGTAAAATCACTAACAGCTTTTGGTATCTTATGAAGATTAGTTACGGGATCAACATTACTTAATACAAATCTTTTTATGGTTTCATTTATATAACCCTGACCAAAAACAGATGAAATAAACTCGAAACCAGATTTATAATCATCTTTTAAATTTTGCTCTGCAATAAACTCTTTATAGTCATCATAAAGGCCTTGTTTCTTAAGATGCTCAGAAATGAATAAAGTTATTTCCCCAACATCTGGAATGCCGGCGTCATTGTGTTTCCTTGAAATAGCCGAGCCGATAACAAACGTAACTGGCTTACTCTCTTGAGAAAGTCTAATCTTTAACGCATTGCTATTTGGAATAATTCTTTTACCCATATATTTTTCTTCTATCCGTTTTAATTTTTCAAATCATTCGAACGCTATTGCATTATGAAACTTTCATGGAATCATGGTTGTTTGTCAAGAAGGAGTTCGGAAAAATTTACCATAACGAGATAACTTCACCATTAAGTTAATTGTCCTCACGTAACTATGTATGGATCATGAACATATTATTTCTGTGAACTCTTCCCAGCGGCACTTTTCGCCTTCAGACCAGAGCAGAACCGTACAGCAAAATCTGAGCGTATTTATCTTCTTTAATCATCGCATATGGCACCTGCATTCCCTTCAGCAGAGCAGAAAATCAACTCAGCCATTAGCAACGCCGTGCCGGGGATGGGTCAACCCTGACGTTCTTTACACCAGTCACAGGAGCTA
>ERZ894206.904-NODE-904-length-18702-cov-13.396150_pt1 | contig 18702 bp, 14 predicted proteins | sample MGYA00380287_ERZ894206 | MGnify/ENA primary metagenome ERZ894206 (study PRJEB32331, sample SAMN06328483) | human gut metagenome | biome: human gut microbiome; feature: stool | host: Homo sapiens | collected 2013-04-12 ...
CGGCGGGGTTCAGCCCCGTGGCGGTGAAGACGATGGGTGTGCCTTCCGCCCCTTCAGACAGGAAGCCTGCTTCGTCCTGCGTGCAGGCGGCGAGGGCGAACAGCAGGGCGAGGGCTGCGAATATATGGATGTTTGTTCGTTTCATGATGCGTGTTGTTTAGGGGTTTTTATTGTTTCTTTTCAGTACGGGCAGACCGCCGGTGCCGAGTGTCCACTGGTAGTCGTTGCCGGTGAGGGCGGTGTTCATGCCGTCGACGGCTGTCTGCCATTTCACGGTCGCGCCGTCTACCTTCGTGGCAACTACCGTTCCTCCTTCATTACGGAGTACTCCTTGCTCGGCATTGCCTCCCCAATAACAGGAAGTTATATTCTTGTAGTTGAAACGCACTATAGTTCCACAGCCAGCCTCATCTTTCAATGTGCCGTTGAACCAGCAAGCGATGATATCGCCATAATTTGCATTGGCTATACCACCACTATGTACAGTAAGTTTTCCCGTCACAGAGCAGGCAATGATTTGGCCATGATTTCGGTCCACCATTCCAGCAGCTCCTCCACTACTGCCATCCAGATTCACATCTATGAGTTGTAGGTTCTTTATCACTCCACTTTGATTTAAAAAAAGAAAAAGTCCAAACCTCGCTGCTGAAAAGTTTAATCCCGTAATGCTGTGTCCCTGCCCATTAAAGACGCCGGAGTAGCCTGGCCATGTGTCTAAACGTGTCCATTCCCTACCCGTCAGGTCGATGTCGGCGGTGAGGGTGCAATTTATCGATTCATCTTTTTGTATGGCTTTGTTCCATGCCAGTAGGCCGTTGGCGTTATAGACCGTGTAGGTCTTGGTGTTGCTGTCGTAGATGTAGCCCAAATCCTCAGCCTCGCCGCTCTCGCCGCCGCCGTCAACCCAGCTGCCGATGGTGCAACCCTCTAACGTCAAGCCGGTGGCGTTCACCTTAACGGTATATTTATAGCGGCTGCCCGCTTCTAATACGACGTTGTTCTGCGGACGGAAGTAGAAGGTGCCGTCGCCGAGTTCCACCTTGACGAACGGTTTGCCTGCCGCAACGGTCTGCGGGGCGGTCAGTGCCTCGTAGGTGTTGCCGCTTGCGTTGTAGGTCTTGATGGCGGTCGGGTTGCCGTTATCGGCGGACAGGCTCATGAGGCTCACCGTGGCACCAGCGACGCTCGTGAATCCCGTGCCGGGCTTCAGTTCGATTGTCACGCGTGCCGTGCGGTGGGTAAATTCGAGTGTCGGGTTGTTAAATTCCACCTTCCGGTTCTCAGCAGAGATGAAGTCGCTGTTCTGGAAGTCAGTCAATTTGCTTTGGTCTTCGGCCACCTTCACGGCAGGCATCTGTGTGATGTCGGCATTGTCGAAGGGCCACCATGCCGATACGGTAATCGGGTCGCGGCTGGTCCAGTAGTACGGGGCGTTCTCGCGTGAAAGCGTGGCACTCTTGAAATCGGTAGAAGCCGTAACGGTGTATTCCTTTACCGCATCGCCCATCTTGAGTGCCACGGAAGTGACGCCCTGCCAGTCGCCGTCCACAGCGGCACGGGTGGAATGGGCTGCCAGCGGCGTTGCTTCTACGGACAGTCCGGTGGCACGGATGACGACGGGGTATTCACCTTCGGGCAGACGGTTATCATCAGCAAGTTCGTCCTGCGTGCAGGCGGCGAGGGCGAACAGCAGTGCGGTGGCTGCGGGGATAAATAATCTATGTCTCATAATTCTTTATTCTAATCGATTAATTATTAAAATCCTACAGGTCAGCACCCACATCTCCACCGTCTATATCGTTCCACTTTGCAATGGTGGCTTCGCTGACTTCAAGGACTTTGTTGCGTACCTTGACGGTATAGGTATAGTTGTTGCCCGCCAGCAGTGCGCCTTCGGGCATGGTGAGTGTGGCATGATATTCCTGACCTTTGTAATTCACAACCAACGGCAGGGATGCAACTGTCTGCGGGAAGAGGATGATCGATGACGTGAGATTGCCGTCTGCCAGATTCATGGCCAGTTCTCCGGTCTGTACTCCGTTGTCTGCGGTGGCAATACCGTCGGCCGTGTTGAACGTACCGGTGAGTAACAATCCGTCTAGCGTGTAACGTTCAGGCTTGACCACGCTGAAATCCACGCCGTCGCCCGCCTCGAAGGTAAGGGTTATCTGGCTCATGCGGTGGTGGAAGGAGTTGTCTTCACCGCCTTTGGCGGTTTTGTCGGTAAAGCTTACTACCGGGTTGTTTTTGTCTCCCGTGGCTCCTGAAGCAAAGAGGAAGTCGATGGCAGGCTTGTTTTGCTGCGCCGTGGCATCGGTCGTGGCTGCGAGGATGCCTCCCGTCGTGTTGTACGGATAGTAGGCGCGGAAAGTATGGGTCTTTGTATCTTCGATATAGATAACCTTTCCTTCTGCCTCAAATTTCCCGTTTTTCAGGATGAAAGGCACGTTGCCGTACTGGGAATCGTTGCCGATGTCGGTGATGCCGATACGGTCGCCGCCAGTCCAGGTGGTTCCGCTGGCGCGGGTGGCGGGGGCGATGTTGGCGGTAAACTGGGCGGCCACGGGGTCACCGTTCAGGTTCTCGTTGTCGTTGTTGCAGGCTGCCAGTGCGAGGGCGAGCGTTGCAAGTGTAAAAAATCTCGTCTTCATTATATCTATAATTTTATTATTTACAAATCAGCATTTACATCATCACCTTTCACTTCTTCCCAGCCGTTGATTTCGGCTCCGTCCACTTCCATGCCTTCGGGAGTCTCAACCAGCGTTCCGCTGAGGGTCAGCGATTCGCCCTTTCCGGTGTTGAACTCCTTGAGGGCTTCCGTAAGGTCGCTTTTCAGCGTGGTGGGGGTCGGGTTGCCGTCAGCATAGCGGATTTCACCCTTCAGCAGTTGTTCCGTACCGGTCACACCCAGCAGCCGCACCGTGGCTTTCCACTTGCCGGCATCGTCACCTTCGGTAATCTTGGTGAAGGGCAGCACGACGTTCGAAGCGGCTCCGTAGGTATCGGTAGCGAAGTCGAGTGTTCCGGCTGCACCCGTCAGATGGGCAACAATCTCCGTGATGCGTCTGGCGGCATCACCAGTAGGTTCGACGACAAGCGTCAATTCGCGTACCTGCTGCTTCATTGCGGCGGTCAGCGGATAGTCCTTGTCTTTCTCGATGCTCACCTGTTTCGTATAGGTGAAGAACCATCCCGGGGCATTGTTCACAAAGGCATCCGTGCCTGCCCGGTTTCCCGTGGCTGCGGCAATGGTGGCGGTGGTACCATTTACCGTGATTCCTTCAGTTGGGTTCCACACCGCAAGGGTGTAGCTGCCCGGAGCAAACAGATGGTCGGGGGCATGGGTGGCGGAAGTCTCCGTACCCGTATAGTCGCCCATGGTGACCGTCCATGTGGCAGGTATGTCGATACCCTCACCGCGGGCCGACCAGTCGGCTGTCACCGCAATCTTCCCGTAGTCGGGATGCGGCGTGTCATAAAGCGTGTCCTTCACGCAGGAAGAGAGCAGCACGGCGGCTGCCATTCCCATCATATTTATATATTGTCTTGCTTTCATATTCTATTCCTCCGTGTTAGAATAACTTCCATACCAATGTCACACCGGCATTGATGGGGCCCCACCAATCTTTTGTTTCGTTGCCGCGGCGTACACGTACACCGTCGATGACTTCATATTTTTCGAAATCGGCATTCAGGTAGCCCAAACCGAGGTTGAAATCAAGAGCCAGTGCCTTGTTCAGCCTCAGCTGATAGCCAGCGGTGATGCCGCCACCCATCAGGTCGCCCTGCTTGCCTGTTTCGGAGAGCTTGTAGTTGAACTGTCCGGCCTTGAACATCGCGCCCAGATACCAGGCTTTCTTCTCACCCATATAGTAACGTACTTCCGGAGCCACTTCCCAGAGTGCATAGCGGTGGTCCTTGTCGCTCCACGTCCATGAAGTCCACGAGCCGTTTACGGCAATGCCCCACGATGGGCAGATGCGCCATTCCACGCCAAGGTCGGGTGTCAGGGTAGCCCAGCGCAGCAGGTTGGCACGCAGGGAGAGATGATAATCAGTTGTGATTTTGGTTTCTGACGGCGTGTCGGCAAGTGTATTTTGTTGAGCGGCTTTCTCAGCTTCTGCCTTTTCAGCGGCAAGTCGGGCTTCTTCCGCTTTACGTTGCTCTTCGGCAAGCCGTTCCTGCTCGGCACGCTTCTCGGCTGCCAGTCGTTCGGCTTCCGCCTTGCGTCGTGCTTCCGCTTCCGCATCCGTCACGGCTGTTTCCTTTACCAGTACCGTCAGGCGCACGATTACAAAATCACCCCCTGTCGCATGATTGTGGGTAATGAAGTTTTCTTCCTTGATTTTCGCGCGTGTAATCAGTTCTGATTTTACTCGATTGGCACGGATCTTCGCTGTTGCAAGGTTCTCGGCTTCACCGCCCAGCGAATTGCAATATCCGTCAACCAATAGCGGCAGTTTGCCGTCAAGAATTGTTGCTTTGTTGTTTTCGATACATTCCAACAGGCGGGCAAGTTCCGTGTCATTGCCATTCCAAGGCACGTAGAACATGTCCTTCTGCGTAACGAACCGGAAGGTGTAGGTCGTGTCTGCTTTCTGCTGCGCAATGACAGGAAAAGTTACCGTCATCAGCCACAGAAACAGGGTGAGAAAAGTGATTTTTCTGCTCATATAAACTTGAATTTATTATCTTTGTCTTCTCCAAAGGTAATAAATGCCATTCAGCGCCCAAAATATTACAAAAACTTTTTCTGTTGAAATACAGCGTTTTATAAAAATTGTCGTTTGAGCACTTTTCAAATTGTCGTTTGAGCACTTTTTTTGTCGAATTAGCACTTTTTTGTCGCTTGAGCACTTTTTGAAAATGAGCTTCTGAGACCTTTTTCATCGGCTTTTTACCACACAAATTATTCCAGATTTGCTTTTTTCCACTTGCCAGGCGTACATCCTTCCTTCTCTGTAAATGATTTGATAAAGTTACTGCGGGAAAGAAAACCGGAAGACTCAGCCAGCTTCTGTATATTGATTTCCGGATGCTCCTTCAGTATGTTTTTCGCATACTCCAACCGGAGACCGGTTATCCATTCGCGGAATGTCATTTTATACGTAGTCTTGATATAAGCGGAAAGATAGGTACGGTTCGTATGAAGTATTTCGGACAGTTCTTTTATGGTAAGTCCCTGCTGGACATAGCCGTCTGTCTTTATCCAGTTGGCCACTTTCTCTATAATTTCTGTATAGGACACTGGAACTTCTTTCTCAGAAACTATTTCAGGTTCTGTTTCCGTATCTGTCAGAAGTTCTTCTTCAGACTGTATATCTTGCTCAAAAGCATTTTCCACCTGTTCATAGAACAGCAGGTAGTTCTGATAGCTGTAGAAAAGATAGCTGTAGAACGGTATTGACGACAAAATCCAGATAAAAACATATTTGTCTGGCAGAAATGTCAGCAATCCGCATCCGACACCGAAGATAACAGCCCAATAAGTGAATATGGAAAGCCATTCGATATATGTACCTATATCATCCGCCTGAGTTTCATTGAAAATCCGAATGGCTCTACGATATGCAATTATGACTCTGCGAGCTAAAACGATTCCAAAAACGACTAACCATACAGCTAAAGCAAATAAAGAGATTTTTTGCATGATTCCGCTTGGCAACAGGAACAACACAACTCCGGAAAGAGTTGAGAATATAATCCATAAAATGATATGTGTCCACACACGCCGTTTGGTAATGTAAAAACGATCAAGCAACATTATCAATGCCGAACTGAACAGAGAATAGCACAGGAAGTATGTGGACATGTTCATCAATATGGCAGAATCCGCATTTTTGAATCGGATACCAAAGAAGAAATGTACCGAATAGTTTGCCGAAAGCAGTAGCATAGCTATACCCATAATCTGTCGAGAGCGGAGATAATTCTTGAAAATTTTCTTTTCAGGAGTCTTTGCAAACAAAAAATAAAAGCCGAAGAATAACATCAACGGCAGTGCGGTATAAAGTGAAAAACTGTATATAGATGGTTCCATTGTTATGCTTATTTGATTTTGATACAAAGTTACGTCTTTTTCTTCACAAATAGACACATAATCTATGATTTAACGTTATAGATTCGGTCATATTAGATTGAAAAATTATTAGAATTAAAGCCAGTGGTGAAAAATTCAACCACTGGCTTTTTCTGTCAAGACTTCGATATTAAAGTTTTACACCTTTGGATTCCGATAAACCGGGTCTCCCTATAATTAAATGACTGCGTACAAAGTCCACGTGCGGGCTTTCCGGCTGTTGTTCCGTCTGTTTTTTCTCGTTGCCTTGCCGGTTCTCTTCTGTGTTTTCCTGAGCCGGAGCCAGCTCAAGCTGTATCTTGCGGTCCAGTGCGGCGAGTTCGGACTTCAGCTGTTTCAGCTCGTCCTCCTTCTTCCACACCTTGCCCGCTATCTCCTGCAACTGCGGAATCTCCTTTTCCAGCACTTCGTTCTTAGACTTGTACTGGTCGATGATGGTCGGAATCCTCTCCAATGCGTTCAGAAAGTTTCGTGCGGCAGCAATCGGGTCTGCCATCGCCAGATGCCCGTTGTTGTAGGTGTACTTGTAGTTCCCCTCCACCACGAAGCGGTTGTCGGTGAACTCCAGACCTTCTTTGAGTGTCCTCTCGCTGACCACCTTTATCGGAAAGCCGTAAAGTTCCCCGACAGCCTTGTACAGTCCACCAGTCGTGGCGTTCTTGGCGATTTCCTGCAAACGCTTACCGATGACCTTCTCATCCGTTGAATCCACGCCGTCCACCTTGACAAGATTAAGGCGGCTGCCTTCCTTATCAGTCTGCACAACGGAAAGAAAACGGTTCCAGTCTTCCGTCATGGCTTCGATGAAAGCCGTGTTGTTGCGCAGTTCTCCCGTCTTGGATTCCAGCTTGAACTCCGAATCGCGCTTGCCCTTGCCCCACGACTTGCGTTCCCCTTCGAGCGAGGCGATACGCTTCTCTAATTTCGCCTTATCCAAAAGGTCGGTATTGCCGGAGAGCAACGCCATATACTCCGAGAAGTTCATACCCGATTTTTCGTCCATTGCTCCCTCGTCGATGGTACGTGCGCCCATCGCTCCACTTTTGAGCTGCGATATGAACGTCTGCTTGCAGTGCAGCAGATTGAACTTGTAGCTGTCCAGCGACTTTTCCACCGCGTAGATGATGATATCCACGTTGTTCTCGGCAAAATGCTTAGCAATCTCGTTCCCGGCTCTAACACCCCGTCCGTCACGCTGTTGCAGGTCGGACGGTCGCCACGGTGTATCAAGGTGATGGATGGCGACGCATCTTTTCTGCGCATTCACGCCCGTTCCGAGCATACTTGTGGAGCCGAACAGCACTCGCACTGTCCCTGCGTTCATGGCATCTATCACCGCCTTACGAGCCTTATCCGTCTTACACTCCTGAATGAAGCGCACCTCACTTGCCAGTATGCCGTAATCCTCCACCAACTTGCGTTTTATCTCGCTGTACACGTTCCATCCTTCCCCCGGCTGATATGTACCCAAGTCGGAGAACACGAACTGCGTTCCTTTGTGCGCATCGTATTTGTGGTAATACTCCGCTATCATTTTGGCGCAGTGGCTCGCCTTGTTGTCGGAGTGGTCTTCGTAATTGGGGTCTATCATGCGCATATCCAAAGCCATCTTCCGCGCGTAGTCGGTAGCGATGAGCATCTTAGCCTTCTCTTCCGTTTCAGACAGCGGCAACCTGCCCAACAACGTCGCGTCACCTGTCTTGGCAAATTCCATCAGTTGTTTGATGAAATACTCTTGGTCGGGTGTAGGCGGTATGTGGTGCAGTATCTCGTTCTTGTGCGGACGATCCACACCCACGTCCTCCGCCGTGCGGTAGTCGGTGATTTCGTTGTAAAAGGCGGCAAGCTCCGGCACTTTGATGAAGTAGCGGAAACGCTCCTTCTGCACCACGTTGTTTGTCACGTTGAACTCGAAGTCGGTCGTCTTCTTGGCGAAGATAGCCGCCCATGCGTCGAAACAGCGGATGTCCTGCCGTTCCAGTTCCTTCGGGCGCAGGTACTTAAAGAGCAGGTACAATTCCGTCAGACTGTTGGAAATAGTCGTGCCGGACAGGAACGTAGCCCCTAAGTCTTTGCCCGTACGCTCCTGTATAGTTCGTATGGCAAAAAGCATATTCAGGGCTTTCTGGCTCCCCTCCGAGTTTCCCAACCCCGCCACACGGTCATGCCGGGTGTTGAAAGTCAAGTTCTTGAATTGGTGGCTCTCGTCTATGAAAATGTGGTCGATGCCCATCTGTTTGAAGTCCACCACGTCATCTGTGCGCGACTTGATGGCGTGTTCCACTTTCTCTAACTTCGCCACAAGGTTGTGCTTGCGCTTCTCCAATCCTTTCAGCATCGCCCGCGACACGTTCTTGCCTTGCTGCCGTAAGACTTCGAGGTTTTCCTCCACCGTGTCAAGCTCCGCTTGCAGGATGCGTTGCTGCAACTCCGGTGACTGCGGTATCTTGCCGAACTGGTCATGCGACATGATGACGCAATCATAGTCATTGTTTTTGATGTTGTTGAAGAAACGCACACGGTTGGCGGTCGAGAAATCCTTTTCCGAAGCGTAGAGGATGCGGGCATTCGGATAGGCAGCTTGATAAGTGGCGGCAATCTCCGCGACATTGGCTTTCAGACCAATAATCATCGGCTTGTGCGCCAAGTTCAGACGCTTCATTTCATGCGCTGCAATACACATTATCAGTGTTTTACCTGTTCCGACTTCATGGTCGCATATTCCGCCGCCATTCTGTTTTATCATCCAGACGCAATCCTTCTGCGACGGATAAACGCTTTGAATACCCCGGCTTGCCAATCCTTTCAGATTGAGGTCGGGAAACGTCTGGTGCGAACCGTCATACTTCGGGCGCACGAAACAGTTGAACTTGCGGTTATACATTGTCACGAGCCGTTCCTTGAACTGCGGCGACTGCTCTTCCAACCATTCCGAGAACCCGTTGCGGATTTCGTCAATCTTGGCGTTGGCGAGCTGTATGCCCTCGCTGTCACGCACCTTGATGTCGTTGCCGTTCTCATCTTTGCCAATACTTTTCATCATGTCGGGACAGGTGTTGTGCAAAGCGTGTTTCAACAGGTGCATACCGTCATAGTTCCGGTAATAGCCCTTTACCAGAAACTCGTCCGTGATCTTCATGGTGCGGTAGCCGCACGCCACGGAAAACTCGTCCATGCTGGCGGAATAGGCGATTTTCACGTCCGTGTCGAAAAGATGGCTCATGTAGGCGGCATACACGCCCGTGGGAATCCAGCGTTCACCGAAGTTGAAGTCGAGGTCTTCAAAGGCGATACGCTGCGGCTCGGCTTCCTTCAAAGCCTCCAAAGCCTGTTTCACTTCCGGCAATCTTTCGCTTTCCAGATTATTTTCCATCCATGCCTCTATACGCTCCGCCTTCTCTATCACGTTTCCCGCGATGAAGCGGTCTTTAATCTCGTAACCGGTTACGAGCGGATTGTAGAAGATACGCCCCTTGAGGGCATTGAGAAGCTCCTCTTCCGTACTGTCTGTTATCCCCCGCATATAGTTGAGATTGACCGTACCATACTTGTTGAGCGATGCAGACAAGGCTTCTTCCGGAGAACCGACGTTGGCATGGTTCTCCACCGAGAAGGAAACGGGACGGTCGAAGATGTCCGCTTTGACGAACTTGCCGTCCTCCGCACGTTCCAGCGAAAGGATGTCGCGCCCTCCGGCGTCCATCATCACCAGTTTCACGTTCTGTTTGGCGTTGAGGTTGCCATAACGCATGACAAACTCGTCGTAACAGGTGTTCAGGTGTTCACGCCAAGGTACATTTTCCTCACGTCTGTTCGATTCATAGCGGTACAACCGCTCGTATGCGTCACGGAGCGATACATACAGCAACGCTTTCTCTTTCTGATAACCGGTTAGTCCAAGCGGCTGGAAGGTTGCACCGTAGGGAGTAATGTCCTTCAGATAACCGATGTCGCGTGCCCTGTTTGCCACCAGCGACCCTTCACGCAGGTGCATTTCCGGCGTGCGGTGATAGGGACGCGGCGTAAGGTCGAGGGCTTCTTTTTTCGGCTTTTCCGTTTCAAATTCCGGGAACAGGGAAGTGGCAACCGTTTCGGAAGTAGGCACAACTTCTGCCGGTGTTTCAGGTTGCTTTATTTCTTCCGTTTGTTCCGGCTTTTTATCCATATTGTCCGAAGAAGGCGCAAAAGCAGGGTTCAACGTGTCTTTGATACCCATCTTTTTCAGTTGTTCCTGCCTGTGCCGTTCTGCCTCAAGCCGTAGGGCCTTGCGCCGTTCCGCTGTCAGACTCATCATTGTCTCATAGAAGCCGTTGATGGGAGGATTGGTTTCCCAATCCAGAGTGGCGTAAATGTCGTCCGGGTCGTTTGGCTTTTCGGCATTTTCCGGCTTTTCTTCCTTATTACCGTTTACCGGCTTGGCGGCTTCAACGGGTGGAGTAACTTTGACCTGCGGTTTAGGCGTGGACGGCATAGGCTTCGGCTTGCTTTCCTTTTTCGCTGCCTTTTTCTTTTTTGCCGGTTCCTCTATGGGCATACCCCAAAGGTCGAGCAGGGTAAGCTGCACGGCTGACGAATGGTTGGGTTGGCGCGGCTCAATCTCCGGCTTTTCCTCTATGGGCTGTGCCTGCGGCTTCTCCACTCCCTTGACAGGCTCAATTACAGAAACGGGGGCTATTACAGAAGGTGATACCTTTTCTGTTTTCGGAGCAGGTTGCACTTCCGCAGCCGTGCTTTCCTCCTTTGTCGGATGCAGGCTGTGTTTCTCATACAGTTTCCTGTCAAGTTGTTGCAGTTCTATTTTCAGATGCTCCCGCAAGTCTTCCGCCAGTTGTGCGATGTCCCCACGGTGCAGGAGTTTATAGGCTGGTTTCCCGTACGGGTCGGTACTTCTGATCAAATCCGTGTGTGAAAGCGAGCCGATGCTCCATACATACCCATTTACGGAAGTGCCGATAGGGGTCTGTTCGGTCTGCACGAAGAGTTTTTCGTTGTAATACAGTTCACCATTCTTTCCGCTGTTCTTTTGCAAGATAATCAGGTCGCTGCCCACCTCCGTTCCCGCGTTATCCGTAAAGAGGTTGTTCGGCAGGCGGGCTACGCCCACCAGATTGGTATGGTTCATCATATACTCGCGTATGGGCGCGTTGGTCGGGGCATCCAGTACCCCCTGCGAGGTGATGAACGCCACGATTCCGCCTTCACGCACCGCGTCAAGGCTTTTCAGGAAAAAGTAATTGTGTATCGTCCGTGCCGCCGAGTGCCTTGCAGGATCCTTGCTGCCCGAAAATTCCGGGTCGAACACCGCCACATCGCCAAACGGTATATTGGAGACAGCCAAATCAAAATGGTTCATGAACGGCTTTTCTATCTTCTCGAAGCCCTGTACCCTTACTTTCTGTCCGGGATGCAGGTGCTTCAGTATCTTGCCCGTCATCAGGTCTTTCTCAAAAGCCATGATGTCCGCGTCCGGTCTGTTCTCCAGCACGGCGTCCACGAATGCACCGACACCTGCCGACGGCTCCAGCACCCGGTCGGGACGGATGCCGTGTTCATGCAGCACGTCCGCGATGGTCCCGGTTATCTCCGGCGGGGTATAGAAGGCGGTCAGCACGGACTGCTTCATGGCATCCATATACCGTTTGTACTCCGTCTCGTCTTTTGTGTTCTCCCGCAGCAACCTGTGCAGTTCCACGGTAGGGGCAAACAGTTCGAGGTCGGACTTCGCCCAGTGGACGGCATCCGTCAGTTCCCTTGCAGGGTTGAGTATGCTCTTCAGTCCCCCGAAACCGCAATAACGCTCTAACAAGAGCCGTTCGCGTGCGGTGGGTGTGCGCTGTTCCCTGTCAAGGAGGAATGCCGTCCGTATCGCCTCGATGTTGTCCCTCAGCCTCTGTTTGCGGTTAAACGCCATACTCTTCGATATAGAGGATGACGGCTCCCGTCAGCTCCGTGTAGAGCAGGTCATATTCGGGCGACAGGGCGAAATTGTCGTCCGAGAGGTCATAGATGGAGAATACGTTTCCGACAAGCGGCAGCAGCTTCTGGGTAAAGGCTTCACATTTTTCTCCCGGTACTTCACCCGCAAATTCGTTCTCCACGACTTCGCGCAGGATGGCGTGCCTGGAGTAGCGAAGGCCCTCCGTCAGCACCTTCATCGCCAGTTCCTGCGCCCCGTCGGCAGGATAGCCTTCGAGCCTTGCCCGTTCATACGCTTCGGCGGCACGGTCGGTTCTTTCTCGGATGAAGGCTTCATCGGCTGCCTGTTCGAACTTGTTCGTGGTGAGGTAGTCCAGCAGGTACAGACCGTAATAGGAAAAGTCGGTCCGACCCTCGTTTTTCTTCTTGTTGTTCATTTCTTTGGAATTTAGTGGATTGATAATGATGATAGGGATAATCGTTGGAAAACGAGAAGAAAAAGGCACCCGGTATCCCTCCGAGTGCCACCACTAAATCCAAAGTATGAGTGTAATCCGGTATCGAAGAACAATTCATTACTCTGAACCAGTGGCAAAGTTAAACATTTATTTTCTTCTTTTCGCAGAGGTCGCTTTACTTTTCCTTTCTGGGAACACGAAAACCGTGTTATAGTCCCCGTCAAAGGCGACTACGGCATCAAAACTCTTGCCCTGCTTGCTCTTGAATCCTTTGAGCAGTTTCGTGTGTCCGTCGGTGAGCAGGTTTTTGATTTCATCATCAGAGAGGGTGCGGTTTGCTTTCAGGCGGAACACGGGCAGACCGCACTCCGCGTTGTCGCAGCGGACGACCTTGCCGTAAAACTGCATCGTCCCCGCTCCGCACTTGGGACACTTGCAGCCGGAATCCCTGCGGGCGAACAGCTTGTCGCACGACAGCAGTTCGGAGGTAATTTCCCGTGTATATGCCTCAATCTTCCTGCGGAAGTCATCGGCGGGCAGTTCCCCACGCTCGATGCGTGCCAATTCCTTTTCCCATTCGCCCGTCATGGCGACATCGGCAATACGCATCGCCTTCACGACCGAGTAGAGGGCAAGCCCTTTTTCGGTGGGGACAAGCGACTTCTTGCAGCGTTCCATATAGCCGCGCTTGAAAAGCGTTTCGATGATGGACGCACGGGTGGCGGGCGTGCCGATGCCGCAATCCTTCATAGCCTGCCGCAATGCGTCGTCCTCTATCTCCTTGCCAGTCGTTTCCATCGCGGACAGCAGGGTGGCTTCGGTATGCAGCGGCTTGGGTTTGGTCTTTCCCTCCGTGATGGAGGCGGCTTTCAGTGCCAGCGTGTCGCCTTCCTGCCAACAGGGAATGGCGGCGGTTTCCTCTTGGCTGTTGTTCTCTTCTCCATTCTCCTTGCCATAGACGGCACGCCATCCGGCTTGCCTGATGATGCTGCCTTTTGCCACGAACTCCACTCCGGCACACTCTGCCGTGACGGTGGCAGTGTCCTTGACGCATTTTTCGGAGAAAGCCTCAAGCATGCGCCCGGCTATCATGTGATAGACGGTGCTGTCCTCTTTGGAGAGGAACAGCGGCTTCTCGCCCGTGACGAGCAGGGCATGGTGGTCTGTCACCTTGCCGCCGTCCAGGCTGCGGCGTGTCGGCACGGCTTTCGGCTGCAACTTGCCCTTCCATTCGGGCAGGCTGCCGATGAAGGCAAGCAGCTTGGGGATTTCCGCGAACACGTCTTCGGGAATGTAGCGGCTTCCGGTTCGCGGATAGGTGATGAGCTTCTTCTCGTAGAGCTTCTGCGCGATTTCAAGCGTCTGTTCCGCCGTGAAGCCATGCTTGGCGTTGGCTTCCTTCTGGAGCGTGGTCAGGTCGTACAGGAGCGGTGTTTCCTCCGTCTTCTCCTTGCGTTCGGCTTTCGTGACGGTGGCTGTGCCTGCCGACTTCACCTTATTATACAGTTCCGTCGCGGACTCTTTCTCTTTCCATTTTTCGGAAGAGGAAAACTTCACCGTTCCTTCATCGCAGCCGTCCGTTGCGATATGGAGCTGCCAGAAGGCTTCGGGGGTAAAGCGGCGGTTCTCCCAATAGCGTGCGCACACCATCGCCAACGTGGGTGTCTGCACCCGCCCGACGGAATACGTGCCGTGTCCGGCGGCGATGGAGAGAGCCTGCGTGCCATTGATGCCCACGAGCCAGTCGGATTCGCTCCGCGCTTTGGCGGCGAGGTAGAGGTTGTCATACTTGCTCCCCGCTTCGAGGTTGCGCAGTCCATCGCGGATGGCCTTGTCGGTAAGCGAGCTTATCCAGAGGCGCACGAAAGGGGTGGCGCATCCTATGTAATGGTAGAGGTATCGGAAGATAAGTTCGCCCTCGCGACCGGCATCGGTCGCCACGATGATTTGCTCACTGTCATTGAACAGGCGGGTTATGGTTTTTATTTGTGCCACTACGCCGCTGTCGGGTTTGTAGCCCTTCTCAGCCTTTACCTGACGGGGTATGAGCGTGAAGGAGTCGGGGATGACGGGCAGGTTGTCACGGACAAAGCCGCGTATGCCGTAACCGTCGGGCATGGCAAGCTGGACGAGGTGCCCGAATGCCCATGTCACGGCGTAGCCGCCTCCCTCGAAATATCCTTCCTCTCTCTTTGTCGCGCCCACGATACGGGCGATCTCACGTGCCACAGACGGCTTTTCTGCAATGATTGTCTTCATATTTTTCTGTCGTTTTGAATTTTACAAATGTTACTTCGGATTTAGTGGCGGACACCGGATTACATCTTCATGCCCTTATTGTTTTTCTTTTGCGGCTTCTCCTGCTGCTGTTGCTGTGCGGTGTCCTTCGGGGCGGTCTGTCCCTTCCGCAACGGCTCCTTCAGGTTCTTGGTAGCCTCGTTGGTCTTGCCCTCGCTGTTCACCGCCACCTGCGTGCGGCTCTCGTTGGAAGGCGCGATCTTCTGCGCGTTGTCGGGGTTGGTGTCGTAGCGGTACGGGCGTCCCTTCTCCGGGTTGAACCTGATGTACATCGTGGCGTGGAAGCCCTGCTTGTCGGTCACGTTCTCCAGTTTCACGGCTTTGCCAGCCACGTAGTCGGCTTTCTGCTGCTCGGTGAAGTCCACGCCGCTCCATTTGCTGATGGGGCGGATGCTGCCGTCGGCGTTCGTCCACGTGTTGCGGCGTTGCTCCTTGTTCGTGTTGGCTGTATTTTCCGTACCCTGCGCCTGTCCCTGTGCGGGGTTGTTCTTGGCTTCCTGTGCTTGTGCGGCACGTGGCGACCTGCCGGTTCCCGGCACGAACTCCACGCCGCGCTGCTCCACGTTCACTTGCAGGGTGGTGACGAACTTCCTGCCGTCCTTGCGTTCGATGAGTTTGTCGCGCACAGGCAGCCCGGCACGCAGCATGTCCTGCTCCTGCTTGGTGATTTCCGTCTTGCCGATGCGCTCCGGTATGCGCACCTTGTTTGCCGGGACATCCGTGATTTCGTTCGTCTTGCGGTCGATGCTGACGAACGAGGGGATGATCTCGCCCGTTTCCCTGTCCACGAGGTCCACAACCCTGCCGAGGTTGCCCGTTTCGCGCAGGTTCTTCCGGTCGTCGTCGGAGAACTTGTGTTCCTTGTACTCGTCGAGTTTCTGCTCCTTGCGGATGAAGTGCGGCACAAGGCTGACGTTGCCCTCGCCGTCCTTCTTGAAGGAGAGGCGGGCATCCAGCTCGAAAGCTTCTCCGCCGAAATTGGGCGACACCCTCACCAAGTCGGACTTGCCGTAGTTGAGCATCCTGTCAAGGTTGCCCGACTTTTCAAGGTCGTCGCGCTTCACGCCCCATTTCTCCTCCAACTCCTTCCAGTTGATCTTGCTCTCGTCGATGGGTTGGTAGCCCCGGTTGCTCTGCGCCTGCTGCGGGTTTTCCTGATTCTGTTCGTTTTTCTGTTCCATTTCTTCCTGTTTTTTAGGTTCGTCATCTTGTTTCTGTCCCGGTTGTTCCTGCTTTTCGGCGGACTGCTCCTCCTGTACTTTCTTTTCGTAGCCGGAGGTGTCCACCTTGTGGGGCGCAAGCATCTCCTTGTTGCCCTCGGGGTCTTTCAGCAAGTCCTTGATAACTTCCAGCAGCTTGTCGGCTTGGTCCGCCGCGACACGGTAGAAACCGAAGCGGCTGGGTTCCTTGCACTGCCGGAAGAAGTTTTTAAAGAAGTTGTCCAGCACGTCTCCGTGCCTGTCGAATTGCAGGAAACTCTGCGCGTTCTCCGCCTTTGCGGGGGTACGCTTGGGTGAGCCGTCGGCGTTAAGCCCGGCTACCACGCTAATCTCGCCCGTCTTCTCGTCGCGGACTATCAGCACGTCTTTTTCTGTTGTTTTCTTTGCCATTTGAAAAATGTTTTAATGGGTTATTTATTAAAGAAATTATGGATACGCGCCTTGTAGAAGGCTATATCTTCCTTGCGGAAATCCTTTACGTGTTCGGAGAGGAATGTCAGTACGTCCTCCTCGCTGTAATAGGTCTTTTTGCCGAGCGTCTTGTACGGCAATGCACCGATGCTGCGGTAGCGCTGCAGGGTACGCTTGCTTATCTGGAGCAGCATGCAGAGGTCTTGGTTGTCGAACATCCTGATACTTTCCATCGGGTTTGGGGCTTTGCCGGACGGTCGCAGGGAGAGCAGCAGCTCGTCCTGACGGTCGAGCCGTTCCATCAGCTTCTGCATCCAGTCCTCAAAATTGTTTCGTGTAAGCAGTTCCATATCTTATGTCCTCCTTCCTTTGGGTTTGCCGCCGCCCGTGCGCAGCGTGTGGTTGCGTTTCAGTTCCGTCAGTGTCGCTGCATCTTCTGCCACGGTGCAGTCTGCGAGCAGGCGGTCTATTTCCGACCGGCGGTAGCGGCATTTGCCGCGCAGCACGATATAGCCGATGCGCTGTTCGCTGCGCATACGTTGGAGGGTACGGGTACTCACGTTCAGCAGGTGCGCCGCCTCGCGGGTGGTGAGCAGCATGTCGGAAGACTCTCCCTTCCTCTCACCGGAAACGGCACGCACATAGACCGCTATCTCGGCTATCTGTTCCGTCAGGGCGGTGAAGGCGGAACTTTCAATCGTTATCACTTTCATATTTTGTCCTTTCTTTTGTTTCTCTGCGGCAAAATTCGGCAATAAACAAAAGGGGCTTTAACAACTCATTACGTGACTCACGTAAGATTTTCTTTGAAAGTGACTCCGTAACCCGGACAACCGGCGCAACAAGCTGCCGTATAGCGGAAAACGGCACGCATTCAAGGCGGCTGCGTTACCTTTGCGGTAAATCATTAAATGTTTTGGTATATGGAAATCGTATCTATCGAGAAAAAGACCTTCGAGATGATGCTGGCGTCATTCAACGCCCTCTCGGAGAAAGTCGCCGCCCTCAGGCGCAAAAGCGACGGCGGGCGGCTGGAAAGGTGGCTCACGGGCGAGGAGGTCTGCGGGCAGTTGAGAATCAGCCCGCGCACGTTGCAGTCATTGCGTGACAGGCGGCTTATCGGCTACTCGCAGATGAACCGCAGGTTCTATTACAGGCCGGAGGAGGTCAGGCGGCTTATTCCGCTTATCGGCACGATCTATCCCGATGGAAAATGACTCTGTTTTTATTAACCACTTAATCCGATGTTATGATGAACGAGAACAACGAGGTTTTCTCAATGGAGGACGAGCCGGTTGCCACCGCGATACAGAATATGCTCAAAGGCTCCAAATGGCTCTCCGCATTTTTGGAAAGTTACCGTCCGCCACTGGACGGGGAACATTACCTGACGGACAGGGAGGTGGCGGAAATGCTCCGGGTAAGCCGCCGCACCTTGCAGGAGTATCGCAACAACAGGATGCTGCCCTTTATCCTTCTGGCAGGTAAGGTGCTTTATCCCGAATCGGGACTGCGTGAACTGTTGGAGGCGAATTACCTCAAGCCGCTGGAATAAGGCGGTTGCATGAAAAAAAAGGAAACGGACAGCACCCGATGGTGTTGTCCGTTTCCTTTTTCGTTGTCTGTATGCGTGTTCAGCAATATCCGGTTTTCCCGTTCTGTATGAACATCACGTATGCCTGCCTCTTTTCCTTTGAGAGTGCCTTCTCCACCAGCCACATGCGGAACACGTGTGTATAGTAGGTGTTCAGCCGGAAGGCTACTGGAATGATGATTTCAAGCGAGTAAACATCCGCGTACAGGCCGTTTTCAAGCTGTATGTAGCGGCATACCTCGTAGTCGTTCAGCACGTCCGACTTGCGGACGGCTTTGATGGCGGCGTTCACTGCCGGGACGGTGGCATGGAACTCTTCGGCGATTTCCCCGGCGGTCATCCATACCTCGTTACCGGTTACGCTGACCGTCTTGTCCTCTATAATGATTATGTCACGTTTCATGGCGTCTCTGTTTTAGATGGTACATCCTGCAAATTCCTCGATTTGGTTCAATCTTGCGGCAAGGTTCTCCATGTCTTGGTTGAGCTTCTCTTTGGTTATCTTCGCGTATATCTGCGTTGTCTTTATACTCTTGTGTCCCAGCATGGAACTGACTGTTTCGATGGGTACACCGTTGGAGAGGAACACCGTCGTGGCTGCCGTATGGCGGCTCTGATGCCACGTGATATGCTTGGTGATGCCGCAACGCTTGGCGACGGCACGGATCCCGGCGAGGCACGTGTTGTAGTGGGGAACAGGGAAAATCCTGCCGTTTTCGCACA
>ERZ894206.908-NODE-908-length-18630-cov-7.118923_pt1 | contig 18630 bp, 16 predicted proteins | sample MGYA00380287_ERZ894206 | MGnify/ENA primary metagenome ERZ894206 (study PRJEB32331, sample SAMN06328483) | human gut metagenome | biome: human gut microbiome; feature: stool | host: Homo sapiens | collected 2013-04-12 ...
ATTTACCGCTCCACTGGTCGTCATAGTTGTTTCCAACTATACATGGATTTCCTGAAATTACTCCAAGTAAGTCTTTTGGGTCTTCTGAATTTGCAAGCCGTATCTTCTCACCGTCAAAGCATACAAATAGTCCGCACCTGTCCTCATTATTGGGATTTCCGTCTGACCATTCTCTAAGTTCCGCATAGTCGGCTCCGGTTCCGTTTATTGACTTCATAGCATACACATCACCGCTGTACGCCGCACGGAAGGCGTTGGAACGGGAACTTAAAGTCCCGTTTCCAACTATAAATCCGTCGCCGTTATTATGAGAATAATATCCGGCTGTTGGTTCTAAATTATTTTTACCGCACACAGTATTATAACCGTTGCAGAGCAAAGACCAGCCGCCTATTGCTACTGCCCTTTCTCCATTCACAGCATTAGAATAACCGCCCAATGAAACCGAACAAACTCCGGGCACCGTCCCCTGCCCTCCTAAAACAACAGAGTAGTTTCCACTTGCACTTGAATCATTCATTACATTTATCATCTTTTTATCGTTTACATATTTTTTCGTCTTATCAACTAACTTTGTCAATGCTGTCATTCCTAAAATTTTTGTTGCCATCTATATCCCTCCAGGTTTATTTAAATAAAGCTTCTACCTCTGTCGCTGTAATTTCCTGCAGTGCGTCATTCTTCATATATCCGCTTAAGTCTATAGTCTCACCAAGAGCGTCCCACGCTGAGCCTGTCCATGCAAAATTTTGACCGTTCTTATCAACAACGTTCCATACATCTCCAACGGTATTTCCTGTTGTCGGAAGCGAAGCATATGTATCCTTACTTCCCTTATACTTGTATACGCTTGACACTTTGTTGTTTACATATGTTTCTGTTGCTAGTCCTGCCTTTGCAGCTGTAATTTTTGAATCAACCTGAGCCGATGTCATTTTCCCGTCTGCGCTCGTTTTAACTTCATTAATCGCCGCAACTATAGTCCCTTTTGCTGTTGTGTTAAGGTCTGTCAATGCACCAATACGTGCATCTAATCCATCAATAATTTCTGCTTGCCCTCCTACTATCGAAGCAGTTGAATCCTGATGTTCGTCTATTTCGTTAATCGCTGCCACAAGGTTATTTTTTGCCGTTGTCGTCAAGGTTGTCAATGTTCCTACATCAGTTTTTGCCGCTAAATCCTTTGTCGCATTCGTAACTGTAGTAGATACCTGTGAACTCGTCTGATAGCCACTGTCGTTTGTAAGCTGACTGAGTTTGGTTGGTATCGCTGCCGTTACCGCCTTAATCTTTTCTACTAACTTTGTTAATGCTTCCATTCCTAAAATTTTTGTTGCCATGATATTACCTCCATATTTTTATTTAATATATTTAATTTATTTTTTTACTTATTTAAAATAATGCGCTTACCTCATCTGCAGTAACCTCAACAAATTCACCAGTTATAATACCGGATGTATTGAAAATCTTTAGCAGATTAATTTCCAAGTTTTCATTTGCAGATTCACTTCCCGAATAAATAACACTAACAGTTCCGTCAGGTAGCAAATCATTCTCTGCGTTCAATGTAACAGTCCCAAGATAGATATTAATAGTTGTCAGTTTCGTTTCGTCTTCTATATCTAAATAGCTGTTTGGGTTTCCTTTTGCTTCTTTTAGCTGATAATATACAGTCACATCTGACGTACTCAATTCACCGGATAAATTGTCCGTGTCGAGCGTGTAAGAAGCATAACAATATTTTTTCTCTTCTCCGATTTTGTCCTTTACTCCTGAAATTTCTAAGATTTGAGACGGCAGGGTAAAAGTTCCGTATGTGTCATCTGTAATTGTTATATTCGGTATACTATATCCTACTATCCAATTACCACCGGATGAACTAATATTAAAATCCTCGGATTTTGATAATACTTCCCCCAGCACTGCCTTACTGGCGTTATTCCCTTTGCTTAAACTCAATTCGTTTATTGCGTCTACAATGCTTGATTGATTAGTAGTATATAGTCGACTAAGTCTGCCTACATCATTAATATAGTATTCGTTATCTGTAAAATCACAGCTGACTATTTTATACCCCCGAAACTTCATTGTACCTTTATCGGAATTACTTCCGTCACCAATCTGCACAGCATTGTCTGCCAAACATTCCGCGCCGTATCCTATTGCTACAGATTTATCAGCCCCGGCCGTTGTAGTGCTTCCAATCGCAACACAATTACTTGCACCTTCTGCTCCTGAACCAATTACAACGCCATATGCTCCGGTTGAAGCTATACCGTCGCCTATAGATATATTTTCAACTTCTCCGACTTTTGCTCCTCCGGCTATAAATCCCCCGTTTGTAACCTTATCTGCCTTTTGGGCTAAGCCGTCAGCAATATTTTTTATTTCGTCAGAACTTTCCACAAGATTACTTATAGCATTTTTAACTACAAGCGGCGTTACATAGCTGCTGTTATCTGTGGTCTCTGAGGTTATTGTCTCAGTCGTCTTAATCGGTATTTCTTTTCTTATAGTTTCGTCAGCATTAACACGGGCATTAACTTCGTTTGATATATTCTGATTGACTTCATTTATAGCATTAACTAAGTTTTCTTTTTCGACAGTAGTCAAATTTTGAGTATTACCTATTTGGTTAATAACCTCAGTTCTTAATGCAGTTACATCAGATATTTTCGCCAGCCGCACCCATTCCGTAAACTGCGGAGTATCACTTTCTAAGCCTGAAACATTTCTGTAATATGTTGTCCACTCCCCATTAACATTTTGATGAAGTATCTGCAATAGATTTGTAAAAACCGGATATATCTCTATTGCAAACCAATATGTGCCGCTACCTCCTAACGTACCATTAACAACACCTCCCCCATAATAAAAGCCCGGTGTTAATATTTCATCGGGCAATTTATTTGTCTGCTTAAACAGAGACATATCTATTTTATTTATTTTTTCCTTAACAGTGCCGCTGTCGTCGTAGTCTATATCCTCCGCCCTGTGTCTATCTGCCGTGCCGTCTATATGGCTGTTGTACCAACCCAGCAGATTTGACAGATTATCTCTTATAACTATCCACCAGTGGCGCAATTTCGTTTGTCCGTTATAGTTTTCGTTTATACTATGCTTTGCCATTTTATCACCCTTTCTTTTTCGCAACAAAAAAACACCCTATTGGGTGTCTTGACAAATATTATTTGTGTGATATAATATAGCCAATGGAACAACTGTAGGGGTACGGTTATTCCGCTGCAATTTAGAGTTGAGGGAATACCGTCCGCCATGGGCGGTTATTTCTTTTTAAGAACTATTAGAGTTAGAAGTATTATGTACATGACTATAATTACTTCCTCCATAATATCAACTCCCCTCTATGGGAAGTCAGAATAACCGCCAATCGTCCATTGGCTTTTTTTATTATATCAAATATACATATTTATGTCAATTTTTACCTCCTTTCTATTTTATTATTTGGTTCTAGTCTGAGCAGATGGGATAATCTGTTTTCTCTCGCTTTGTCTCAACCTCGCCTGGTGTTACATTTTGCAACGCCTGTGAAACAAGTTTTAATACCGTACGTGTTCTTCCATATGGTATTTTTGCTTCCAAGATTGCGTCAAAAACTTCTCTGCAATATGGATATAACCCATCCGGTATCACATCATCACAAACGAACGGAACATGCTCATTTTTTTGTAACATAATTATCATCCTTTCTTAATTTTATATATATAAAAAGAACGCCCTTTCGGACGTTCATATTTTTCAATCCACACACACGAAATGCGACCGTCAACCCTATTGCTCAAAAATGAGCGAAAGTCTTATCAATCCGCGCACCCCACATGGGGTGCGCCCCAAATCATCTGTTACAGATGGGGCGGCGTTTTGACACCCCCTAGTTTTATCTTCATCACCCACATGTGGGTGCGACATTGATTAATTATAAGATTATCAATCAAAAAACAATAATTGCTTATCATTACTAACAGTAATATTGTCAATCACTTCCATACATTTTTGCAAATCACTAAAACGTTCACGCATTATTCCTTGTACATCTTTGATGTCATCCCATGTAAGACTTTGTGTCCAGCTTTTAAAACAATCATTAATAATACTTGAAAAACGTATCCCATCATCAACTATGTATTTTAACGGCTTAATCGATGAAAGGTTGAATATTTTATTCTTTTTTGGCTCGGGTAAAGCCTTAAAGCAATCCTGTATAGGTACACCCTGTATCATCTGAGCAAGTTTTTCAGCTCCTTGCCTATTGATAACGCATAAGCTGGAAATCATTTTGTCGATGGAAGGGTTGTTTCGCTTAAACTTTGCCAAGTCTTCCCACTCTAATAAGTAATAATCTTTATTACGCTCAAGACGTCTTACATAATAACGTATCGTATTTGCGTTTAATCCTGTCAGTCGTGCTATGTCCTGTATTGTTATAACCGGTTCTCCATTATAGTATTTTGGTGTAATTTCTTCTGCCTTAGATTGCTGTTGTTTAAAATATGTATTCACTAGCTGCCTTTGCACTTCCCACGCTAAATCATCAGTAAATGATTTTACCAACATTAAATACCCTGATTCTGTTACTACAATGCCACCCCTAGGGCTGTTTATTCCAAATGTCCGACTTTCGGACATTTGCAGTTTATAGTAGTCTTCGCCTTCAATAAAATGCCCTTTGTTGTCATTAAATCTTTTTCTTGCTGTTCCTTGTGGTCTATTGTGTACAGTGTCTATATCCCTCAAAGTTACTACCCTTTTCCCTTGGTATTCTTTCAACGATAATTGATGATTATTAACCGTAATTGCATTTTGCATAAAAATTCCTCCTAAAATTTCTATTGAAATTCCAGAAGAAATCTGATATAATAGATTTATCAGAAATTCTTCTGGTGCTTGAAACAGACTTGTGTCTTTTGTGGGAGACAGTCTGTTTCATTTTTTTGTTTCCGAAAGTAACATTTGAATACCTCGTCGTATTGCTTCGCCTTTTGTTATGCTGTTTTTATTGCAATAATTTTGCAACTTTGTTTCCGTTTGTTCATCAAGACGAATACTATAACGAATAACTTTAGGCTTATCTGCTTTCGGTCTGCCTGTTCTTGGTGACATTACTTCACCTCACTTTCTGTCACACCTTTATTATACTTTATGCGTGACAGAAAGTCAAGAGTTTTTTTAAATTTTTATATCTATTATATAAATTTTTTAATTTGGACCCCATTCGGAAACAGAAATATCTGGTATAGTAATATTACCACCCATAGTTGATTCATATGTTAATAATCCATTTGATTTTCCCATAATTGTTATATAGTCGTTTTCTAAAATTCTCATATTAGCCGTTTTAGCTTTAGGCACTCTGCAAAAAATAATACTGTCATAGTCTCCTCCAATAGCAAGACGTAACTGTGTTTCTGAGGTTCCCTCAATAACTTGTATTACTTTACCATAAAATTTCACCTTTTTACCTATGTAATCATTTGGAGTACGTGCAAGCTGATTATATGTAATACCTGTTTCATAGCTGTTTAATTCTGCTTCTTTGGCTGCTTTTTCTTTAGCTGCCTTTTCCTCTGCCGCTTTTTGAGCAGCTACAGGATCAACTGTTGGCGCCGGCGTAGGCTTAGCGGTTGGAACAGGTTTAGGAGTTGCAGTTGATACAGATTGACTTGCCGCCAATTTTTGTTCTGCGTTATTGTCAGAAACAGAAACAGCTATAATTATAGTTAATACGACAATAAGCAAACATATTGACGATATCATAATTATTTTATCAATATTATTTTTCACTATATCTATCAGCGAATTTGTTTTCGGTTCATTTCCTGTTTTAATAGAATATCCACAACTATCACATTTGTTTTTATCCCCGACATAAAAACCACAATTAGGACACTTTTTTATAGATTGATTTTCCTCTCCCTCCTTTAACTCACCACCGCATTCATTACAAAACTTTGCGCTCTCCGGATTTTCAGTTCCGCATTTACTGCATTTCATTTTTCTTCATCCCCTTTATTCTATATTTTTCTACATAATACCATAATTTTCTTAATTTGTAAAGGAATTTTATGACATGTTCTCTAAATTCACATTTAATACATTCAGTAAATCATTAATTCATATTATAAAAGACACCCTGCATTGGGTGTCTTTATGGTTAATTATATTTTAATAGCGGCTCAATTTCGTCTACGTATGTGTCGTAGGGGATACAACGCCGCAAATTAATAAAAACCATATACCAAGTTTTACCGTCAATTTCTAATTCAAGTTTATCGTTCATGATTAATTCATCAACATTTGTCTTTAATCCTTTATTTTCTGCTAAATCAATTATATATTGTGCGGTTATATAATAAATTTCATTATCAAGTATTGTGTAATTTTTTAAATCTACTGGTGGTGTATATTTACTCTTCATAGTATCTTTATCAACCCTTTCTCCAATATAAGCTGTATTATCAGTTTCGTCATACTCTACTGTTTCGCCAAGTGCTTCGCTTACTGCCCGTAAAGGTAAATATGTAATATCATTATATAAGAAATTATCCGCTGTAACAGTTTCACCATTAACAACTACATTTATATCGTTTTTCAGCACGCTGATATTATCCCAAACACCGTTTGCTAAACTTCCAATTGATAGTGTACAAATCGAACCAATTAATAAGCCGCAAATAAATTTTTTCATAATTAACACCCTTTCGCTATATATTATTAACAATATATCATACAAAATAAATATATGTCAATACCTACATACCTTTCAACGCATTTATTTGCTCTTGTAATGATTGTATATCATCTTTTGTTGCTATTTCAGTGTTCTTATAATACCACGTTCCATTCATAGAAACTTTATTCGAAAGTGTTGTCAATAATTTTGAGTTATTACAATAAAATGTTACTCCGTCTATATCATTATATAATTTAAATATTTCAACACCATTATAATAAGTCGCTAAATCGCTATGTCTACCGTCAGGATTACTAACTAATCCGTGTAACTGATTATCACTGTTATAACTCTGTATTCCGTTGCCGTCTATAACGGTTCGTGTCTGTCCATTTTCACCCGTCATAAACACACCGCATATAGTTAAATTACCGTTGTCGTCCATATATAGCGATTTTTTGCCGCTTTCGTCAAAAAGCTCAAATACATATTTACCTAATTGTGGATTTAAGCCCGATTGATAGCGCAGTGTTCCGTTTCCGTCATACATTTGTATCAAATTATCCTCTATTTTAAGTTTTCCATTCTCTGACATTATGGTGATTAAGTTAGTGTATAGATATGTCGTTGCCCAATCGCTTCCGTCGCCGTGTCCAAATACTCCTATCCAGTTCCAGCCGTCGTCACGACTTTTGTCAGCTGCTCCAATCTTGATTTTCCCATCAATCAAAGCAACTGCATATTTACCGTCGTCCGACACGAACATTGCTCCCGTTTCATACTGCGCTATTTTTTGATATTCTCCGTTATTTTCAACAGTTACATCTTCATTTTTCTTCATAAATTCAAGTGTGTTTGTCTTATATTCATTTCTTTCGTTCTGCGCCAGTCTTAAATATTGGTGAGCTGTGAACATTCCGCTGAATGCTTCTATCATATTTATTGGCGGCACTCCTACAACAATAGAATTTTTGTGCGGCTCATACGGGTATTTTTTAACCGTTATAACTCTTTGATTTGATTTGATTCCGTTGTTTATATCATTTACCGTCACTATGTCTCCTAGGTTTATTTCTCCCGGCAAATCCAATACTTTTACATTTACCGCATATTTAGGCACGTCTATTCTTTCCGGGTTGTCTGCCCTGAATTGTGTCTGTGCCGCCAGCAACAAATCTTCCTGGTCGGTTACTTCATCAAAATTACAGAACCCTTCGTATTCTCCCAATGTATCATAGTTAGGACTTAAAATATACTGCTTGTCGCCCTCAAGCGGTAAATCATCCTTACCGTATGGATACAGCTTTGTTACTAATGTATAAGTTGATATTTTAGGCTTTATTTCACACCCGTTATATCTAGGGTCGATAACAAAATCTTTCTTTGTTCCCAGCTGTCTTACAAGGCCAATTTTGTCATTATCAATATATACTTCGCTGTGTACTCTATACTTTTTTAACGTTTCCATAAGCCTGTTAAGACACGCTATAGGGGTAGTCTTTGACATTTCAAAAAAGTCTATTTTGTCCGTGACAGGTTCAAGCCCCAGTGCTTCAATCTCTTCTTTTTTCAAAACTGTTACATACGGCGTTTTTGAAAAAATACCCTCCATAATCTCATTTGCCGGGGTGTTTATCATGTCTCCTATGTATTGCACATGCGTTCTGCACGCGTCCTGCAGTAGCGTTGAGGCTGATATTGTGCAGTCGTCTATATCTTTAATCCTGAATATACGTCCGTCATACCCGACCTTGCGCTCAAAGTCAATCAATCCCCATTTTTTATCACCTTTAGGCAGGATAAATGTCAATTCATAATCTCCGTTAATTGACTGTTCAATACATACATCTTTTGCATTTTCTAAAAATCCCAGCCTGTCTGATTCATATTCTGTTGCGTCTTTATCGTACACTGCAATAAATTTCATTAAAATCCATCTCCATATAATAATTTAGGTACATATTCTAATATAATCTGACCGTTTCCGCTCAGACAGTTAATATTTATTTTATTTATTTCGGGTTTCAGCTCAAAAAAATCACCTGAAAAACCACTCGGCAGAACAGCATTTGCACAGTCTATTGTTACAGGATTTTTAAAAGCTGCTGTACTGCTTATAGTGCTGTTGTTAATCGTCAGGTTGAATCCGTTAGTCTCAGTTGTTGGCGTTATAATAACAACGGGTCTGACAGGAGCAGAACCGCAATAATCTAATTCAAGCCCTGTTGCTCCTGCGCCGTATATTATCTCGTTTTCGTCTCCCAATCCCAAAGGTATATCGCTGTCCAATGAATGGTTACTGTCCAGCGGCACTCCTTTACTGTCATGTATCCAGTCGTTAAACGGTCTGCACCTGAATTGTATTTTGGTGTGTCCGTTTTTATATAGCTCAATTGTTAAGTCGTCTAAGTCAACAGGTTTTGCAATCCATACTGTGCTCAGCATGTCGTCAAATATAAGTATCCCGTATCCTCCGGCTAACCAGTTTGCGACTTTTGTTACGTTTTTTTGGAGTTCAACAGTATCGTGGGAAATTAAATAAAAGTCAAGCTCCAAAACTTTATCATCATAATATAACCGCCCTCCTGTCTCGGAGCAATCAACATTTCCGTCCCTGTATGGCACCTCCTCATCAATCTGTCTTACAGGCGCAATTATCGGTCTCCCAACGGTCTTTACGATTACGCCAACATCATTACTGTGTTTACCCCTAAATGTTATTCCATGTCTCATTTTTGACCCCCTACAGCGGTTACCGTTTTAGACAGCACTTTGTTGTGATAGAGTATCCCGTCAGTGCCGTCATTTATATTACTGGTAATATTCTGTGTTACTGTAATACTCGGCTTTATTTCCTTAATGGCAGCTTCTATTCTGCTCGCCATATTATCCATATTAGCATTTATACTCTGTTCCAGCGGTTCAACCACCGAGGCAACTTTTAAATTTGCTTCTTTTGTCTGCTGTAATATATTTGCCTTTTCGTCTTCAAGCGCCTTATATTCAGCTTCCATTTGCTTTATTATGGCATTATTTTCCTGCTCTATCTGATAACGCTGTTCGTCTCGCTCTATCTCTTTGAGTTTGTCTAATGCTTCCTGATATTTTTGCTTGCCCTCTATCGTTACAGCATTCTTGTATTTCTCAATGTCTGACAGGGTTTCGGCCTTATCTTCTGCACGATCTTCCACTTCCCAGGATTCTTCCAGAGCTGACAGCTTGTCGTCGAGCAAGTCCTTGACCTCGTCCATACGGTCCTTAGCCATATCCAGCATTTCGTCATATCTATCCTCTGTGGCTTCGTACAGCTTCATCTTCATTTCGTCAGCTTGACGGCGAGCATATTGCTGTTTAGTCGGGTCCAGGCTCTCATCTTGCGACCATTGTGTATATTTATCTATTTTGCGCTGGTAAAAATCAAGCTTATTTTCTCCAATTTCTTCCCAGCCATATACCCCTGCTTGCTTCTCAGTCCAGTCTGCGTCATCTTCCCATTCGCTCAATTTGTCTCTGACCGCGTCATAACTTTTTCTGTCCAGCTCTGCTTCTATTTTAACCTTATAAGCGTATTCTTCATCGGTCAATTCTCCGAGCCCTGCAAAATATTCCTCTACTTCTTTTCTCTGCCTATTAACCGCCGCTATAGTGTCATCAGCTGACATATTGTTATACTCTTGTTCATTCTCCACCCAGTCATCAGAATAATCCAAATAACCGTCTAAAAACTGCTCTGTGTAATCAAGCCTGGTATCAAAATAATCTTCCCAGGTGATTAATCCGTCCTTTGCCGCCTGAACATTACGCTGATTAACCGTCTGCCAAACAGCGCCCATGCTTGTGCCCATTTCACCCCAATCGTTTAGCCTGGCGTGTAAATCAATATACGCCTTAGAAGCATTATTAGCATCGTCAATAAGCTGTTGACTGTACTTATGTAACTTGAGCGTTGCGTCTTTCCATTCCTGCGTGTCGGGCGCGAAATTTTCATCACGATATACGGCAAGGTTATTATAGTATTCTTCTTGAGATGTCCAGCCCATATCAAGCGCAAACTCCATTGATTCTAAGTTTTGGCTCCACAGCTCTTTTGTATAATTGACTATTTCTTCCTCTATTTCTTTTATAACCTCAGCGTCAGAAGCAAATTTCTGTTTCATTTGGTCGAGCCATTCAAGCTCTTCCCAGGCTGGTATAATGTTGTATGAGGTTTTGCGTATATGTTCCCTGTCAGACTTAGCGTTCTCCCAATCCTCGTTATTTTTACCGCTTGCATAACGAGGGATTCCTGCGCCTGACATTATTTGTTTTGTTTGCTTTGCCGTATAAATTTTGGCGTGCTCAGGCAAAGGCAGTACAACGTCCCTGCCCTCAAATATATACCCTCTGCCGCCGTATTCAACAAGCTCCCTAGGGTCTGACGTTCCCTTTTCATCATTTATCATCGCCATACCGCCTGGGAAATTTTTATCGCCTTTGGCTCTGGGTGCGCCCTGAATTTCAGCCTTATAAACAACTGTTCCGTGAAGTGTCGGGGCACTTGACGGAAAATTGCCTTTATAATTAGCAACACCAGGTGCATCAGGCACCGATGTCGGATATGTACCTAAGTTATAATTCGCTGTTCCGGGTACATCTGGAATAGATGTAGGATATGTCCCGAGTGTAAAATTTATAGTGCTGGATATAGATTCATTCTTAAACGGCTTGTCAAGCAATTCCACACCTGACATATCGCCTTTTTTCACATTAACAGTTGCAGTTCCGGTCTTCCCATCTATATCAGCAATTTTGTTGCCAACTTCGTCAAAAATTTCGTAGTTTCCGCCAGCAACTACTTCAACCCTTGCCGCGCGTCCGTCCAATTCCCCAACTGCACTGTTTATTTGCTCAACAGTCGGTGTCGCTCCGTCTGATACCTCTAATCTAACCTGTCCTGTTTTTCCGTCTATCTCAGCTATTTTATTACCAGCTTGATTCAATACGTCGTAGTTTCCGTTGGCATTAACCGAGACAGTTGCGGTCTTGCCGTCAATTTCAGAAATTTTATTTCCGGCTTTGTCCAAAACCTCATAATTTTCTGTTTTGGTATTAAGTTTTATATCAACATTCTTTTCGTTTATCTCTTGTAACTTACCGTCAATTTCTGTAATTGTTGATATATCACCTTCTGCGGTAATATGTATACGTTGATTATCAGAAAGTACGCCCATAGACCTAGCAAGTTCATTAGCTTGTTCTGTTACTACCTCTAAACCGCCGTTAGTTGCCGCCGCACTCGCTATATCTCTAAAACCATTCTTTATAAGTGCGGCTCCTACCGCTGTATCTTCTGCGCTTGCGTTGAATTTTTGGCTTGTATTTATATATTTATCAACAGTATTATTAATGTCTGCGCCATTCTCAATTAAAGCGGTTCCGGCACTAGCTAATGATTTAGATATATCATCTGCACCTGCCCCGGCTTTTGCGGCATTGCTGGCAAAGTCGCTGAAAAAGTTGCTTATACCATTATCACCGCTTTTTGCTACCTGGGCTATATTTTTAAATCCCTGCTGTGCAACAGTTAATTGCTCTGTTATGTCACTGGCAAATTTGTCAAATCCCATTTCTTGAGTATAGGATTTCACATCACCCAAAGCTGTTTTTATTCCGCTTAAAGCCTGAGAATATTCACCGTTCGCAAGCTGTTCAGGCACTAAAGCACTTGTTACATCTGCAACGCCCTTCACAGCTTCCTTGTATTGTTCCACCTCTGCACTGGATTTGTCAAAATCAGCAGATAAATTGTTGACCTCTGTCTGCGCGTCGCTCAATGCTGATTTTAAATATCCAATACCCTCATCAATATTAGCGTTGCCATAAGGGTCTGTCAAAGCATGAGCTTTTACTTTATCAGAGACCCCCTCAGCTTCATACATTGCATTTAATGTCTTTTCGTAACTTTCGGCTAATTCATTTTGTTTCTTTATATATTCATCTCTCGGCATACTTTTTTCTGCTGATTTTAGTTCATTTTGCTCTGTCCTATAATCGGACATGATGTCCTTAGACTTTGCGAGTGCCGATGAGTATTTGTCAACCGAATTTTGCGCTGTCTGTAATTGATTATCATAATCTTTCATGTTGCTGACAGCTTGACTAAAGTCGCTTTCATTAATCTGTTGCTGTAGGTCTCCGCGCTGACCTCTTAAATCGCTTGTAGCCCTATTACCTAACTTTTCTAGTGTTTTATTTAAATCACCATCATTTGCAGTTAATGTTATATTATATTCTTGCTCAACCTGGGCTTTTAGTTCTTCAAGTTTCTTTTTTGCTCTGTCTACCTCTTCCGTATCAGTAGAAGTTTTTATTGTAGTTTCAAGCTGCTGTGCTTCCGACTTCCACCCCTGTATCTTTGTATATGTATCTAAACTCTTTTTAGTAGCCTGAATTTGTTCGTCGGTAGCCTTTACAACGTCGAGTTGGGCGTCATGATATTCTTGATAAGCTTTTACACCAACTACAGCCGCCGCACCAACAGCCAAAATTCCACCAGCTGCCGCTAGGGCTACAGGTCCCATACTAGCTAATGTTGGTGCCGCAACTCCTAATTTCCCCAAAGTTTCAACAAAATTACCTACTCCCTTTGCAGTCCCGGCTATTACTTTTGCGCCTGCACCCATACCAATAAGCCCGGTGCCGATATTAATAAGTCCTTGCTTACTGTCATCATCCATATTAGCAATATCCTGAGCAAAATCTTTTATTCCGCCGGATACATTCTTGATTGTCGGTAAAAATGTTTCCCCAATACCGCGTGCGGCTTCAACCAAATTATTTTTAGTAACTTGTATTTGGCTTGCTGTTGTCTCTGCTTTGGCGTCAAACTCATTTTGGAGCGCTGTTCCATCTTCCCATGCAGTGTTTGCCCTTTGCAGTGCTGAAACCATCTTGTCATATCCGGTTGCAAGAGCTTTCATTGCGTCGCCTTCCCTAACGTCGTTTATGCCTACGTTTTGCAAATCGGATATTATATCCTCGGATTGTGACAGACCTTTTACAAAGGAATTAAATGCACTGCTTGGACTTTCTGCCCATGCCTGCTTAAATTCATCGGCTGACATACCTGATATTTTAGAAAAATTGTCTAAATCTTCGCCGCCTTGTGAAACCGCGTTTTGAAGTTTAGTCCACGTACGGGACACTGCGCTGCCTCCTGCTTCAGCATCAATTCCCAAAGACGACAACGCTGTTGAGTAACCTAATACGTCCTGCGCCGATATACCGACAACAGTTCCGGTTCTGCCAAGTCTAAGAGCCATGCTCGCAATATCTGCCTCTGTTGTCGCAGAATGGTTTCCCAAATCCACAATAGCACTGCCCAAGTTTCTTACTTCTCTCTGTTCAGTACCGGTTACATTCATAAATTTTGCAAGAATTGCCGCACCCTCTGCACCGTTCAAATTAGTAGCGGTATTCATTTGAGCCATAGTTTCAGTAAAATTAACTATTTCATCAGTAGCAATTCCCAATTGTCCGCCGGTTGCCGCAAGTTCTGTCAACTGTGCCGTCGTTTGCGGTATGGCGTTTCTGCCGTCTATTCCGGTCGTTGTCAAATCTATAATACCTTGTCTTACTTTCTCAAGCTGCGGCTCTGTTCCATCTACAGTCTTTTTTACATTTGCAAAATTATCTTCAAAATCTATCGCGAATTTAGCAGAAGCTACACCCCCGGCCGCAAGGGCAACACTTGCAAGCTGAATAGGCTTAGTTATTGCGTCAATGCTCTGTCCTGCTTTTTGCCAACTTTCCCCAACATCTTGTAGATTTAAAGCCTTTTCCATACCTACAATAGCTTTTTGATTCTGAGCCAGTGTCTTATATTGCTGACTTGCGTTAGCTACAGCCGATTTTGCAGAATTATACGCCGCGCTTTCTCTGTTTAATGCGCTTTCATTGCTCAGAATTGATTTTGATACTTCATCGTGCTGTTTCTGTAATCCTTTATATTCATTCTGTGTCCACTGGATTGCCTTAACATTATCCTTATACGCCTGACTATTTTTATTCAGTCCTGCATTGGCAGATTCTAAGGCCTGAATCTCAGCTTTTTTTGAAGTCATAAGACTGCCTATAGCCGATTTCTGACCGTTTAGCCCTTTTATATTTTCGTTCAGCTGTTTAGTATTTTGCTTATACGCTTTTTCCGTTTCAGCTAATATACTTCGCTTTTGCTTTAGGCTTTCGGCCGACTTTGCGACTATCTTATCATATCCGCCCATTTGCCGGGTCTGCTCTGCAATGCTTTTCACTCCTTTTTGTGACATTGCATTCATACCGGATAATTCTGACTGCACCTTTGATATAGTAGAACTTAATGACGACGCGTCGCCCGTAAATCTTACAGTTAATTCCCCTAAATTTCCGCTCATATAATCCCGCCTTTCTTTCCGCAACAAAAAAACACCCCTGAGGGTGCCAATCACAAAGCAAAAAACACTGTTTAAAATGCTTTTTGCTTTGTGCAGTCCTAAAACTGCACAATATATTTTTATAATCCATTCATCCAGCCGAGACTGGGAGGCAAATTTGTGACAGAGTTTTCCTCCTCGTCTTCGTTTAGAGATATTAACATTTCCATTAATTTAACCGGATTTTGTCTTGCAAGCTCGTCGGGCAGTATCCCTTTTGCTTTATACATTACGGCATATATATCATTAAGATTAAAAGTTTCGTCACTGTCCGACTTTACTGGTTTTTTATAAGTTCATTCACTTCGCTTATCGTGTTCAAATATATGTCAAGCAATTTCCGGCACAGCATATCTTTTTCCGCAATAGACATTGTGTCAATGTATTCCTTGTTGGCAGCCGTGCCTTTGAACATGCTTATTAGTACACCATAACACAGCTTGCAAGCGCCTGAATACCCTCTTAAATGCTTGTCCTGCATATCTGCGTAATCCTCAAAAGCAAACGGCCTTGATTGTACTTCTTTACCGTTAATCTTTATAGTCAATATATTTTCTATATCTTTTGCCATGGACTAAGCCCCCTGTTCCGGTGTTGTTGACGGATACCAGTTCGGGTCTTTAAACCAATTTTCTATAGCCTGTGCTTCCGTCACGCCCTCAGGCAGATTGTCCGTATCTATATAGTAATATCCTTTACCGTCAGAATCACGGAACACAGCTGAGAATGTGGCTTTGGCTGTCTGATGTTCGGGCGCGCCCTCAGAAGCTTTGGTTTTTCCTCCGATATTTGAGGCAAAACCATATTTGCCCTTATAGTATCTCACCAAACGTTTTACACCGTTGGCTTTTTCAATTATCCACGCCACCGCAAAATATTCAGCCTTTGCCGCTGTGTCTTTGTTGAACTCAACGCCGTTGTCTACAAGTTCCGCACCTCTCCACATTGCGTCAACCTCGGGTGGTATATCTGCGTTGGTGATTTCATGACCCATTTTTTCAACATATGAATCTACCTCATATGCTCCATTATCTGCGTCAAATGTTGAGGTAGAACCTGAATCTGTTGGAGCGATTTCAACCGTGCCTGGCAAGGTCACCGCCTCGCCGTATGTAGTCTTCCCTGTTGCCATATCATCAGCTGTTATAGGAAAAAAGGTATAATTTGATACACCAATTTTTGAATGTGGTTTATTTATTTCTTTTACTGCCATAATTAATGACCTCCTAAAATTAATTTATTGCTTTTTGTACTTCGTTGGTTAATATTTCAACCGCTTCATCTTTCCCGGCTTCAAAACCTGGTTCCATGTACGGATGGGGCCTTTGCCCCCTGGTCGTGTGCCATTGTCCTTTGCTGTCCTGGTACCTCCACGGCGTTTGTCGTCCTCCGGCGTAAATACCTGTACCCAGTTCAACATATATACCATAATCAGCCGTGGGTCCTATCTCAGATGTATATTTTCCGTCTCCGCCTATTGTTTCTTCTACAATGCTGTTTCTCAAGTGCCCTGTATCACCAACAGGACACTCGCCTTTGCACTGGGCTTGTATAGCTTTGCCGCCCTTTGCCACCCCGTTTTGTACAGCGCCGTCAAGCTTAGACGATATGTTTTCTAAATTACCCAATATATTATCAAGTCCGCCAATTTCAATATTGATTCCCATTGTCACCCCTCATTTTAAAAAAATACTTCTTTTTTATATCTCTGCGACAGATGATATAATTCATCAGGGCTTTGCCGGGGCACATCGTAATCGTATGTCCTTGTCCAGCCGTCCGACTGCATTATCTCATTGACCTTAACGCCTATATTGGATAACTGCACGGGTGAATTACTCCAAATATCCACTGCAAACTTGCTTACTTGTGACTGCTCGGCGTTATCGGTGTGAAAGCCCTCGTCCGTTGTCACTTTCCTAAAAGTGATAACAGGCACGGTGTTAAAATGAAACTCCGTGCCATATTTAATCGTTATTCCTGTGCCTTCAAGCAGTTTTTTCACTTGTGGAATTAAATCAATCAATAAAAACCACCCCCGTATATATCACTTGCACCATTCTCTCCCGTGTTAACGTTAACGCTCTCATCTTTTACGGCTGTTGGCAGCTTGTTTAAAAGAGCCATTGTGTAATCGTCCCAATGTTCGGCATACTTTACTGTATAGCTTAAATTTTCACCTTTCAAAGCGACCCTTGCGCCTTCTTCAAGAAATGTACAAGGCTCGCAGTAAATACGCTTTACAGTCTCAATTTCAAGTCCGTATTCTTCCTGTGCTAGACCTCCGCTGTATGGTTGAATATCTGCTGTTATTTCAGCTTTAAGTTCAGTGCCGCTGTATACCTCAATCGTTTTTTTCAGGTTCATCAAAATCACTCGGAACCCTCCCTTTACGATTAATAAACGGCTTTAATCTCTCGCGGTAATTATTGAGAAAATGACTGTCGTTCGCCGTACTGTCCTCATAGCTTTTGCTTACAGAGCCCTGTGTTTCCGACTTCACAACCTTGTCTGCTATTTCCTGCCCATAGCTTGCGCGCCTATATCGGTCGGCGGTCATAACCGGCAAAAGGCTTTCAAGCTCTTGCGGAAAATCTGTTATTCTGCAGTAGTTTAAAATCAGATTTATGTTATCCTCAATTAAAAAGGACAGCAGGTTATCCCTGCAGTCCCCCTCTATCCCTAGAAGCATTTTTGCGGTTTCTAGCGCGTTTGCTTTGTTTAACATTGGTTCTCACCTCCGCCTTCGGCTTATCGTCAGATACGGCTTTTCTTGCTTTCCTGTGTCTGCTTAATAACATTCCCATAGGATATTACTCCTTTGCGCTAATCTTGATGGCCTTGGCGTCGTCCGCGATGTGCGTTGTATAGTGCTTGTCGGCTGTGATAACCGTGGTTTTATTAACAATATCTCTGTCATTTTCAATCTCGGTATCGCGCTTTAGGTAAATCGCAAGCGCACCGGGCTTAACGATATAGTTCGTATAAGCGCCGTTCTCCGCCTTAATCTTGTTGGAAAGCACAACTTGACAGCCGTGTATCATGCCGACCGTGCCCTTGATAATAATATCCGCGCCGATATCGGTCGCTTTAATCCAGTCCTCGGATTTTCTAAGTTCCGCCAACTGTGCCGGAGCGATAAGCAGAACCTTTTCACCGTCTATGTCCTCTCCGAATTTAACGAGTGCGTCCGCTATAAAGTTTGAAGTCAGCGTTGCCGTGCCGTCTCCGACTGTCATAGCGGATATAATATTATCAAGCACAGCAAGCACATCATTGTCAAGCTTGTTTGCTATTGACAACCCAAGCTGATTTACCGCCTCGCCCATAGGGTCGCCGTAGCCGCTTAGAACGGACTCGTCCGTAAGCTCAACGCCCTTGCCTGCCTTTTTAACGCTTACCTTTGTGGTCGATGTCGCCATTTTCTCAATCGGAATAGCCTCGCACTCGCCCACGTCCTCCGCGTCGCCTATGTACGCATACTTTGGA
>ERZ894206.914-NODE-914-length-18455-cov-6.973478_pt1 | contig 18455 bp, 18 predicted proteins | sample MGYA00380287_ERZ894206 | MGnify/ENA primary metagenome ERZ894206 (study PRJEB32331, sample SAMN06328483) | human gut metagenome | biome: human gut microbiome; feature: stool | host: Homo sapiens | collected 2013-04-12 ...
GTGACAAGAATCGACATAACGCATCCCCTCCGCCCCCTTATCATACCCCGCAATCGCCCGCAAGTCAATACTTGCCCCGTGCCGTCAAGTGTGTTATAATATAAGAGATATGCGCAAAGGAGGATTTCCCTATGCTGAAAAAAATCGCGTCCTTCACCATCAATCATGACACGCTCACGCCCGGCATGTATGTTTCCCGCATCGACGGCGACTGCGTGACCTACGATCTTCGGCTGAAATTCCCCAATCAGGGGGATTATGTGGCGCAGCCCGCCCTGCATACGCTCGAACACCTGATTGCGACGTTCGTGCGCTCTTCTACCGCATCGGAGCAGGTGGTGTATTTCGGCCCGATGGGCTGCCGGACGGGGTTCTACCTCATCCTCCGCGACAGCATGAGCAAGGCGGACGCTTTGCAGCTTGTGCGCGACGCATTCCGTTTCGCGGCGGATTTTGAGGGCGAAATTCCCGGCGCGAAGAAAATCGAGTGCGGGAATTATCTGGAGCATGATTTGACCGGTGCCAAACAGGAAGCTGCGGCGTACTGCGGCGTGCTGTCCCGCTGTTCTGAAGCGGCCATGGTTTATCCGGACTAAGGCAGGAGGCCGCGCATGAAGAAAATTGCAATGTTGGGCGACCTGCACGGCAACTTGACGGCGACGCTGGCAATGGAAAAGGCGCTGAAAGATTATCACGTTGATGAAATCTGGTTTCTGGGCGACGCGGTGGGCAAAGGGCCGCAGTCGCGCGAAACATGCGACTGGGTGCGGGCAAACTGCACCCGCTTCGTCGGCGGCAACTGGGATTATGGCATCGGCGGCAAGCGCTTCGCCGCGGATAACTATTTCTGGGATCAGCTGGGCGAAGAGCGCATGAACTGGCTGAACACGCTTCCGCTGGACATGGATGAGTGGATTAGCGGCACGCATTTTCGCTTTTTCCACGGCCGCCCTGTGACGGACTTGATGCTTGTGCAGCACGACAAGAGCGTTCTGGCACAGCCTTTCACAGCGAATGGCAAAGTTTACGGCGGCGTAGTTTTTGCCGACAGTCACCGTCCGTTCCTGCGGACGCTGGATGTGGGCTACATCGTCAACACGGGCAGCGTCGGCAACAGCATGGGCGTCCCGAAAGCCCACGCGGTGATTGTCGAGGGGGATTTTGGTTCGCGTGAACCGGGTGTTCTGCTGATGTCGGTGATTTCTGTGCCATATGATAATGAAGCCGCGGCAGAGGTTGCACGCAGGGATGCGCACCTCCCGCACCGGGAGGCGTACATTCGGGAAATCCTCACGGGGATTTATTCGCGGTGAAGATTCCCCACGTCCCCTCTTTGCGGGTTATAAGCGGCTTGTATATTCTTGTTGCAGGGGGACGCGCCTGCGGGCGCGCAAGGGGGCTTTCCGGTCGCCCCCTTGACCCCTTCGGCCGTCACCTCCCATGTTGCTTGAATCGTATTGTTACTTGGAAGAACGAAAGGCACACTAACTAAAAAACTTCCAATAAAAATCAAGTAACATGGGAGTGCACCGAAGGTTTCCAAAGGGCGATCGCAGACTTCGTCTGTTTTCATTGCCCTTTGGTCGCCTCCGCAGAGGCGAAACCCCTGCGCAACACGCGAAAACAGTATGAAAATGCGCGCAACTCAATCGTGCGAAAGGGAGTCCAGAGGGTCGAAGACCCTTTGGCGGAGTCCAGAGGCAGCGCCTCTGGTGAAACGAGGTGAATCAAAGAATGTTGATTGCTTGTGAAGATAAGAAAATGGAACTCGAACAGGGCATGACCGTTGAACAGTGCCTGATAAAGCTCGGTGTCAGCCGCGAAGGCGTGCTGGCCGTTCAGCAGGGCGGACGTGTGCTGGAAATGAACGCGCCCGTCACCCAACCGGGGCTGCTCCACCTGCTCACCATGCACACGGAGGAAGGTCGGCGCATCTATGAGCGCTCGGTGCGCTTCCTTCTGCTTGCGGCGACGAACCGCATCCTGCCCGGCCAGCGCGTCCGCATTGAGTATAGCGTCAGCGGGGGCGTGCTGCTGCGAATGCCCGGTCACGCCATCACGGAGGAGGAGACGCGCGCTATCGCCCGGCAGATGCACGCTCTCGCGGCGCAGAATCTGCCATTTGAGAAGAAAGAATGGACGCTCGACGACGCCATTGCCTACTTCGACGCGCAGGGGCAGGCGGATAAAGTCGCGCTGCTCTCCCGCCGAACAACGCCGTTCTTCCATATGTACGGGCTGGACGGTATGTGGGAATATTTCTACGGCGCAATGGCGACGCGCACGGGCATGACGCAGGTCTTTGAACTCACTTGGCTGCCCGACCGCGGCATCGTTCTGCGTCTGCCGGCAGCCAATCACCCGGAGAAAGCCGCGCCGTATGTGCATCGCGCGGGGCATCTGGCAGTGTTTGACCAGTCGACGAGGTGGTGCGCGCTGCTGGGCGTCAACAACGCCGCCGACGTCGCGGAGATGATGGAGGGACACCGCTTCCGCCACTTCATCCGCCTGAATGAAGCGCTGCACGACAAGGCGATTGCCGACATTGCGGCGGATATTGCCATCCAGCACAAGAAAATCGTGCTGGTTGCCGGGCCGTCTTCGTCCGGCAAGACGACGTTCGCCCAGCGATTGGCACTCCACCTGAACGTCATCGGGCTTCAGCCGCTGGTGATTTCGCTGGATAACTACTATCTTGACCGCGACAGCATCCCGCTGCAAGAGGACGGCACGCTCGACCTCGAAGCCATCAGCACGCTGGATGTGCCGCTCTTCCGCCAGCATTTGGCGGAATTGCTGGATGGACGCGAAGTTTTGCTGCCAACGTTCTCCTTCAAACTCGGCAAGCGCAATCCGGGCGGCACGCCAGTTCGCCTGCGGGAAGGGCAAGTGATGGTTATCGAGGGCATCCACGGGCTGAATCCGGCGCTGTCCGAGGGGCTGCACACGGATGCCATCTACCGCGTGTTCGTCAGCGCCCTGACATGCTTGAACCTTGACGACCACAACCGCATCCGCACGACGGATGTCCGCCTGCTGCGGCGCATCGTGCGCGACATGCAGTTCCGCGCGACGCCGCCGAACAACACGCTTTCGATGTGGCCCAGTGTCCGCCACGGCGAAGAAACGTGGATTTTCCCCTATCAGGAGAACGCCGACCGCATGTTCAACACCGCCCTGCACTACGAGCTGCCTGTCCTGCGCCACTATGCCTACGACCTCTTGAAGGCGATTCCGCCGGAGAATGAGAACTATCTGGCTGCGCGTCGGCTGATTAAGACGCTGAACTACTTCCCGGATATTGACGAGGGCGTGCTGGCGGAAATCCCCCCGCTGAGCCTGCTGCGTGAGTTCATCGGCGGCTGCACGATTGAGGAAGCGTAAGCCATTTTGCTTGAAGCCTCAAAATTGGCGATTCTCCCTGCAACGATAAAGTGTTACCGAATTGAAAAACAAGATTGCTTCGCTTGATGAAAGCGCAAAGCTGTGGTATAATAACGGCAGACGGAAGGAGGCTGATATTCCGTGTTCCAGATTGGAAACGAACGGGTTGCATTGGTGACGGATACGTCCTGCGATCTGTCGGATGAACAGCTCAGTCAATATGATATTCGCACCGTTGCGCTGCGTGTAGCGACCAGTCAGGGAGAGTTCCGCGACCGGCTCGAAATCACGCAGGAGCAGCTTTATGATTTGCTTCAGCGGGAAGTGCCGAAAACATCCCTGCCGCTGCCGGAGGATGTCAGCAACCTCTACCGCACCCTGCGCGACGAGGGCGCAACGAGCATCCTGCACCTGTCCATCAGCGGCAGCCTGTCCGGAACGTTCAACATGGTCTCCCTGCTTGCGGAGGACTTTGAGGACATGAAAATTCATGTTTTCGACTCCAAAACGCTCTCCTGCGGTCTGGGGCTGCTGGTGCTGGAAGCGGCGGAATCGCTGCAAAACGGCATGTCGGTGGAGGATACCATCGCGCTGCTGGAGAAACGCCGCGAACATCAGCTGGGCGCATTCGTCATCCGCACGCTCGAGTTCCTGCGCAAGGGCGGGCGCATCGGGCGCGTTGAGGGCGCAATCGGCTCGCTGCTGCAAATCAAGCCGGTCATCTACGTGAACGACGAGGGCGTCTACAACACGCTGTGCAAGGCGCGCGGCTTCTCCAACGCGCTGACGGCGATGGTGGACGAGATCATCCGCCGCTATCAGGGTCACAAGGTGCGTCTGGCGGTGGTGCATGGCGCGGCGTATGACGATGCCGTGAAACTCCGCGACCGCCTGATGGAGCGGCTCGACGTGGTATCGAGCTTCATCAGCCCGGTCAGTCCCGCACTGGCGATTCACACCGGGCCGGGGCTGCTTGGCGCGATTGTGCAGCTGGCGGAATAAGGGGAAAATACATCAATTGCATATCTCGGCGGCTCTGCTGATTTTCGGAAAGAAGAAAGTCGGCAGAGCCGCTTTGCTTTGGAAAAGTTCCACCCGCTTCGTTTTCAATGGCAAACGAAGAAGGATTCTTCATGGTACAAAAGGGGAGCACAAATAGCCAACAGTTCGCGTGGCAACGTAGTGCTGCTATGCTGCGTTTTATTCGCATTAGCCAGAATGCAAAAAGCCGCTGCGCATCTTGCCGCATTTTCATCTGGAAAGAGTGTATAATGCGCCTTCACCCCACGACGGAAGGCGTGGAAATTCCGATGGGCGGGCGACAGAAGTGCGGAAATCCGAAGAAAAAGTCTGCTTTTTGATGCGCTGATTCCACCTGTAATTCACCCAGCATGTAATACCCCCTGCAATACACGATTGCCCATGTAATGTTTTTGTAAATTGCAACTTCTTTTGTGCTTTCTCTGTATTTTTGCGCGAAATGTGTCGAAAGATAACACATGCTACTTTTCTTTTCCTGCAAAATGTGCTAAAATAGGCATACGAGAACTTCCAGTGGTGCAGTTTAGGCGTCAGGATGCAGCGCTGGAAGGCCGTTTTTCAATCATGGTATGCGTGAAGGGTATCGTGTATTGATTACAATAACCATTTTCTGACACTGACGCTTTGCTAAGGAGGTTTTTCCTGTGGATGATGCGAAATACCCTGCTTTTGATACCAAACCCTACCGAATCGTGAAGAGCCGCAGTGAGGCAAGCGTGCCCGTGAACGTCGCGCCGACGTACTACATCGTGGCTTCTGATTTACAGGGCTTTCCCCTACAGCAGGCGATTCCGCTCGTCCAGATGTCCACCAGCGCTCAGCTTGCCCCTCGCCCGCCCGAAAATCAACTGCCGCCGCTACCTGTGCCGAGGCCGGGTACGCCGATGCGGTGGTATATCGCCAGCCTGCTGCGGTGTCTGGGTGTTCCGGCGCGGCTGTCGGGGTTCAACTATCTGGTGGAAACGCTTCTGCTGCTGGTGAATCGCCCGTTTGAGACGCGACTGGTGACGGGCGAGGTGTACCCGGTAGTCGCGAAGCAGTGCAACACCACGCCCATCGGGGTGGATCAGGCGATTCGCACGGCGGTCAACCAGACGTGGCAGGAACAGAACATACCTGTGTACTGCGCGTTGATGGGGCGGAGTCCCGCGCCGCACGAGCCGCGCCCGACGAGCTGCGAGTTTCTGGCGAATGTGCTGATGTATGTGAGGATTCAGATGGCGGAGTGCCATTACTGATAGGGAACTGATGGCGAATAGAAGGAAGACTGTCTGCGCGGAGCGGGCAGTCTTTTTTGCTGCTTACATGCGGCTGGTCTTGTGAAGATACACAACAATTCGACATGCTTTTGTTAGTAATGCCAGAAAAATATAATTCTGCAAGAAAACACTTGACTTTTTTCGGGGGGGGGTAAAATGGAAGTATCATTGAAAGGAGGGGGACTATGTGCTCATGCCACGTTTACGCACTCAAATTGGAAACTGCATTCAGAAAAGGCACTTGCTGTCCGTTTAGTGCAGATGAATTTGAGGCGGATTTTCAAGGAACGCTGGCGTTAGGACTATCAAGGCTGTCTGCGGAGAATCTGATTGAAAAATCAGAAATCAACGCATGGATGGAAGAATATGCTTTTTGCGGCAAAAAGCTACGAGAAATTGTGACGGACGACGAAAATAGGGAGATGCTGGAGAAACTGATTCGCAGATTGAACATATTAAGGCACCACCTCATTTGTGCGGTGTTACCTTAAGAAACCGCTATGTTCAGGAAAGAAGGGTGTGCTGCCGATGTCTGTAGCGCGCCAAGTGACTATGTGGTTTTAATCTTGCATCCATTAACAAACAGCCCCGGAAACCTCATAAATTATGATGTTACACATCATTGTGTAATCAACAAAGAGGGCAAAACTGTTATTTCACCCATGGAGGACGATATCGAACTGAGTGGTGAAAATCCGGGTGTGTTCTGTTGCAGACATGATAAGAACTACTATCTGATGTCGGAATACGGCACTAAATTGACTAAAAACTATAAGGGAATATGGGGACCAAGGAACGGTTACTATCTGTATCAAGATTTTAATGGTCTAAGGGGTTATCTGAATCAGGACGGATCTATCGCAATTCCTGCACAGTATAAAAATGCAAGGCAATTTGGAGCAGGATATGCGCCCGTTTGCACAGAAGATGGATGGCATATCATCAATCCTTTAGGCGAAATCGTATATTAATCAAACATCAAAACTTGCGCCCCTCCTGTCATATCCGGCGGAAGGGGTGCGTTTTGCATCACTTCTGAATCTGTTCCCAATGCTGGGGTCTTTGATTTTCTTGTCTTCCGCAAACAACAGCACCTCCTCGACTTCGGCATAGTCGCTTTCGCAAAATACGGAAACCGGCTCAGTGCCTTCCTTCTCGAAAGGCGACTGAGCCGGTTCAATCAATGATGCGCTTTTACGCGAATTGTACATCCGCATTAAACTTCCCATTCACGAACACCACACCCTTGCGTCCGTCGCGCAGCGTCACTTCCGCGCGGAGGTCGTCCGTGCCAAACATGAAGTCCACATGCACGCGCGAGTGGTTCAGATTCACGCGATCCCACGCTGCAAAGTCCGTGCCGGAAAGGCCTTTGAACAGAATGTTGAACCCGCGGCCGAGCGCCATGTGGCATGCCGCGTTTTCATCCAACAGCGTCTCCATGAACAGCAGCCCTGTCTTTGCCAGCGGCGAATCGCACTGCACAAATGCCACTTCACCCAGATAACGGCTGCCTTCGTCCGTGCCCAGCAGGGACTTGAGCGCATCGTACCCCTTTTCGGCATAGAAATCCACCACCTGGCCGTCGCGGAAGGTGAAACCGAAGCCATCCACCACCGTGCCATCCAGCATCAGCGGGCGGCTTGCCTTGACTGTGCCGTTGACGCGGAATTTGTCCGGGCTGGTGGATACCTCCGCCGTCGGGATGTTCGGCAGATACATGTCCGGCGTGTAATCACCGCCCATGGCGCCGACCCACAGCACGCCCGGCTGAAAGCCGACGGTGATATCCGTACCGATGCCATTGGTGTAGTGGATGCTGTCGATGTCCTCGCGATTGAGGATGTCGGCGAACTGCCCGTTTTCGCCCATAGCGTCCAGCCAATTGCGGATGGGGGCGTTTTCGTCAATGCGGCAGACGCTGAATAGCACGTCCCACAATTTTGCCACGCCATCCGACACATTCAGCGCCGGGAAAAGAAACTTTGCCCAATTTTCCGACGGCGCGGTAGAAATGCACCAGTGCATCCCATTTTCTGCCGTCCCCTTGCGGAGAATGTTGCGCGTGTTGTTGCCGTGCTGCTGCACGTTGGCAACGCGCTGGGGGTCAGCGCCCTCGAACAACGTCGGATAAGCAGGAAGAATCCGCAGAGAACACGCGCCCTGTTGGATGTATGCCGCGTAGGATTCTGTTTCCCACGACGCAACGGCGGAAAAATCCTCCTGCGTGTCGGAAAGTGCGCGCTCCCGGTCGACATACGGCTCTGCCCAGTGGATGATAACGTCCTTTGCGCCGCGCTGAAACGCCTCGTGGCTGAGCGCACGGGCGAGCGGGTAGTTTTCTGCATCAATGTCCAGCAGCAGATACTGCCCCTTTTGCAGATTCACGCCCAAGCCAATCAGCAGTTCGGCGTATTTTGCCAGCTTTTCCTCAAAGGTCAGCATGTTTTTCTCCTTTCGGCGCGCATCAGCAAAGCGCAATCGCTTCGATTTCCAGTTCTGCGTTTTCGGTAGCGCCGCCACCTGCACGCAGGAGCGTGCGGGTGCGTCCGTCGCGAAGAACTCCGCATATGCCGCGTTGATGGTCTGGAAGTTCTTTAAGTCTTTGACGAAAATCGTCGTTTTGACCACCTTGTCAAGGCTGCTGCCAGCCGCTTCAAGAATCGCGGTGACGTTGCGCAGCGAATGCCGCGTTTGCTCAGCGATATCGCCCGTGGAAAGCTGCCCTGTCGCCATATCAATGGGCAGACAGCCCGACACGAACACCAAATTGCCCACCTTGATGCCCTGAGAGTACGGCCCGATCGCACCCGGCGCCTTTGCCGTTGCAACAACCTGTTTTTCCATGTTCCTCTTCCTTCCTATCAATCCAGTTTCAGTTGACTGTAAAGCGGCGTGGACGGACGAAAATCGCATCCGTTCGGCAGCAGCTTCATCAGCTTCTTCCACAATCCCAGTTTCATGCCGTCCGCCAGCGGGTTTTCTGCTGAGTAATTCAGGCAGATAAGTTTCGGATGCTCATCCGTGCCGCCGGAAAGCGTATCAGTGAAAAGCTGGCGCGTCACTTCATCGAAATTGCCGGAATAGACGCGGCTTTCGTCAAACACACCGCTGTCGCGCCCTTCCTGCACATCGATGGCGTTGGCGACCAAGTACGCCTTGCCCTCCTTCGTGACCAGATACACGCCGCTGCCGACGACGACCGAGCCGAAAATCGCCTTCACCGCCGGGTCGGAGCGTTCGCGCGTTGCCGTCAGCCAAGCGTCATAGCCCATTTCGCGCAGCCAAGCCGCCGCAATCTGCACGTTCTCTCGATTACTGTCGTACTTCACGCTTCCGCCACCCCTTCCTTGTACGGAATCAGGTACAATTCTTTCTGCCGATGGCTCAGCAACTCACAGCCGTTCTTCGTTACGACGATATCATCCTCGATATGCGCGCCGACCAGTCCGTTGATGCAGCTGGGTTCAATAGCATAGACCTCGTTTTCACGCACGATGCCTTCTGTCAGCCGGCCGCGTTTCTTTGCCGCAAGCACCGTTCCGCCGTCATGACACGCACGGCCAAGCTGATGTCCTGTTGCAATGCCGGGGTCATTCACGCCGAAATCAATCAGCCGCTGATGATTGAGCAGGTTGATTTCCCAGCCGTGAACGCCCGGTTTCATGGCGGAAAGCACCATATCGATGTTGCCGTTCACGAAATCGAAATAACGCTGCACTTCCTCCGGCGCTTTTGTTTCGCCTTTGCGCAGGGCATAGAAGGTACGACTCACGTCGCTGCTGAAGCCCTTGTGCCAGCAGAAGAAATCCAGAATCAGCACGTCGCCGGGCAGCGTCTTAACCGCCATCGGCCCGCGGTGCGACATGCCGCCGCGCAGGTTCAGCAGCATCGGCGGGGTGTCCGGACCGCCGCCCTCACTGCTCACCAGTCCGCGTTTCTTCATTTCCCGAACGAACAAATCGCTGATTTCCAGCTCTGTCATGCCTTGCTGAATCTCGTCGCGGCAGACGGCGATGCACTCCTCTGCCAGTGCAATGGATTCCCGCAGGCGCTGAAGCTCAATGGGGGATTTCAGCGCGCGCACCGTGTCCATCATTTCCGCGGCGGACGTGACTTTTTGCTCCAGCTCCTCCAATGGCAGGTGGAAATAGCGGAACACATAGGTGAATGCGCCCAGCGTCAGACCGTCGGCGCTCGTGTCGTCCTCGCTGTAATCCAGCGCCAGGCGGGTGATGGGCTGTGCATCCATCAGCGCGGTGAAAGCGGATGCAAAATCTTCCGTGTAGGTTTGAATGGTTACATCCGTAAGCCTGGCAAACTTCTCCGCTTCCGACGAATGTACCAGCAGCGCATGAGCGCCGCTTTGGCGGAACAGCGCTGCACAGAGATACTCAGTCGTCTGGTCGAAGAGCAGCTCAAAGTAGCCGTCGCTGCCCTGCCGGGAAAGAATTAGAAATGTATCAAAATCTTGCCTCTGCATTTCTGCGCTTAGCTGGGCGATTTTCTCGTTTGCCAGCAGAATATGCTCGTTCATGCCTGTTTGCCCTCCTCATAGCGGAAGCAGGCGACGCTGTGCCCTGGCTTCACCTCGCGCAGTGTCGGCTTTTCCGTGCGGCAGCGTTCCGTGGCATAGGGGCAGCGCGTGCAGAAGCGGCAACCTTGCGGGATGTTGTCGATGCCGGGAATTTCGCCCTGCATGATGATTTTCTCGCGCTTGCGCTCAGGGTCGGTGTCCGGCACGGAGGACAGCAGCATCTGCGTATACGGGTGCAGCGGATGCTCAAACAACGACTGCTTGCCAGCATACTCCATCATTGCGCCCAGATACATTACCGCGATCCGGTCGCTCAAGTGCTTTACCACGCGCAGGTCGTGGCTGATGAACAGGTAGGTGATGTGGTATTCCGCCTTCATTTTTTGCAGCAGATTCACCACCTGCGCCTGTACGCTGACATCCAGCGCGCTGACAGGCTCGTCGCATACAATCAGCGCCGGGCGCAGGGCAATGGCGCGCGCAATGGCGATGCGCTGCCGCTGACCGCCGGAAAACTCGTGCGGATAGCGCAGCATCTGTTCCTCGGACAAACCGACTTCACGCAGCAGCTTTATCACCGCTTCCTCGCGCTCCGCCTTCGTCTTGTACAGGTGCTGAATCTTCATACCCTCGCTGATTTGTGCCTTCACGTTCATGCGGGGGTCTAAGCTGGAATACGGGTCTTGGAAAATCATTTGGATGTTTCGGCGCAGGGGGCGAATCTGCCGCGTCGAAAGATGCGTGATGTCCGTGCCCTGAAAGACGATCTGGCCGTCGGTTGGCTCGTACAGGCGCACAAGGCACTTGCCGACGGTCGATTTTCCGCAGCCGCTTTCGCCCACCAGCCCCAGCGTTTCGCCCTCCGCAATGGAGAAGGAAATGTCATCCACCGCTTTAAGCGTGGTTTCGCCTTCGTCGCCGCCCTTGACGGAAAAATACTTCTTCAGGTGCGATACAGTCAGCAAATCAGCCATTCTCCCACTCCTTTCGGTAGTTCTCATCGTATTTCAGGCAGCGGACGCGCCGGATGACGCCGCTTTCATCAGCAGGCAGGGTCATCATCTTCGGCTCCACCTTGCGGCAGCAGTCCTTGGCGTATTTGCAGCGGTTGCAGAACGCGCAGCCGATGGGCATGTTATAGATGCTTGGCACTGTGCCTTCAATCGTTTCCAAATGCTCTTTTTCCTCTGTCAGGCTCGGCATGGATGCCATCAGACCTTCGGTGTAGGGGTGCAGCGGACGGTGGAACAGCGGAATCACATCTGCTTCCTCCACAATCTGCCCGGCGTACATGACGGCAACGCGGTCGGCGTTCTCCGCAATTACGCCCATATCGTGCGTCACAAGGATGACTGCCGAATGCGGCTGGGCCTGCTTGAGCTGGCGGAGCAATTGCAGAATCTGTGCCTGCACGGTCACGTCCAGCGCGGTGGTCGGCTCATCGGCAATCAGTATGTTCGGCTGACATGCCAGCGCCATGGCAATCATCACGCGCTGGCGCATCCCGCCGGAGAGCTGATGCGGATATTGCAGCACGCGCTTTTCCGGGCTGGAAAGACCAACCATCCTAAGCAGCTCCACGGCGCGCTTTTCGGCTTCCTCCTTGGTCATGTGCAGGTGGAAGCGCAGCGGTTCACACAACTGATAGCCCACGGTAAAGACGGGGTTCAGGCTCGTCATCGGCTCCTGAAAAATCATGGCGATTTTGTTGCCCTGAATCTTGCGCATTTCCTTGGGGGAGAGCTTGAGCAAATCTGTGCCCTCGTAGATAATTTCGCCGCTGCGGACTTTGCCGCCGATGCTTGGCACAAGCCCCATCACGCTCATGCCGCTGACACTCTTGCCGCTGCCGCTTTCGCCGATGATGCCCAGCGTCTGCCCTTCCTCCAAGGTGAAATTCACGTCACGGACGGCCTGTCCCTCGCGGCGGCGCTTGTAAAAGGAGACTTTCAGGTCCTTGACTTCGAGAATCACGTTTCCCATAAAAGCACTCCTTTCTCAGCGCGTTTTCGCGTCGAACGCGTCACGCAGGCCGTCGCCAATCAGGTTGATGCACAGCACCGTCACCAGAATGCACAGTCCCGGCGGAAGCCAAATCCACGGGCGATTCAGCAGCGTGGTGAGGTTGGTGGCGGCGTTGATCATGTTGCCCCAGCTGGGAGTAGGCGGCGCAACGCCCACGCCGAGGAACGACAGCGATGCCTCTGTCAGAATCGCGCTGGCAATGGAAAGCGTGGCCTGAACGACCACGGGCGCGATGATGTTGGGCAGCACATGCGTAAAGACGATGCGAACGTTGCCTGCGCCCAGCACGATGCTGGACTGCACATACTCCAGTTCGCGGATTTTGAGGATTTCGCCGCGCACCAGACGTGCCGTACCCGTCCAGCTGACCAAGCCGATAATCAGCATGATGGTGTAAATTGTTGGCGTGATGAAGCAGGAAATGGTGATAATCAGGAACATGACGGGGAAGCAGATGACCACATCCACCGTGCGCATGATGAGGCTGTCCGCCAGCCGTCCGCCGAAGCAGGCGAGGCAGCCCGCCAGAATGCCGATGGCGACGGAAATCAGGCAGCTGATTAAGCCGACGCTCAGCGAAATGCGGCCGCCGTAGAGCAGGCGGGCGAACACGTCGCGCCCGATGCTGTCCGTGCCTAAAATGTGCTCGGCGCTGGGGGCGCTGTACTTGTCAATCATGCCGTTTTCCTTGTAGTTCTCCGCCAGCGGGTCGTAGGTGCAGATTTTGTCCGCAAATACCGCCAGCAGAATCAGCGCAAGGAGGATGATGAGGCTGATGACCGCCAGCTTGTTGCGGCAGAATTTCTCCGCTGCGCGCCGCATGGTGCTTTCGCCCTTGACGGCCCGAACTGTATTCTGGCGCATGGTCATTCCCCCTTTCCTTTGGATACGCGAATGCGCGGGTCTGCCACGGTGTAGAGCATGTCGGCAATGAAGTTGCCCAGCAGCACCAGCACAGCGGTAATCAGGTTCAGTGCCATCAGCTCGGAATACTCGCGCGCGGTGATGGCCTTGATGCCCAGCGTGCCCAAACCCGGCCAGTTGAAAATGGATTCGACAATGTACGATCCGCCCAGCAGCCCCGGCAGCGACAGCCCGAAGAGCGTGATAATCGGGATGAGGGCATTGCGCAGCGCATGGACGAAAATCACGCGCTTTTCGCCTAAGCCCTTGGCGCGCGCTGTGCGGATGAAGTCCTCATGGATAACATCCAGCATACTGGAACGCGCATAGCGGGTAATGCTCGCCGTCTGCGGCAGCGCCATGACGATAGCGGGCAGCGTCATGTGGCGCACAACATCCACAAAGCCCGCCCAGCCGGTCAGCTCCACGCCAATGGTGCGCATGGCGCCAGTTGGGAACCAGCCTAACTTTAGGCTGAACACATACACAGAGCCAAGTGCAAGGAAAAAACTCGGCACAGCCACGCCGATGAATGCCAGCACCGTCAAAATGTAATCACCGACAGAGCCGGAATGCGTTGCGGAATAAATGCCGAAAATCAGGCCGAACAGCAGACTGATGGCGTAGGACGTGAGCGTCAGAAGGAGCGTCGGGCCGATGCGCTCGGTGATGATATCCGTCACACTGCGGCCGCTCATAACGCTGTAACCCAGATTGCCCTGAAGAATCTGCCCCAGCCACTTGAAGTACTGCACATAAATGGGGTCGTTGAGTCCCAGCGCATCCTCTGCTGCCTGAATGTCCTCCATGGACAGCTTCGGGTTAATCATCGTCTGCAGCGGCGAGCCGGGCGCGATTTTCATGATGAGAAACGTCAGCAACGTGATGCCGAAAAGAATCGGAATCATTTGCAGCAGACGTTTGAGCACATAGTGGCGGCCCACAAAGGCACGCACTTTCCTCAGGGTTTTCAAACTTGCGTCACATCCTCGTCTGATGCCACACTGTCCGCGGACAAAAGTATGTCCGCGGACAGCAGGCGGTTTCTGGGGGCGTTTGCCCCGATGGAATTATTTCGTGAAGGAAGGCAGGTTCACCAGATTGCTCAGGCTGTTGATGACCACGCCGTCTATCGTGCCGTTTGCAACCCAGACGGTGTTCTTTTCCACAAACGGGAAGAGCAGCGCGTTGTCCAGCATGTAGGTGTTGATTTCGTGGTAGATTTCCGTGCGCTTGGCCTGATCGGTTTCCGCCTGACCAGCGTACCAGAGAGCATCGAGGGTTTCATCTCCGCAGCGGTTGAAGTTGAAGCCGCCCTTCGCAGCGTCAAAGTCAGAGCAGTAGAGAACCATCAGCCCGGACGGATCGCCGTCGCCGCCGCCAAAGGTGTAAGTGCCGTAATCCGCTGTCTCCTGATTGCCGATGGTTTCTACCATGACCGACCAGTCCACCAGCTTGATGTTGACCTTAATGCCGGACTTCTTCAGGGAGGACTGCCACAGGGTGAGCAGATCGTTCTGCTCACTGCCGGTGCACAGGGAGGTGAACGCCAAGGTCACACCGTCCTTCTGATAGTAGCCGTCATTGCCCATGACGTAGCCGTCAGCTTCCAGAATGCTCTTTGCCTTGTCATGATCCTCAGTGTAGGGATAGGCGGACTTGTCCGCAGCCCAGTTTCGGTTCACGAACACGGAGCAGGAGCCTTCGCCGTAATCGCCGAAAACAGCCTTCGCAATGGTCTCAGGCGTGTAGGAGTACAGGATGGCGCGGCGTACTTCCACATCAGAAAGCGGACCCTTGATGAGGTTCGGGTAGAGCGGATAGTTACTGCCGGAACAGACATACGTCTTGGTGTTGTCCATGAACGCCAGCGTTTCTACGTCCTCAATCGGCGCCTTAAACATGTCGATTTCGCCATTCATATAGGCGTTGACGAACGTCGTTGCGCTTTCAGCAAAGCGGAAAATCACGGTGTCAATCTGCGCCGGTTCACCTGCCCAGGCTTCGTTCTTGACGAGCTTGATGTATTCGCCGTGTTCCCAAGTGACGAGCTTGTACGGGCCGTATGTCACGGGATGTTCCGCGAAATCGGTCTTTGCCCAGTCGCTGAAGGAAACGCCGGACAGCACATGCTCCGGTAAAATCGCACCGGGGTCGCAGTAGTAGCCGAGGAATGTGGGATCCCATGCGCTCAGCTGCACAGTCATCGTGTAGTCGTCCACTTTCTGTACACCGCTCATGCCCACTGTTTCGCCGCTGTGCGCTTCCGCATAGCCCGCAATGCTGGACACGTTCGTACTCGCGCCGCCGGTGTAATCCGCGCTTGCCAGCGTGTTGAGCGTGAAAATCACATCGTCGATGGTCAGCGGCTCGCCGTCCGTCCAGGTGTAGCCTTCACGCAGCTTCCAAGTGTACGTCAGCGTGTCGGCATCAAATTCGCAGCTTTCCAGCATCAGTGGTTCGGGGATGCTGGTCTCGTCGTTCCGCTTGAACAGATACGGCATCATCTGCATGATGACCATGGCATCCTTATCCGCCGTATACATATACGGAATGATAGTATCCGGTTCGCCAACCAGACCAATCGTGATCTGGGTACTGCCTTCCGCCAGCGCCGCGCCCGAAAGCAGTGCGGTGAGCAGGAGGCAGAGGGTCAACAGAAAAGAAAAAACTCGCTTCATCGTTCAAGCCCTCCACTTCGTTCATTTCCTGAATCCTGCAAGTTTTTGACGAGCTGGATTCATTTTCTTTCACACGCTGGAGCAATGAACTTGCCCTGCGTGTTGACGGTATTTTAACAATTTTTTGTGCCACAGTCAAGTCTAATTCGAAAAAGATTTTGTACTTATCGTGTTTTTTGGGCGTTTTCCACTCCACTTACTCGATATTATTTAAAATAGAAGTGGAATTTAACTCGGAGTACCAGAAAGTTGCGAATTAGCACACAATAATTTGTGCGTGCGAGCAAAAAACATTTGACATTTGAACAAAGGCAAGGTATAATCAAAACGAATGGAAAATCAATTTTCCATCTTGAAGTTATGCAAAACACGGATTTCCCCCTTTTTTCCCTGAAAGCAAACCTTTCGACGCTGCCTGCAAAGCATCGGAAGAGAATGGAGGAACTTGAGCCATGAAGCAGAACCTTTTCTCTGATGACGCCGTTCGGCTGGATATATTGCGCCAGCGCAGTTACAGTATGCGCTGGGCGAGTTTGCCGGAGGACGTCATCCCGCTGTCGAGCGCTGATCCGGATTTCCCGCCGTCGCAGGAAATACTCGATACGCTGCATGAATATTTGAACGGCGGCTACATGCCGTATGTGCCGCCGCTGGGCATCACTGGGCTGCGCGAGACGCTGGCGGAAGGCATTTGGAAACGCAAGCATGAGAAAACAGAGCCGGAATGGTTCATTCCGACGGACAGCGCGGCGCGCGCCATGCAGATTGCTGCGGCGGCCGTCCTTGCGCCCGGCGACGAAGCCATCATCTTTGATCCGGTTGACCTGATGTTTGGTGTCAGCATCGGAATGGCGGGCGGAAAAGCTATCTACTATCCCTGCCAGAAGCACGGCGGGCATTGGGATTTTTCCGATTTAGAAGGGTACATCACCCCGAAAACGCGGATGCTCTGCTTGTGCAATCCGCATAATCCGCTGGGCAAGCTGTATTCCGTTGCGGAGTTGCGGAAGATTCTGGATATCGCTAATGCACATGGGCTGTATATCCTCAACGACGAGGTATGGTCGGACATTATCTATTCGGAAGTGCCCTTCCACAGCCTAATGGAGTTCCCGAAAGAGGACACGCAGCACGTTATGACAGTCTACGGCTTCTCCAAAGGCTTCTCGATGGCGGGTATCCGCGGCGGATACCTGATTTGTCCGGAAAAAGCGCTCTTTGACCGCGCATTCGACGTGTCGGGCGTGGGCGTGACGGTTGGCGGCGTGCCGTGCCTGACGCAGGTAGCGATGAAAGCCGCGTTCGAGAAGGGCTTCCCGTGGGTGGATGCGTTCGTGGCGCACCTGCAAACCTGCCGCGATATGGCGTATGACCGCCTGAACGCTATGCCCGGCATCCATGCCGACAAGCAGGAGGCGACATTCGTCACCTTCTTCGATATGCGGGAGACGGGCGTCAGCAGCGACGACTTCGCGCGCTATATTCTGGAACGCAGCCGCGTGTACCTTGTGCCCGGCAACAAGCAGTGGTTCGGGCCGGGCGCGGCGGGGCATGTCCGACTGTGCTACGCAACCAGCCACGCCATTTTGCAGGAAGGACTTGACCGCATCGAACGCGGCGTGCAGGAATTGATGAACGGTGAACGGCTTCCTAATTCATAAGAAAGGTGGCAGATTTATGTCCATCCGAAACCGTACTTACCTATCGCAGTTCATCCCCGTTGCACGGGGGCTGCAGCAGTACTTGGGTGATATGTACGAGGTCATCCTGCATGACGTAAGCGAACCGAACGCCTCCATCGTCTTTATTGCGGGGGATTTGACGCACCGTACCGTCGGCGACCCGCTGACCAACGTCGTCATTGAGGAAATGAAGCGCCACGGCGACGACGCGCAGGATATGATCGGCTACCTCTCCGAGCTGCCGGATGGGCGGCACTTCAAGTCCTCCACCGTATTCCTGCGCGACGAATCCGGCATTCTGCGTGGCTGCCTGTGTATCAACATGGATATATCGCCCTATCAGTCCGCGATTGATTTGCTCAGCCGCGCTGTTTCGACCATGAAACCGCAGAACCCGGAAATCTTCACGCGAAACATCACCGAAGTGGTGGATACCATCGTCACCGAGCAGTTCCGGCAGACCCCTGTTTCGCCGGAGGATATGACGAAAACGCAGCGCATTGCTTTTATCAGCGAACTGGAACGCAAGGGCGTTTTTGAGGTAAAGGGATCCGTAGAACGCGTGGCACAGCTGCTGGGCATCAGCGTTTTTACGGTATACAGCTACCTGAAGGAAGTCCAGAAGGACTAACGTATAATAGGAAAGGATTGAACGATTATGCTGACCAATCACCGCATTGAAAAGCTGCAGGAAAAACTGCGTGAAGAGAAACTCGACGGCGCTGTGTACGCCACGAGCGCAAGCTTGCAGTACCTCTTAGACGACACGACCTACCCGTGGCAGCGCACGCCGGAAACGGGCTTCTATGTTTTCCCTGGTACGCCGATGTACTCTACCGAGCGGAGCTACTTCCAAGCCAAGCCGGATGTGCTGCTGTTTGTGCCGCGCGAGGGGGCGGCGACCGTGCTGGCAACCTACGAGCGCGCCCGCACCATGCCGAAC
>ERZ894206.920-NODE-920-length-18350-cov-63.349713_pt1 | contig 18350 bp, 10 predicted proteins | sample MGYA00380287_ERZ894206 | MGnify/ENA primary metagenome ERZ894206 (study PRJEB32331, sample SAMN06328483) | human gut metagenome | biome: human gut microbiome; feature: stool | host: Homo sapiens | collected 2013-04-12 ...
CTGTTGAATTATCGTCCGACAGCTGTCGGACGATAATTCAACAGCCGTCGGACGAATACTTCTTAGTATACCGGAATCTAAAGTATAGTTATGCAAAAGATTGCCATTTGAGAAGAAAATAATAATCGGGGACAAAAAAACAGATAGGCTATTGTGTGCTACCTTGAAAATAAGCATTATTTTTGTGCAACTAACTATATAGTCATTATACGCATGAACAAACACATATTGTCATTCTACCTTTTTTTCTGCCTTTTTCTTTTTCCCCCTTTGGTCGAAGCAATTGCCGGCTGGAATAGCTTTATCGTCAATTTTGATAAAAGTGTTTATGGTAAGGGGACCCAGACTTGGCAGATAGCACCCTATGATGACAAGTGGGTATATTTCGCCAACAAGAACGGTATGGTGCAATTTGATGGCAATGTCTGGAATGTGTTTCCATTGAACAATGCTTCCGATGTGCGTTCCGTTCTGGCTTCTGCCACCCAAAAAAGAATTTATGTGGGGGGCATCAATGAATTCGGCTATTATGAACCGGATACGGACGGTTCTTTGGCCTATCATTGCATGTCCGATACTTTGGAGAGTTCCGTTCGTTTTCTTGGAAATGTGTGGGGCATCCATGAGACAGACAATATCTTGTATTTCCAAGGGGACGGGTGCGTGGTGAAGTACCTGAACGGCAAATATACCGCCATTGAAATGAATGCCAAGATAGACTGTTCCAATATGGTCAATGGTATTCTTTACATCGGTACGGACAGAGGCGTATGGCTTTTGGTTGGAAACACTTTTTTCCCTCTTCAGGGTGCCGATGCGTTGGCTTCCAAGCGTATTCGTGGCATTATACCTTATAAGAAAGGTGTTCTGGTGGTGACTGCATACAACGGACTTTACTATTGTGACGGGCGTACGATGGAACCGTTTGTCACCGGTGCCGAAGAGTTTATGCGTGAGAATGAAGTCTTTTGCGTAGCCAAAAAGGATGATAAGATTGCCTTGGGAACCATTCATAAAGGATTGGTACTGGTGGATTGCAGCACCATGCAACTGAAATATTTCAATGAGAACAACGGCTTGCGTAACAATACGGTGCTTTCTGTCTCCTTCGATACGACCGGAAACCTCTGGGCCGGTCTGGATAGCGGCATTGACTACGTCTGTCTGAGTTCTCCTTTTACGAATCTCTATTCCTATCCTTATTCCTACGGCACGGGATATACGGCGGCGGTAGAAGGCGGTTATCTTTATTTAGGTACCAATCGGGGTTTGTATTACACCTCGTATCCGGTACAGATGAACGGCGATTTGCCGGATATCCGTCCGATGCCCCAATCCAGCGGACAGGTCTGGAACCTTTGCCGTATAGGTGATGAACTCTTCTGTCTGCACGACCGTGGTATTTTCCTTATCAATGGTACTTCCGTAAAACGTGTGACGGATATTGCCGGCGCCTGGTGTTGCCAACTTGTGGCAGGACGTACGGACCTTATGTATGTCGGGGTATATAACGGTATTTATTTGGTTGGGAAAAAGAATGGAGAATGGCAGGTGGTTGGCAAGATTGAGGGTGTGAACGATTCTTGCCGTCTTTTTGAGCAGGAAAGCGATAAGGTGATTTGGGTGTACAATACAGACCACGTTACCCGTGTGGATTTGGATAATGATTTGACAAAAGCTGTCCGTATAAAGGAATATAGCGCGAAGGATGGTTTTCCGGTAGGACGTGATATGTATATAGCGAAGATAGAAGACCGGGTGTATTTTGCCACTCCCCGGGGAATCTATAAGCATAATCCTCATAAAGATGTCATGGAGCCTTGTCCGGATATGAACAACCTTTTGAATGGCACCGCGGCCTATTCGCGTATCTTGGAGTATCACGATAAGTTGATTAGTTTGAGCCCTCACGAAATCTGTATTGCCAATCTGGGTACCTATAAGCGGGGGGCGAATACAAGCATTAATCCCATCCAGCAATCGCTGATTGAACTGGTACCCGGTTTTGAAACGATTATTCCTCTTTCAGATTCGCTGATGGTGGTTCCTAATGAAGGAGGTTTCGCTTTATTCAGCATCCCGGCCGTAAGAGAGCGTCAGGATCGTAGCCACTCCTTATATATAAGGAACATGTATCTGTCTTATCCCAAGGATTCATTGGTATATACCGCAAACTTTTTAGGAGAGAAGCCGGTTCCGGTGATAGCTTATTCCATGAATTCCGTTCGTTTTGACTATGCCCTTTCTTTTTTTTCGGTAGGGGATGATATCCGTTTTCAATATCGTTTGAATAAGGGAGGCTGGTCCGATTTTACAACGGTACGCACCAAGGAGTATAGTAATCTGTCGGAAGGTGAATATACGTTTGAAGTTAAAGCGGTCTTTCCTGACGGTACGACATCATCGGATACAATCGCCTTCCGTATACTTCCACCGTGGTATCGTAGTGCTGCTGCATACGTTTGTTATATCATCTTGGCTTTGCTTGCCTTATGGTATGTCTATCGTTGGGATGATGTCCGTGTGAAACGGAAGAAACAGCAGGCGGTAATCGAGAAAGATAAAGAGTTGCACGATATGGAAAGGGAGTACGAAGAGGAGAAAGCCCGTCAGGAAAAGCAGATTATGCAGCTGGAGAAAGAAAAATTGGAATACGATTTGCAACATAAGAGTCAGGAAATGGCCAATCTGATGATAAACTTTGTCCGTAAGAATGAAATGCTGACTGAAATCAAGTCAGAGATACTTAAAGTATCCGCCTTGCTGAAGGGTGAGGGGGCTCGGGAAGGAAAACAGCAACTCATACTTATTAATAATAAAATAGACGGTAATATACAGAGTGATGAGGTTTTGAAGCGTATTGAAGACCAGTTCGATTTGATACATAACAATTTTATGAAACGTCTTCATGCCAAGCATCCTGAACTTTCCCACAACGAACGCATGATGTGCGCTTATCTAAAGATGAATCTTTCCACGAAAGAAATAGCGCCTCTATTGAACATTTCGGTTCGTGGAGTTGAAACAATCCGTTATCGTCTTCGTAAGAAGTTCGCTTTAGAGAGAGAGGATAGTTTGACGGATTATTTAAGCAATAAACTGTAGTCTTTAGATATTAACTTCCTTTAAAAGAAGGAAGTGCATGGAAGGGAGGAATTTAATATTCCTCCCTTTTGTGTTCTATAACATGTTGTGACGTAATACTTAAAAGTATATATTAATTATTGATTATTAGTAAGTTATTTGCTGATGACGTATTGATAACGTATTTGAATTTCAGATTTGACGTATTTAAGAATGATTGTTTCTTATTTGTTTTATTGCATTTTACTCTATGTTTGCACTGTTCGATTGAGAACAAAACCGAGAAACGTTAATCTTAATTTAGTAAAACTTATGAAAAAGTTATTATCAGTTTTATTTCTGTTAAGCTTTACCTTGGCTTCTGTATATGCCCAAAATATACAGGTAAAAGGTACAGTGGTAAGCGGTTCGGATAATGAACCGTTGCCTGGAGTAAATGTGGTAGTTAAAGGAACTACCAATGGTGGAATTACTGATTTGGACGGTAATTTTACATTGTCGGTTCCTGCCGACGCAACACTTTCTATTACCTATATTGGTTTTAAGTCACAAGAAGTAGCGGTAAATGGAAAAAATTCCTTGAAAATAGTTCTTCAGGAAGATTCAGAAACGCTGGACGAAGTAGTAGTGGTGGGGTATGGTGTTCAGAAAAAAAGTGTGGTAACAGCATCTATTGCCAAAGTTAGTAGTGAGGATTTGGAAAACAAATCTCCGGTGCGTATGGATAATGCATTGAAAGGTTTGGCTGCAGGTGTGGATGTAACTTCAGCTTCTGGTCAGCCGGGTGATTCTCCTCGTGTACGTGTACGTGGTATTGGTACTATCAACAATAGTGATCCGCTCTACATTGTAGACGGTATGCCTATTGGGGGTGGTCTTGATTTTGTAAATCCTAATGATATCGAGTCTATCGAAGTGTTGAAAGATGCTGCTTCTGGTGCTATCTATGGTGCGCGTGCTGCTAATGGCGTTATTCTAGTAACTACCAAAAAAGGTAAGATGGGTAAGGCACAAATTAATTACAATTTTTCTTATGGCTGGCAGAGTGCATGGAAGAGACGTGATGTGACTAGTGCGACAGACTATGCTATCCTTCAGAATGAAGCCAATGTGAATGGTGGTCAGGCTCCAATTTATGCAGATCCTTATAATTTGATTGATGCTAATGGAAATTCTATCAAAGGATTTGGCACTGATTGGCAAGATCTTGTTTTCTATGACAATGCTCCGGTAGTGAATCATGATGTGACAGTTAGTGGTGCATCGGAAAAAGTAAATTATTATTTGTCTTTGGGGTATTATTCACAAGATGGTATTGTTGGTGGTAATCACGGACATTCTAATTATGACCGTTTGACTATTCGTTCCAATACTCAATATAATCTAATTGATGCATCTAAAGAACGCGGTTTCCTTAATAAATTGGATTTAGGTGTAAATTTGGCTTATATGCGTACGCATTCAACAGGTGTTGGTACTAACTCTGAATTCGGTTCAATTTTGGGATCGGCTCTTTATCTGTCTTCTATTTTGACCCCTACATTGACTGGTGATGCAGCTGAAAAGATGATTGAAACTTATAAAGATTTTGATTTGCCTCGTGATGCAAATGGTGATCCTTATACAGTACCTGGCTATGGAGGAGCTTATCAGGAAATGAATAATCCGCTGGCTATGATGACATTGACTCCTACAAAGAATTGGTCGCATAAGTTTGTTCCAAAGTTTTCTATTGATCTTCAATTGTGGGATAATTTGAAGTATCACTTCAATTATAGTGCTGATATGGGATTTTGGGGTAATGAAGGGGCTACTAAGAGCAAGTATTATCTCTCAGCTAATAATAAGGCAACACATACTAATGCATCTTCATTCAAGGCACAGAATGTGACATGGCAGATTGAAAACACATTAACTTATGACAAAACTATCGGCAAACATACATTTGGTGTTGTATTAGGACAGTCTGCTCTTAAATATAAGGGAGATCAACTTGGTGGTAACCGTTGGAATCTGGTGAATCCTAATAAACCTTCTATTGATTATGCTACAGGGAATGTTGAATATACAAAGGATGCAGATGGTAATATTACTGGTGCTACAGTTCAGTATGGCGTTTATGGAGGTCCTTATACAGAACATAGAATGTCGTCTATGTTTGCTCGTTTGAGTTATAACTATAATGAACGCTATATGATTCAGGCTACAATCCGTCGTGATGGTTCAAGTCGTTTTGGTATTAATAATAAATATGGTACGTTCCCTTCAGTATCTGTGGGATGGAATGTGACAAATGAAGAGTTTATGGCTGATACGCGAGAATGGTTGTCTAACTTAAAGGTTCGTGCCAGTTGGGGTAAGAATGGTAATGATAACATAGCCGAATTTGGTTATACTTCATTGACGGCCATGGGTAACAATGTCCTTTTGGGTAAAGATGCCATCAAATGGAACGGTTCTAAAGCACAACGTTTGGCAAATCCTGATTTGAAATGGGAAGAGAGTGAGCAAACTGACTTAGGTATTGATTTGGGATTCTTTAATAATGCTTTAACATTCAGTGCTGACTATTACATAAAGAAAACCAATGGCATGATTATTACGATGCCTATCCCGAGTTATGTAGGTGAAACTAAACCTCTTGGTAACGTAGGTGATATGGAAAATAGTGGTTTTGAGTTTGAACTTGGCTATAAATGGAATATTGCTGATGCTAAATTTGCAGTAAAGGGAAATGCTACTTATCTTAAAAATGAATTGAAGAATTTGGGAAATGATACTGGCTATATGGATTTAGATGGTATTCAAGGATTCTCTGGTGGTGGTACACGCGGTTCTAACGGACAACCTTTCCCCTATTTCTATGGTTACAAGACTGACGGTGTTTTCCAGAATATGGATGAAGTTCGTGCTTATGTCAATAAAGATGGTAAAATGATTATGCCGGATGCGGTTCCTGGTGATACACGTTTTGTGGATGTAAATGGTGATGGTAGCATCTCGGCAGATGACCGTACTAACATTGGTAATGGTACTCCGGATTGGACTTATGGTTTGAATCTTAATGCTGATTGGAAAGGCTTTGATTTTAATATTTTCTTCCAAGGTGTAGCTGGTGCTGATGTGTTTGATGGCACTTATCGTACAGATGTTGCTTCTGGTAACTATCCTTCTTGGATGTTGGGACGTTGGACTGGTGAAGGTACTTCTAATAAGTATCCTCGTCTGGCTGTCGGTAATGCAACGAACTGGATGGTATCTGATCTTTATGTTTGTGATGGTTCATATCTTCGTCTTAAGAATATTACTTTGGGATATACATTGCCTAAGACTCTTACTCGCAAACTTACTATTGAACGTCTGCGTGTGTATGTGCAAGCTGAAAATCTTGTGACTTGGACCAAATATTGGGGATTTGATCCTGAAATTTCTTCAGGTGCAACTTCTCTTGGTGTTGACCGTGGTATTTATCCGCAGGCTCGCACATATACAGTAGGTGTAAATGTTTCTTTCTAATCTAAAAATAAGAACTATATGAAAACAAATAAAATATTAGCAATAGGCTTACTTGCTGCCGCTACAGTGTTGACTACCGGTTGCAGTGACAGTTTTCTTGAGGTGGAAAATCCGACAGGTGAACCATTGGAAGATTATTATACTACGGATGAGCATATTCAGGAAGCTCTGATTGCCGCCTATGACCCTCTCCATTGGCCAGATTGGGGATTGGGACAGTACAATGCCTTGAATATTGACGGTGAAATTATGGGCGATAATTTTTGGGTAGGTGGTGCAACCAAGACCGATATGCAGAATTGGCATATGTTGTTTAATTATGAGGCTAATGAAAATAATACACTTGGCTCTCTTTGGACAGTGGACTATTCTGGTATCAAACGTTGTAATGACTTACTGAAATATCTTGATTGGGGTACTGATGTTACTGAGGCCAATCGTAAACTCTATGAGATGCAAGCCCGTTTACTACGTGTTTTCTATTATAATATGTTGTGGCATTATTTTGGTAATGTACCTTTCTATTTGGAGAATCTTTCCGAACCTCCTTATACGGCTCCGCAATATACTGCCGATAAGGTTTATGCTGAGTTGATCGCAGAACTTGAAGCTGTAATTGACTCTAAGGTGTTACCTTTGAAATATTATAAAACAATCAAAGAAGGTAAAGAAGTTGACGACGAAGGTCAGTTGGGACGTGTCACTCAAGCTATGGCTTATATGGTATATGCTGAAATGGTAATGTATCAGAATGATGAAAGTCGTTTCTCAAAAGCTTTAGGTTATATGAAGGAGCTTATTGATAGTCCTAGCTTTAGATTGAATCCTAGTTTTGCCAACATCTGGGAAACGGAAGGTGAATGGTGTGACGAATCTATCTGGGAAATTAATTATGAGCAAACTAATAACGAACGTGGCTGGGGAAGTCCGTTAGCTGTTGGTGGTACAGTGCTTCCTACTCTGATTTCTCCTAACTCTTTCCCAGGTGATGATGGTTGGTCAAAGGGTAATGATGGCTGGGGATTTATGCCCATGCGTCTTGAAACTTATCAAATGTTTAGTGAACAAGACAAACGTCGTGATGCAACTTGCTGGGTGATTGCCGAAGATGTAGAATATACGAAACGTTATCAAGATACTCATATTTGGTTACAAAAATATCGTCCGTATGATAAGAACTTCAAGCAGTCTTCCGGTGACCAGAATTTGAACTATAATAACAATTATCGTTATTATCGTTATGCTGAGACATTACTAAATGCTGCAGAACTTTCTCTTCGTACAGGTGGAAGTGGTACAGGTGAGGCTAAGACATGGTTGAACGAAGTTCGCACCCGTGCCGGTTTGGCTGGACTTGCAAACGTTACGGTTGACGATGTACTTACAGAACGTCGTTTGGAATTTGTAGGTGAAGGCAAGCGTTATTTTGATTTGGTACGTGCTGAAGGAATCAGTGGAGCATCAGCCAGCAATAAGGCTACTACTGCACTGGTCCCCGATGAATATGGTTACCGTACTAATTCTTGGACTGCCAAGAAGAAATACATTCCTATTGCACAAGGAGAGTTGGATTCCGATCCGGCTTTGGTTCAGAATGCTTATAAATAGTTTACCATAACTCCATTAATAAATAATTGATATGAAAAATATATTTAAATATATGGCAGGCGTGTTGGTTGCTGGTTTTGCAATGACTTCATGTTCGCCTGAAGATTTTACGGGAGCCAATGGCAATATCCCACAAGCATCGGATTATACTGATAACTTTAAAGTTACTGTAGATCAGACAACCAATTATGCAAACTTTGAATTTACTTCTGCTCCTGGAGTGTCTCCTATTTGGATAATTGACGGCGCTTATCAAGCCTCATATGGTTTTTCCAAATATTATCGTAAAAAAGGTTCATATACAGTAGAATGTAAAGTAAAGAACGCAAATGGCATTAGTGATGGTTCGATAACCAAAACCTTTGAAATAGAGAAGACTATTATGAACGGTTTTGGTGGTTTTGTGGAAGATAGTGAATTTAACATGTTTAAGGGAGTAACTTTCAATGTGGCATCTTTCTACTATGCTCCAGGATGGGGGCAGATTGCAGATCCAAAATATACTTATCAGAATGGTGCATTTGTTGTTTCCTTACCGGAAGCTACTACCGATCAGTGGCAAGCTCAGATGCATGTGGAATTGGATAAGGTAATTGCTTTGTCAGTGGATAAAACCTATGATTTTTCGGTGATAATCACTTCTACTACCAAACATCCGGGCGTGACGGTTAAAGTACAGCAGAAAGGTGATGACAATACGTTTATCAATATGCAGCGTGTGGCTTTAGATGCTAATGAGCCTAAGTGTATATGGTTCAGTAACGTACCCGGTGTGAATATTACCGATTTGAAGTTTGCACTTGATTTTGGTGGTAATGAAGCTAATACGGATATTACTTTGGAAAGCTTTGTCTTGAAAGACCATGCTAATGATGACGGTACGGAAATTCCTGAAGTACAAGAGCCTGAACCTTCTTGGGTGAAGGTGGATAGTGAAGACAATCTTTGGAACGGGGCAACCTTTACCAATACTTTCTTCTATGCAAACCCGGATTGGAGTGCTAGACCTAATCCAGATTTAGTGGTGGATGGAAATGCTTATACACTCACTTTCCCTGATGCTACTGAAGCACAATGGCAGAACCAGTTCTCGTTTGTTACAGATTTGTCAGCCGATACAGAAACTGCCTATGATTTCTGTGTCACTCTAAATCCTAGTACTGATTTGAAGGGGGTAACAGTAAAACTGGTTCAGACTGATGAACCTGATGTCAAACATGATGATAACTTCTTCTTTGCAGAACAGACGGATTTGTTGGGTAATGAAGATAATAAATTTTGGGTTGCAAATAAAAAGGCGCCTAAAGATATGCATGCTATATCTTTAGTCTTGGATTTTGGTGGAAATCCTGCTGACACAAAAGTGACTATTAAAGATATTATTTTCCAGACTCATAGAGATTGATGGCTAGTATTAGATAGAATATTGGTCTGCTAAAAGCAGTGAATAATAAAAAGGGGGAAGGATGTGGGTTATCTTGGCAATTGCTGGAGTTTCATCCTTTCCCTTTTTCTCTACTTATGTTGTAAAATATATATATATATGAAATACTATTGTCTATTATCTATTCTTTTGTTTTCGTTGATTGCTTGTGGCAGTAGCGATGACAAGGAACCGCAATCCGAGGATGTTACCATTAAATGTTCTCCTGAAAAGATAGAGGCTGTTGCACAAGCTAGCCAATATGTGGTGAATGTGGTTTGTTCTGGTAAAGAGTGGACAGCTTTTGCCTCTGATGATTGCAGTTCATGGGTCAAAGTAAATGTAATGGGTTCTTCTTCTAGCCAAGGCACAGCGACAGTTATAGTCAGTGCTCATACGGGTACTACTTCTCGTACTGGTACGGTGGTGGTTAAATCTGGTGCTACTCGTGTATCTATTCCTCTTACGCAAGCGGCTCCTTTATCAGTGTCACAGACTGAGTTGTATTCTAATTCTATAGGAGAATCTTTTGTCTTATCTGTTATTGCTTCTGGCGAATGGAATGTGAAATCCAATGATAGTTGGATTAGCGCAGAAAAAAATAGTGGGGAAATTGTTGTGACCACTTTAGCTAATGATGCAAAGATTTCCCGTACGGGTACAGTTGAGGTTGTGGCTGGTGCAGAGAAAGTAACGGTAACAGTTATTCAAGAATCGGCTGAAGATCTGGATATCAATACTCCTGAGGGGTATCGGTTGGTTTGGCATGATGAATTTAATGAGGGCACATCTCTTGGCAATGATTGGACACACGAGGTTCAAGGAGCAGGGTGGGTAAATAATGAACTTCAAAATTACGTCAATGGTTCTGCTGACGGAAAGCGTGTGACAGAACTTGTGGACGGTAAGTTGAATATTAATTGTTTCAAAGGCTCCGATGGTAAAATTTACTCTGGTCGTGTGTATGCTAAAGTGAATACTGGTTGGGAATATGGCTATTTTGAAGCACGTATCATGTTGCCTGAAGGCAAGGGGACGTGGCCGGCTTTTTGGATGATGCCAGTTGGTAATGACTGGAATACTAACCCATGGCCCATGTGTGGTGAAATAGACATTATGGAGGAAGTGGGAGTCGTACCCAACGAAGTCTCTTCGTCTATCCATACGCAAGATTATAATCATACTATAGGTACGCAGAAAACACATGCCATGACTATAGAACAGGCAGAAGGAGAATTTCATCTCTATGCTTTAGAGTGGACAGAAGATGCCATCACTACATACGTGGATGGCAAGGTACAGTTGGCTGTTACCAAGCAACAATTGGGAGCTGGTCATAATCAATGGCCTTTCCATTATGCTTTCTATCCCATTCTGAATCTGGCTTGGGGCGGTGATTGGGGTGGAATGAACGGTGTGGATGAGTCTGCTCTTCCTGTAACGATGAAGGTGGACTATGTACGCGTGTTTCAGAAAAAATAGAGCCTTCATATTTAAATAAAATTTAAATATGAAGGCTGAATGTTTTTTATTTATAACATAAATACCTTATGCTTTAGGACAATTGATAATGAAAAAAGAAAAAATATTTATTTTTATCTGTTTAGTTTTGTTGTCTGCCTGTTCTCCTTCTTCTTTAGACGGCATTGTAATAGAGAAAGCGGCAGACGGTTATAAACTTTCCATTGACGGAAGAGAAACCTATATTAAAGGCGTAGGCGGCACATATCGGTTGGACATTGCCGCCCAGAGTGGTGCCAATGCCTTCAGAACCTGGGGAGGTAATGTGGAGGAGATAAAGAAAAACCTGGCATTGGCTTCGGAGCACAACATGTACGTAATGCAGGGAATAGGCATGACCAAAGACTCTATACGCTATTACGATGATGAATATAAGAACAAGATGCGCGAAGAAGTCCGCTTGTTGGCAGAAACGTTCAAGAATGATACGAGTTTGCTGGCTTGGGGTATTGGCAATGAAATTGAGTTGGGAAATGCTAATATAGCTGCCGCATGGAATTTTGTGGAAGAACTGGCACAGCTGATTAAGTCGATAGACAAGCGTCATCTGGTTTCGACAGTGATTTCCTACAATCCGTCGGCATTGGACTCTGTGGCAAAGTATGCTCCGTCTCTCGATTATGTGGGCATCAATGTATATGGTCCGATGGGAGAGGTGCAGGCTGTTGTTGACCGGTCGGACTACAAGGGTGCATTTATGATTACCGAGTGGGGACCGACCGGTTGGTGGGAAACAGCGTCAACCGAGTGGAAGGCACCCATAGAGCAGACCAGTGAAGAAAAACGGCAGGTATACGAAGAGCGTTATACGCAATATATTTCTGCCAATCCCCGTTGCTTGGGCTCTTTTGTATTCTTGTGGGGACAAAAAGAAGAACGTACGCCTACCTGGTTCAGTATGTTTGTAGAAGACACGGTGGATATGCTGCCTCTGAAAGGAGAAAAGACTCCTATGGTAGAGGCTATGCAAAGAGTGTGGACTGGTAAGGAACTGGATGAAACGGCTCCGGTAATTCTGGGTATGATGACTGTCAATGGGAAGAGTGCTATTGATAATGTCCGCATCAAGGCAGGTGCTTCATTGAAAGCAGAGGTTGCGGCCATAGACAAGGAAAATGATTCTCTGACTTATGTTTGGGAAGTGCTTAAAGAAGCTACAGTGCTGGGCTTTGGAGGTTCTTATGAACCGCGTCCGGAAAGAGTCGGTGAGGTGGCTATGTCAGATAAAAATGTGTATGAGACTGCAATTAAAGTTCCCGGAGAATATCGTTTGTACGTATATGTACTTGATAATACGGGCTTTGTCTCCACAGCAAATATTCCATTTCAAGTAATAGATTAAAGATGAAAACAATGAAAATGCTCTCTGCTTGTTTGTTGCTGCTTCCTTTTATATCTTGTACTCAAGTGCAGGATATAAAAAATGATGCAGTCATCGAGCAGAAAATAGAAACGCTGTTGTCCAGTATGACATTGGAGGAAAAAATTGGGCAGATGAACCAGATTTCTTCTTATGGCAACATAGAGGATATGAGCGGATTGATAAAGAAAGGTGAAGTCGGGTCTATCTTGAATGAAGTAGATCCGGTGCGTGTCAATGCCTTGCAGCGTGTGGCAATGGAGGAGTCCCGCTTGGGCATCCCCTTGCTGATGGCGCGTGATGTGATCCACGGTTTCAAGACCATATTCCCTATTCCCTTGGGACAAGCGGCATCTTTCAACCCGCAGGTGGCTAAGGATGGTGCACGGGTAGCGGCTGTGGAGGCTTCTGCTGTGGGTATCCGCTGGACATTTGCACCGATGATAGATGTGGCTCGCGATCCCCGTTGGGGGCGTATGGCCGAAGGATGTGGCGAAGATACTTATTTGACTTCGGTGATGGGTGTTGCTATGGTCGAAGGTTTCCAGGGAGATTCGCTGAACAGTCCGACTTCCATAGCCGCATGTCCTAAACATTTTGTAGGTTATGGTGCTGCCGAGGGCGGGCGTGATTATAATTCCACTTTCATTCCGGAGCGTCGTTTGAGGGATGTATACCTTCCTCCTTTTGAAGCTGTGGCCAAGGCAGGGGCAGCCACTTTCATGACTTCGTTCAATGACAATGACGGAGCACCGTCTACCGGAAACACTTTTATTTTGAAAGATGTGCTTCGTGGTGAATGGGGATTTGATGGAATAGTAGTGTCAGACTGGGCTTCGGTAGCCGAAATGATGGCACATGGCTTTGCTGCCGATTCTAAAGAGGCAGCAATGAAGGCGGTGAATGCTGGTGTGGATATGGAGATGGTCAGCTATACGTTTGTCAAGGAATTGCCGGAATTGATAAAAGAAGGTAAGGTCAAGAAGTCTGCTATAGACGATGCCGTGCGGAATATTCTGCGTATCAAATTCCGGTTGGGACTGTTTGATAATCCTTATGTGGATGAGAAACGGATAGAGGAACTTTATGCTCCTTCTCATCTGGAGGCTGCCAAGCAAGCTGCTGTGGAATCGGCCATCTTGTTGAAGAACGAAAAGGAGACATTGCCTTTGCAATCTTCGGTAAAGACGGTTGCTGTGGTAGGTCCGATGGCAAATGCACCTTATGACCAATTGGGTACCTGGATATTTGATGGTGACAAGACAAAAACCGTGACACCGTTGAAGGCTATCAAGGAACTGGTGGGGGACAAAGTGCAGGTGATATACGAGCCGGGTCTGACTTATAGCCGTGACAAGAATATGGCAGGTGTTGCCAAAGCCGCTGCTGCCGCTGCACGTGCTGATGTTATTTTGGCGTTTGTAGGCGAAGAGGCTATTCTTTCAGGAGAGGCGCATTGCCTGGCCGACCTGAACCTGCAAGGTGCGCAAAGCGAACTGATTGCCGCTTTGGCGAAAACAGGAAAACCGGTGGTTACTGTCGTAATGGCAGGGCGTCCGTTGACCATAGGAAAGGAAGTCGAACTCTCGTCAGCTGTACTTTATTCGTTCCATCCCGGAACCATGGGAGGACCGGCATTGGCCGACTTGCTGTGGGGTAAGGCTGTGCCAAGTGGCAAGACTCCGGTGACTTTCCCGAAGATGGTAGGACAGATACCGGTTTATTATGCTCATAACAGTTCCGGACGTCCGGCTACGCGGAATGAGGTTTTGCTGAATGACATTCCGTTGGAAGCGGGGCAGACTTCGTTGGGATGTACTTCTTTCTATATGGATGCAGGTTTCGATCCGCTGTATCCGTTTGGCTACGGTCTGTCGTATACGACGTTCAAATATGATAATGTGAAACTCTCGTCTGCCAATCTGAAGAAGGAAGATGTGCTGACTGTGACTTTCGACCTTGAGAATACCGGAAAGTATGAAGGTACCGAGGTAGCCCAGCTTTACGTGCAGGACAAGTTTGCTTCGGTGACCCGTCCGGTGAAAGAGCTGAAACGTTTTGCTCGCGTCACATTGAAGCCGGGTGAGAAGAAAAATGTATCGTTTGAACTTCCGATAAGTGAACTTGCTTTCTGGAATATAGATATGGTGAAGACGGTGGAAGCCGGAGACTTTGCTCTTTGGGTGGCACCGGATAGCCAAAGTGGAGAAGAAGTTTTCTTTAAGGTAGTAGATTGATTGTTGATTTAAGGTTAAAAAGAGAAGGGGCGGACCGTGACGGTTCGCCCCTTCTGCTTTCTTCTTTATAAGCCCCGCCTTCCGGCAAATAACTCATCACTTATTACTTATAACTTTCTTATATCCATACACCGCATTGCTTCCCAGTTCTTCTTCGATGCGAAGCAGTTGGTTGTACTTTGCCATACGGTCTGAGCGGCTCAGCGAACCGGTCTTGATTTGTCCGCTGTTGGTAGCTACGGCTATGTCTGCGATAGTCGCATCTTCCGTTTCACCGGAACGATGGGAAGTTACGGTAGTATATCCGTGGCGGTGTGCCATTTCGATGGCATTCAGTGTTTCGGTCAGCGAACCTATCTGGTTTACTTTAATCAATATGGAGTTGGCACAGCCTTTTTCGATGCCCATTGCAAGGAAGTCTACATTGGTGACGAACAAATCGTCTCCTACCAACTGGCAACGGTTGCCGATACGGTCGGTCAGTTTTTTCCAGCCGTCCCAGTCGTTCTCGCTCATGCCGTCTTCGATAGAGTCGATGGGATACTTGTTGATTAACTCTTCCAGATAGTCAATCTGTTCGTCGGCAGTACGTTTCTTGCCTTTTTCACCTTCGAATTTGGTGTAATCGTAGATGCCGTCATGGTAGAACTCGGAAGAAGCGCAGTCCATGGCAATCATTACGTCTTTGCCCGGTTCGTATCCGGCAGCCTTGATGGCGGCAATGATGGAGTTCAAGGCATCTTCTGTACCCTCTAGATTAGGAGCAAAACCTCCTTCATCGCCTACTGCTGTGCTGAGGCCACGGTCTTTTAGGACTTTCTTCAGTGCGTGGAACACTTCGGCACCCATACGCAGACCTTCGCGGAAGGAAGTGGCACCTACGGGGCGTATCATGAATTCCTGGAAAGCAATGGGAGCGTCACTATGTGAACCGCCGTTGATGATGTTCATCATCGGTACAGGCATCACATAGGTATTTGTACCACCGATATATCGGTAGAGTGGGATGTCAAGGTAAGCGGCGGCAGCCTTGGCTACAGCAAGAGATACGCCGAGGATGGCATTGGCACCCAGATTGGCTTTCGTTTTGGTTCCGTCCAGTGCAAGCATGGCATGGTCGATACCCATCTGGTCGAGGGCGGACATACCGATGAGCTTGGGAGCAATGATATTATTGATATTGTCCACGGCTTTCAGGACACCTTTGCCTCCGTAACGTTTTTTGTCACCGTCACGCAGTTCCAATGCTTCGTGTTCTCCCGTGGATGCTCCTGACGGGACAGATGCACGGCCTATGAAGCCGGATTCCAAGGTTACGTCTACTTCTACAGTTGGGTTACCTCTTGAATCGAGGATTTCACGTCCGATAATCTTCTCTATTTTCATATTCAGTCAATTTTAATTATAAACTATCTTACTAACAAATGAAAACAAGGAATTGTTTTTCGTTTTTAATCCTTTATTGTAATGCCTAAAAGAGCAGTCAACTCCATGGCTTGGGAAGTATTGACGATGGCTCCCCGTATGTCGGGCAGGTTGAGGCGTATACCTCCTATGTGCGAGTCGCTCAAGTCGATTCCTCTTAGAGGGGTGTGTGAAAACTCGGATTCTACCAGCTCACAGTTTTCAAAGGCGATGGAGGCAAGTTTGCAGTCGTTGACGTCGCTGTTGCGCAAGTCACAAGAGGTGAAGCGGGCTTGATTGATTTTACTCATGGAAAGATTGAGGTATCTGGCATTGCAGTCCTTCATTGTCAGATGGTTCAATATTGTTTCCGGCAGATTGGTTCCCACCAGTTTGCAGGATATGAATTCCACTCTGAACAGAGAACTTTCGGCAAATGAGATGTTGGAAAGGTCGCAATGTTCAAAACGTACATCAGTGAAATGGCAGGATTTCAGTTTGCAGGCGCTGAATTGGATATGACTGAAAGTACAGTTGGTGATGCTTTTGTAGGAATACTCCATGTGTTCCTCTGTCCGTTTACCGAAGTGAAGGTCTCTGACAGTTTCTTCCGTATTCAGCCATTCTTCCAATGATTTGGAACTTTCACTTTGTCCCTCTAAGGTAGGAGGGATGATGCGTACGGGAGGCATGACAAAAGGCTTGCTGGGTTTCATAGGGGTGTTTGGGTTATATACAGCGTCCGAAGGCGCCGCCGGCGAAGGCTGCCAGGACTCCTAATGTGATACTTAATAAGGTATATAAGGCAAACATTCCGTAGAATTCTTGCTTTATCAGAATCAGTCCGTCATTGCTGAAAGTGGAGAAGGTGGTGAATCCTCCGCACAGACCGGTAGTCAGCAACAGCCGTACCTCAGTAGAAAGGTTGAAACGGGCGGATAAGGTATAGAATAGCCCGATGAGGAAACTTCCGAGGATATTGACTGTGAATGTAGCCCATGGGAAAGAGTAGGGGACTATGCGCTCGTGGAGCATCATCTGCACGCAGTAGCGCAGTACGCTGCCGGTACCGCCGCCAAGGAATATAGCTATCAGTAATCTAGTCATAGGTTTTCTGGGGTTGGTTTTGGCTGCAAAGGTAGTGAAGACAAAGGAATTTCAGTAAATCATAGCCCGAAATTTCATAAAGCGATTCTGTACTGGGGGAAGTAGTTATTGGTGGGATGTATATAATTTTGATATTTGATATGAGTGATTGCCAATCTTGGTTCCGGATAGTTCGTGATGGGGCAGAAGCGATTTACTAAATCTTGGAGGAAGATTTAGTAAATCGTTGCCGGAGATTTAGTAAAATGTCCGGGAGATTTTAGTAAACGAGTAGAAGGGGCTTTGGAAGGATGACTGGTTTGTCTGTATTTTTGGATACGGTAATAACTAGTGAAACTTGAGCCACTCTTGAAATTGAGGTCTTAACCGTTCAAATGCCATATTGTAGAGACCTCTCTAGAACCTTGTCTTGATAATCAGCGATTTATTTTCATTGGCTGTAGAGATTGTATCCATTCCTTCTCATTCTCTTCCTGCCTTTCTTTCTTCACTTGTAGAGAAGGGTTGTTCTTAATTTGTTGTTTTTTAGAGTTTTAACGAAATTGGTTGTAGATGTCATTTCCTTGTATTCCCGTCATTCACACCCTAACTTTGCAACATCGAATTCAAGAGAATGAAAGTTTATCGTTGAGGCCTCACGATGGATCTCCACTTCTTGAAAGAGAGGAAAAGGCTTCGGCCTATTTATTACATTATTATATTAACTTTCTAAAACATTAAAAATTATGGGACTTCAGTATGTAGTGGCAAAGAGAATCTTTGGTTTTGACAAGGACAAAAATGTAAAGTATGTAGCTAAATCCGTAGGAGCGGGTGAATTGGATTTTGATAAGTTGTGTGCCAAAGTGAGCCGTATTCTTGGTATTCACAGAAAGACGGTGGACTTAGTGGCTGCAGGACTGGTGGACATCATGTCGGAAGAAATAGACGATGGAAAGACTGTTCGTTTAGGTGATTTCGGATTGTTCCGCCCTTCTTTTGTAGGGAAGAGTGCTGATACGGAGGCTGGCGTTTCGGCCGTATTCTGTTTTTTCCGGGGAAAGCTTTTAGTCAAATGTTGGGCAATATGAGCGTCACCAAGATGGTGGTT
>ERZ894206.931-NODE-931-length-18051-cov-13.440709_pt1 | contig 18051 bp, 20 predicted proteins | sample MGYA00380287_ERZ894206 | MGnify/ENA primary metagenome ERZ894206 (study PRJEB32331, sample SAMN06328483) | human gut metagenome | biome: human gut microbiome; feature: stool | host: Homo sapiens | collected 2013-04-12 ...
GCCAAAGCCAACATCGGTCGCTTCTGCAAGTTCACCTGCACGAAGACCAAGGAGCAGACCGACGGCATCATCATCGGAGTTCGTCTCGACCCCCGCAACAACTTCATCCAGTACCGCATCAAGACCAACGACGGTCACGTCTGGGGAAAGGGCATCGACTCTAAGGACCTGGAGCTCGGCGAGATGGCACCGGTTCCCGAGGAGAAGCCGAAGCGCGGCCGGAAGAAGGCTGACAAGGCAGCTCCCGAAGCAGCTCCCGAAGCAGAACAGAACGAGCCGGAGAACGCACCGGCTGAGGAGTAAGTCAGAACTCCTCGCCAAGTGGAGCCGTCACTCCACTTGGCACCCCGGAGTGGTACAGGAGGGTTCGAGTCCCTCCCCGGGGTCTAACCTATATACTAAAAATCATGAGTAACATACTTAAACACGCTGACCAAATCATCAATGAGCGGTCGGAGGAAAAGGAGAGACAATACGGACCATTCATGGAATGCAACCAGAAGGCCGCAGAGATCGCCTCGATCATTACCGGTAAGCCTCTGACCGCTCTTGACGTGTCTTGGGTCCAAGTGGCAGTGAAAATGGCACGTGAATCCAATGCGCACAAGGAGGACAACCTCCTTGACATGGTAGCCACAATCGGGGCCATCAACAACGAACTCGAGGAACCCAAGCCGTTAAAAGCTCCGGGAGTAGTACCTACGTACTTCTCAACCATTTCGGAGGCTGTGGACTTCATCCGGATCAGTCCCATCGAGGTGCATGAGATCAAACATGTTCTCACCGAAGAGGGACGCAGAATAGCTGTATATTACTCTCACAAAGAAGATCCGGAACAGTACAATCCATTCTCAAACATCAAGCCATGAATACACAAGACTTTAAGCCATTCATTAAGAGCTGGGAGGAGATTTATGCCCTCCAGGGGGAGCTCCAGCTCATGTACAGGCCATACTTCAAGGAGCGCATCGCGAACTTTGACATCAACACTTTGGAGGATCAAGAACTATTCAAGAAACTCTGTTGGCAGATTGTCGAGGAGCTCACAGAAGCGATGGAGGCCAAGGACAAAAACGAGAAGGACCACGTGCTGGAGGAGCTGATCGATGCCTTCAATTTTATGCTCGAGCTTTACCAGCTGTACGGTATGGCCCCAGACTTTGCTTGGGGTCACACATACGGGTTCCGGGTGGATGTTGCCGACGAGAATTTCGAGGAGAACATACTGGAGCTGATCAAGACAATAGGTTTGGCTGCCAACTGCCTCAAGAACCGGGAGTGGAGACAATCTCAGTACATGGTTGACTTGGTAGTCTTCGAGGAGAGACTTTGGAACATCTGGGCAATGTTCGCTATGCTCTTCGGGAGCATAGGTGTCACGGAAGACAAAGTCCGGGAGCTCTGGTCGTTGAAGTATCAAGTAAATCTGTTTCGCATTAAATCCAAATATTGACATGGGTAGAATATTCAAAGACTGTTTCGAAATGATCCGGGAGATGGATCGGGAGCTCAAGGTTTCCGGCATCACGGTCCCGGTCAACCATTACCAAAACCAGGAACTCAGCGGGGACGACCGGCTCACCAAGGAACTCATCGGAGTGAGCTTTGTCATCTCGAAGCCGTATCTCGGCAAACGTGAGATGCTCGACTTCATGTTCAAAGACGAGGCCGAGCTAATCGAGAAGTATTGCCGAGCAGAGCTCTCCGACCGGCTTGACCGAAACGGAGTCAACCCCGGTAAAAGCTGGGAGATCCGACGGGACTTGTGGCAGAAGTTGGTGAGCAAGACTCGTCAGGAGGGTCGCTTCGACTACACCTACTCGGAGCGTCTGCACATCTTCCACAAGGGACCCGAAATACACCAGTTGGACAATGTCATCATGACTCTCCGGGACGACCCGCACTCCAGACGAGCAATGGTCATGATCTTCGAGCCGGAGGACACCCGGGCAACAGCCGGGGCTCTTACCCGAGTACCTTGCTCCGTCAGCTACCAGTTCCTCATCCGGAATAACCGGCTCCACGTGATATATTATATCCGGAGCAATGACTTCTTCAAGCACTTCGCAATTGACATCTGGTTGACGGAGGCCATGATGGACTACGTGTTCAACATCCTCGCAGCTACCTACCCCTCTCTCAAGAAGGGCTCTCTGCACTACTTCGCTGGGTCCCTTCATGCATACAACGAAGACCTCTCCAAGTGGGTAATATACTAAGCTATGACTATAGACGAAGCAAGAGCTAAAGCTCATCAGCAATATGACGATTGCATGTTCTGCCCGGGATGCTCGAGGCTCCTGACTGGGCTCCACATGAGGAGCCAGTGCTACACTAACTGGATCGAGAAGAAGGCACAACAGATTCTCGAAAATTCGAAGAAAAGACATGTCAGGAGGAAGTGAGGAGCCCATCATCATTGGGCTGGCAATAGCAGTAGTAGTCGGAATAGGGATCGTTTGTCTCATGGACGCTCTCAAAAACAAACTCAAGTGATATGTGCGGAATAAGTATAGCAAGAAGGGCTAATGCCATTGACCAGATCAAGCATCGGGGCATTGAGTTCACCCAGATTGCCGAAGGAGGATGGTTCCTCGGTCATGTCCGTTTGCCCATTCAGACTGAGCCAGGGGATGACCTGGCTCAGCCCATAAAACTGGCAGGAGACAACGGATGGCTCCTTTACGTCGGGGAGATCTACAACTATCCTCAGAAGTATAACAGCGACGTCGAGTACCTCCGCGACCTGTTTGGATCCTCGTGTCTCGAAGACATCATCTATGAAGCCAACAACTGGGATGGCATGTGGGCAATATGCTGGTACAAAAAGGGGCAGATCATTGCCTTCACGGACCCACTCGGCAAGAAACAGCTCTACTACAACCAATTCGGGGAAATCTGCTCAGAGATAACTCCGTTGGTGTCGGACTTCCGAGACTTCGACCGGTATTACCAGTCGGAAGTGTTCAAATGGGGTTACAACTGGGATGACAGGACTCCATGGAACAATGTTAAGCGCATTATGCCGAACACGGTCTATTCCTTCGACGACATGAAGGTGAAGCCCACCATTATCCGGAGGGACTACTACAGATGGGGGATCGGGGAACGGAGTCATTTCGCAAAATCCGAGTTCGCCGAAGTCCTCCGGGGCTTGGTCGAGAGGTCCGTAAAACGCCGGGCAATGTACTCTAAAGTCCCGGTCGGGGCTTTGGTTTCAGGAGGACTGGATTCATCCATAGTTGCCTCTATTCTTCATCGAATGGGCCTGGGGGTTAATCTCTATATGGTGGAGAATAATGAATCAAAATTTGGCATGCTATTGTCCGAATTTTTAGGGGTTTCTATCACCTCTCTTGGCCCTATCCCCGATGATGATTGCCTGGAGAGGTGTCTCCGCTACAACGAAACCCCCATCGACTTGGGCTCCATGATCCCCCAGTTCCGACTCATGGAGAAGGTCAAGGAGAAGGTCATCCTGACCGGGGATGGAGCTGACGAACTCTTCGGAGGCTATCGCCGAGTTGATGACTATGACTCCCAGCTCTCAGACGTGTTCCAAGAGCTTCCGTTCTACCACATGCCTCGGCTTGACCGTGCTTCCATGAGGAGCACAGTTGAACTCCGGTCACCATTCCTGGGACATGACGTTGTCAGGTTCGCTCTCCGTTTGCCCCGGGGGGACAGAACTCACAAGCGCATTCTCAAAGATGCTTTCAGCGACGTCCTGCCTCAGGAGATTCTCGACCGACCCAAAGAGCCTCTCAAGTGCCAAAGTATCCGGCAGGACCCGATGGCGTACCGCAAGAAGTGTCACGAAATATTCTACAACTTATGGCAATAGCTATCGGATATTACCGGGTATGGTTTAAAGAAGATGATTCCAATACGGAGGCTCAGTGGTTCAAAATGACGCTCCGGAATGGGTCCCTTAGACCTTCCATACGTTCCATAAGTCGGGAAGAGGCTTTGTGGGGGATCAAGTCTCGAAAAATGAAAGACGTCACCCCCGGAAATCCCGCGGGCAAGATATTTGAATCGGATGGCCAACCGTTCAGGAAGGCATTTCAGGAGCTTCCTCTTCACACTCGGTATAATTTCATAGAAGGAGCATCACTCTCATCAGGCACAACACACCGAGCTCGTCTCGAAAAATATTTTAAAAAATGAAAATCGTAAAAGTAAGAAATGTCAAGACCCCGACCAGAGGAACGGGTCTGTCCGCTGGGCTGGACTTCTACATCCCGGAAGACTTCGAAGCCAGACAGATCTGGCCGGGCGAAAGCATCAACATTCCGTCGGGTATTCGAGCTCAAATCCCCCGGGGGTGTGCCCTCATCATGTTCAACAAGAGTGGCATTGCCACCAAGTACCAGCTCCAGGTCGGAGCCTGCGTGGTTGACGAAGACTACCAAGGAGAAATCCATCTGCACGTCATGAACGTCGGCAAGGATCCCGTCATCCTCAAGCCGGGCATGAAGCTGGTCCAAGGTTTGGTGATGCCGGTCTTATACGTCGGGGTGGAAGTTCTCGAGTCGGAGGACGAGCTTTTCTCGCAACCGACTGAAAGAGGAGTGAGGGGCTTTGGGTCCACGGGGGAATAGGACCCCCGGCCCCAAAAGTTGATGGTTTTATTGTTTCTTTGTTTACAATTTTCCCATGGCCCCGGCCCAAAAAGTTGGTCAAACCATTGTTTCATTGTTTACAAATCAGTGGGACCCCCGGCCCCAAAAGTTGATAAAACCATTGTTCCATTGTTTACAAATCAGTGGGACCCCCCGGCCCCAAAAGTTGGTCAAACCATTGTTTCATTGTTTACAAATCAGGGGGACTCCCGGCCCCAAAAGTTGATAAAACCATTGTTCCATTGTTTATTGGCAAAAATCTCGACAGCCCCTCCCCTAAAATCCGGGGGACCCCTATTGTTTATTGTTTATTGTTCCAATGGAAAGAATCCCAAACCATTGATAATCAATCACTTAAATTAAAACAGCAGTAAACAATGAGAAACAATAATAAACAATAATTGTTTCTCGATAATCGATTGAATATCAATGATTTAGGCCCTTGTAAACAATGTAAACAATAATTTAGGAGGAAAACCTGAATAGGGAATATGAGGGAAATTATGACCAATTTAGGAAATGAAAAATCACAAAATAGAGTGCACAGAAACATTGTTTACATTGTTTCTCGGGAGAAGAATTGGGGACCTAATCAATTGAATATCAATCACTTAGGTGAGAAACAATAAGAAATTTTATTGTTTACTACTGGTCAAATATTGTTTATTATGGAAAAAACTGAGAAATTGGGGCTACCCCCAACTGGGAAACTTGGAGTGTTCCGGCGATGGCTGGGGATCTATTCAAAAGAGGAGCGGGAGGTCCTGGACTACGCCCGCAAATTGAAAAAGACCACCATGCAAATAGCACGGGGTCAGCTTACTCTGTTATCCCGTCCGGAATGGATGCGGCACGAGGACTGGGTTGAGGTCCGCAAACTACAAAACAAATTAGAAAGGAGGCGTAGAAAATGATTGCAATTTACCTGTTGGCCATCATCGGCCTGTTCGCGATTTTCGGCGGGATCCGCCAATGGTGGATCAACCCCAAACGGAAGTTGAACAGATCCATCAAACAGATGGAGAGAGCTGAGAGACGGATTCAAAAATTCAAAAAGAAGTCGTAGGCGAGTAGAATCAGTAGAACTGGTAGAGTCAGTAGAACTGACAGAGTCAGTAGAACTGGTAGAGTCAGTAGAACTGACAGAGTCAGTAGAACTGACAGAGTCAGTAGAACTGACAGAGTCAGTAGAACTGGTGCCAAATTGGGCCTTCTCTCGACCCACAAATACTGGACGGCACTCGCGCATACGGAATTAAAACCCAACAAGCATGAAAGCAAAACACTTTAAGCAGCTCGGGAAGAACTGGGCTTTGTACTCGGAGATCAATACCAAGTACTGTAGTTGGACCCCGTCCATCGCCACGGTCCACGAAGGCATGATTTGGCCGAATGGCATTTCGGTCAAGTTTCTGTGGTTCGGCGTGACCCTCATTCGCGTAAGCGAATAAATAAAGATCCCCGGGGCCAAACGCTCCGGGGATTGTTGTGCAGAAATAAATTTTTAATTTATATAAGGTTTGATTATATTTGAGGCATGGCACGAAGTACATATAAAATGAGTCCGCTCGCCTATATGGAGGAGGGACAGAAAAGGCGAGACGCCGGGGAATTTGTAAAGCCCACCGATGCGGAGGAGCTTTACTTTGCATTCATCGAGTATTGCAAATTCATGCAGGATAACTATTTCTCCCAGGCTCACAAGAATAAGAATGGCGAAGACTGTAGCGTCTACATTTCCCGCCCGATGACCATCGAATCATTTAGGCTGTTTGCTGGCATCAATCCTGTTGAGTACGAGGAGCTCACGGGAGACCCGGTAGCAGCTGCAATTGGTGGCACCATCGAGGACGCCATCAATTCCCAGCAGATTGAGGGAGCACTGGTTGGCAAGTACGCTGCCAGCCTCATCCAGGTGCTTCAAGGCCGAAAGACCAACGTCAATGTGACGGGAGGTATCACTCTCGAGCAGATAACAGGAATGGAGGTAAAATAATATGGGACGCCGGCTTCAATTTGACACCAAAGGCAACGAGAAGCAGAAGGAAGTGGCTCGGTTATGGCTTGATGACTCGGTCACTGACATTCTGTATGCTGGCACGAAAGGTGCTGGCAAATCGTACCTCGGGTGTTCCTTGATAGCCGGCGATGCCCTCACCTACCCGGAGACCTTTTATTTTATTGCGCGTAAGACGGCCGCTGACTTAGTCCGGTACACTATTCCCTCCCTCTACGAGGTATTTGCCCATTGGGGCATCACGGAGAACTACTACCACTTCAATGGCCAATACAACTTCTTCGAGTTGTACAACAAAAGCCGCATCTACCTGATCGACGCCAAGTATAACCCCAGTGACCCCATGTATGAGAGGTTCGGTTCCATGCAGATGACTCGGGGGTGGATCGAAGAGGGTGGCGAGTTTATCCGCGAGGCGAAGACCAACCTCCAGGCTTCTATCGGTCGATGGAAGAACGACGTCTACAAGCTGGCTCCCAAACTCCTCATCACCTGCAACCCGTCCAACAATTTCCTCTACACGGACTACTACAAGCCATGGAAGGAGAACAAGCTGCCTCCTTGGCGTCGGTTCGTCAAAGCTCTGCCCCAGGACAACAAGACTCTCCCAGACACGTATATCGAAGGGCTTCTCCGGAACCTGACCCAGTCGCAGATCGAGCGACTGGTCTTTGGCAACTGGGAGTATGACGATGACCCGAATTGGCTGGTCGACTATGACGCAGTGTGCGACATGTTCAGCAATGAGTTCGTACTCCCGACGGGCAATCGGTTTATTAGCACTGACCTTGCCGGGAAAGGACGAGACAGTTGGGTGGTTGGAACCTGGGATGGCATGGTATGTCGGATCCCCATCGCCAAAGGCTTCTCGGAAGGCAAGGAGATGGAGGAGAAGATCGCTAAATTGGCCACCGGTCTGAAAGTTCCCCGGTCCAGTATCGTCTCGGACGCTGACGGACTTGGGTTCTACTTGGAGAGCTACCTGAAAGGCATCCGGGAGTTTCATGGAGGACAATCAGCCATTGACTCCAAGACGTACAACAACATCAAGTCGGAGTGCGCATTCAAGCTGGCGGAGCTCATCAACAAACGTCAGATCCACATAATCTGCTCTCCCGAAGTTCAGGAGAAAATCAAGCAGGAGATGACGGTGCTCAAGTCCAAGAACACGAACTCCGCTGAGCAGAAGCGAGAGCTCATCTCCAAGGACACCATGAAGCAGCTCCTCGGCAGGTCACCAGACTTCCTGGACATGCTCATCATGCGAATGATATTTGAGATCAAGCCGAAGGCGACTGGCATGAAGTCCGCCCAAATAATAATCCCCACAAAACGATGATACTGGACATCATAACCCTCATCCGCAACATGGTCAAGATGGTCAATCCTCTGGCCGTCTTTGAGTGTGACCAGGCTCGAATGCTGAACGTCAAAGTGGATACGATGGAGAGGTTCGTGACAGACTCGGACGGCAATCGGGTATCGTCCGACTTCGTCTATGTTGAGGAGCCCACCACTGGCTACTACGATACGCCATATCGGGGCTATCCCACTCAGCGTACCATCATGCAGGTCTATTTCTGCAAGTTCGAGCCGATGGCCAACGATGCCTACAAAGGCGACACGAAGTTCAGCAAGAACTCGCCCACCATCGGACGACTGGAGTTGAAGAACCAGATTGAGGAACAGATGGTCCGGCCTTTCCTCTACTTGCTCAAGAACTCCCAACTGGTCAAGCAATATCCCGACATCATGAACACTGTCCGAGTATTGTACCCGTCTCCTCGGTTCGACGCCAACGAAGTAAGTGTCGGACTGGAGTTCACTTTCAAACAGGACTGGTGCTTGGATGCCTACAAGGACAAAATCTGGCGTCCCCTCCTTGAAGTGGTAAAGCCCGGGTTTGACTTGTCGGGACACACTCTATTCTTTGACCGACAGGACTTGCCCATGCCGGTCTATCCCCCGGTCTATACCCAAGCTCTGCTTAATTGGACGGGTCTCCCGCTACTGGCATTCGACATCTCGGAAACAGAGAACTTTGTTGCACAAGGCTTTATTGGTGAAACCGGGGACGTTGTTGTAGACTACGCATGGACCAAAGAGGACGGGTGGAAGAAGTCGAGTGTGACGTACCCCAACCTGGGCTCCGGATTTGAGCTTATAGTCAACTCAATAGATATTGAAGACATCCCAGAACAGTATTGGAGTCTCAAACATTGCTACATAAAATGATCCAGCGAATCGACATACAAGGCGGTCAGATGACGTTCGGCCAACGCATAGAGCTTGGCCGGATTATCACCGACAAGGAGCTGACCGACATCGACAAGATGAAAGAAGGCATGCAATGTCTTGGCGTCAAATGGAGCCTGAGGAACACCTCAGAAATTGTCGAGTATTGGTACGAGGTTCTTCTGGGGATTAAGTACTGGATCGAACGGGAACAGACTGAGCTCAAGTACGAGCCCAGTGCCGAGGAGAAGGCAGCCGGCATTGCCCAATTCTCCATGGTGGTTGGGGAGATGGCTACCATCACTGCACTGGCCAAAGACTACTCGAAGGACCCGGACGAGATACTGGAATGGAAATACGGAAAGGTATACAACCTCCTTTTCACCAACTTGCAGAGCCACCTCTTCCGTGAGCGACTGAACAAGGAACTGGAGCGTAAGGCTCAGCAGAAAGCCAATGCTCGCAAACCTCGAAACAAATGGCGGTAGGACTGGAACAGATATTGGCTGAGGGTCTCACCCAGATGAGGGACGAGATCATCCGGGCATCACAGGACGCCGGGCAGGAAGCTTCGGGCAGAACCTATGCTCAGGTAACGGTCCAGACGGGACGGGAAGGTGAAACAGTTTGGGGAACAATCGAAGCTCCGAACTACTTCTACACTCTCATCCGGGGACGAGGTCCTGGAAAGATCCCCGCCAATTTGGGACAGATCATCATGGAGTGGGCAAAGCTCAAAGGCATCACATTCTCGGACCCAAAGGATCTGGTCCGATTCGGAAATGCCACTGCATGGAAGATTAGGCGAGAAGGCTCGGAGCTTTACCGCAATCACATTTACGTTGACTTGGTCGACACTCCTGCGGACAACTTCGAGGAGTACCTAGCTCAGCATTTGGACAAGATGATGAAGGTCCTCATCGAGGAGTCCTTCACTCCTGACAACAATATGGACCACGGATATATAATATAACGCGATATGGCAATTACCAAACAACCGGCTGACGGTTCCTTCTACTCAGCATATTCGCAAATATCAGTTGAGACAGACGACTCAACATCCGGGCTCGAGATTGAGACCCAGAACTTCGATGAGGCCAACATGATCTCGTTGAACATTATAGACAATGAGAAGACCGAGGTATTTGACAACAGTGGCGGCACGAGTCAAAACTGGTTCAGAGAGTTCGTAATACCCCGAAGAATGGTAGCCGGGGAATGGTATGCTTTCCGGGTTAACCGTGGCACAGTAAACAAATCAACTGTCCTGACGGTCGCGTTATACCAAGGAAACGCAGAAGGTCATGGGATGGTCAGGGTTGCTACGACCGATCTTACGATTGGCTCTTCTATGACATGGCGTGTCCAAGTCCCGACTACCGAAAACGTTAGATATCCCAATACGGTACTGATAATATATTCCGGGAAAATAGGAGCAACGGCTGGAGTGAAGGTTACTCTCACAGGTATGAGTTTGGCCTACGGCCAGAACTTTATCGGCTATAATCCCAGTTCAGTGAAAGCAGCAAACTCATTAACCGAAAGAGTCAACATCTACAGAGACTCGGGATTCGGGCCGACGAAGAAATACGATCTCAGCTTTTTAGCTAAAGCCGGATTCCGGGATCGTCCCATAACATACCCGTATGTTGACTCCCGTATAGGTTTTGGCATTGACTACAACCTCATATCGGCATACGCATACAGGGGAATCGGCGAACAAAACTTCAATGTTCGATACGCCTCCCGGGGAGTTTGTCCCCGAGGCTACAGCGTTGACTTCTCCGAAAGGCCCGTAGGATTTGTGTTGACGGACCGGGTTCCTGACGGGGACGGACGATTATATGTTAAGAAGTATTTTGGATACCCTAACTTCCTAACCCTGTTTGCTAAGGGGTCGGGATCAGTAAACATGCAATCAGCCATGGAAGTGAATGTTATGTATACGGGGACTACTATTTTCCAGAAAATGGAGATCTCCCCCAGGATTAACATTCCGCTTGTCCTCGAGTTCGATGAAGAATTGGCAGATGGTGCTGACTACGTTATTGTCAGAAATCGCAATTTGCCCTTGAGCTCTGACAGATGGCACATACATTACGTCGATACAGAGGTACCTTGCAACCCATTCTACATTCGCTGGATAAACCAGAAAGGCGGATGGGACACTTACATGTTTGAGCAACACAAGAAATATACGCAGGAGGTTGACCGGGGAGACCAATACGTATTAGCGAATTCCAGAGACCCCTATGCCTCACAGACGAGAGGCGAGTTAGCTCCGGAGTTTAAGAACATAGTCCAAGCAGGAGCAGAACAGCTTGATGAGAACGACTTCAACTTGCTCAAAGGGATTGCTCTCTCGCCTTTGGTTCAAGTTTACAACCATCAAATTGGATCATGGCAACGGGTCCTCGTAGATGATACTGATCTGACTTGGGACACCAAGACTCCCCGGAACACTGTTAGCTACGAGTTCCAGCTTATTGACGAACAAACTCAGTGGTAATATGAACTACGAACTACTCATGAAAGGCATTGACGGCGAGGTCTGGTCACTGGACCTCCCGCTGGATGCTCCTGCGATGAATTACCAGATCAACAATCTGGCGGAGCTGAAAGACAGGAATGCCTCGTACTCCCAGCGGATCAGTCTGCCCAGGACGACCCATAACGAACAAGCATTCCAATTCAGTTTTGTAGTTGGCTCAGGTTCATATGTGCCATACATGAAGTTCCCTTGCCAGCTATTTTATGAGGGGGCACTCATATCCCCTGTAGGATCAGTGTTGAACATCGTAGACGTCTCGGACACCGCAATAGGGATCCAGATCCTCGGGGCAACCGCTGACTTGTTTGATACCCTCAACAACACTGACGCGAAGGACCCCGGGACTGGCATGTTCCTCCTCAAGTGGTACACGGACACAATGGGACAGGCCGAGCGATACCTCTCCGGCTCCGAGAAATCTAAAGTCCTGTATTTTTGGCTGTATGCAACTCTACAAAAGAATCCGAACATCCCCCCGATCTCCATGGAGGCAATCAGGCAAGTCCGGGAGTTGGACAAGTTCTACCCCCACCTCAACTGGTATGACTTGGTGACATGGATCTTCGATCGAGCAGGCTACAGTCTCGAGACTGACGTGGATTCAGTTGACCGGAGTGAAATGTTTTTGCCTTGCACCTACCCCGTTTTGGCAGACAACCCCAATGCTCCGAAAGCATCCGGAACTGGCTGGATTCAGGAACCCCCCGCCGGAACGATAGTTGGTATTAACTGGCAAGGCTACCCCGGAGTAACTCTCAGTGACCCGGTCGCCGGACGTTTAACGATGGGAACTGTAGCAGGAACATTCAGCTGGATGACTTTGTGGGACACGACCATCACGTTCAGTTTCTCATGGTCCAATATTTCTGCCATCCGGAATGGTTCTGTGGCAGTCCAAGTTACCCATTACAAGAACGACGGGACCAGTGCTATAGTGTTGACCAGATCCTGGTCGTCTGGATCTTCCGGCAGCGCTTCGGTCGACATCCCGATGGAGGCAGGAGAGCACATCCTGGTGTCCGGATCTCTCGCCACAGTCAATCCCTCTGCCAATCAGTATGACATGAGGTTCCCGGTCAGCATTACTGCTCCTCCCGTGCCGGAAACTTCGCCGGGGGATAAGCCCCAGCCCGGGCTAACCTATGACCTCCTGGCCTCGACCGGATTCAAAAGCTTGGGGGATATAGTCAAAGCTTTCTTCCAGCTGTTCGGGCTGACCATCGACGTGAATCCCGCCACCAAAGTAGCAAGAGCATACTCGGTTCAGGAGTTCTACAACAGACGAAGCTCGTCCGGGAAGAATTGGTCTGACAAGCTGATAAAAGGAAAGGACACCAAACTTACGTTCCAGTTGTCCAGCTATGCCCAGACCAACGAAATAAAGCTCGAGGACAACAAGGACAACAATGTTACGGACTCGTACAAGTTCAGCATCCCGGACGTCAACCTCCAGCCCACAAAACTCCTGTTCCAAATTGGGTTCTTGGCAGGACTCAACCAAACTCTCTATGACGAGGACAGTACGAGCAAGACCCACACACTTGCTAACTACCCGATTTGGACTATCAATAGAGGTCGGATGGAGAACGGGGAAATGACTGAGACGACTTGGGAGTACAATGCTCTCAGTAAGCCGATGGTCGTCCACATAAATAAGTCTGACTATATGTGGCCCCAGGTGAGTGTAGGCTACACCCTTACCCGGGTACGACTATACACGGCGTATTTCAAAAATTTGAATTACTACGTTCCGAAGTACTACGACAAGCTCATCAACAATATACTCAAAAGACCGAAGATACTACAGACCCAGGTCCTTCTGGACTCGCTTGACATCCAAAGTCTGGACCTGTTCAACCCGATATGGCTGGAAGAGCATGGGTTCTGGTTCTACGTCTCAAAGATAAACAACTTCCAAGCTGGGAAGATAACCAAAGTGGACCTAATACGAATGTGATATGGCCGAAGAACAGAAAAGTACAATTTACAATGTCAAGGTAACAGCTGAGGATGCCCTCAAGACGTTAGCCGAATTGAAGCTCCGGTCCCAGGAGTTGAGGGATCAGCAGAAGGCTCTCGGCAAAGTAACTGAGGAGAATGCTCAAGAATACTATGCGCTTGACAACCAAATTAAGGCTATCAATAGCGAAGCAAATAAGTACCAAAAGCAGATCCAAAACAACATTAAGCTCCAGAACCAACAGGAGGCAAGTTTAGCAAAACTTAGAACCCAGCTGGCTTTGGACAATGCCGAGTTTGCAGAGCTGGGCAACTCAATGCAGGACGCAGCCCGTAAAGCCGAACTCGGCAAGCGTATTGCAGAGACCACTGAGGAGCTCAAAGCTCAGGAGGAGGCACTCGGGGACTACCGCCGATCCGTTGGTAACTATGAGAAGGCAACCGATAACCTGAAACAGGAGCTCAACGACTTGACCGACACTCTGATTCGGATGGCTCAAGCCGGGGATACGAGTTCAGCATCCTTCAAGGAGATGGTCAAGCGAGCTGGTGAGCTCAAGTCGGCAGAGGACCTTGTCAATACAGCCATCGACCAGACCGGACGAGGAATTGACACACTGGTCGCTGTCACGGATGCAACTTCGGCAATCACTTCCGTCTACGGACTATGGACCACAGCCACTCAGGTACTGGGGAGCGAGAACGAGGAGCTCAATGCTACCATGACGAAGATGATAACCATCATCACGGCTCTTTCCTCACTTTCTTCTCTCCAAGCAGCTCTCTCCAAGACGGAGGCTACGTACCGAGCTGCAGCCAACTTGGTTCAGCTGGTTGGTATCAACCAGACTCTCGCTGAGACGAAAGCGATAGCTGCTAAGAATGCTGTCCAGGGAGCTGGCAATATCCTCACCAAAGCAGCAGCAGCTGCTACCTGGCTTTGGAACGCTGCTTTGGCTGCCAATCCCGTTGTATTGGTGGCAGCGGCAGTGGGCGGATTGGTGGCTGGGGTGGTTGCTCTTACTAACGCGTTTAACAGTAATACGGAAGCTCAGGAGAGAGCAACCCGGGCAATGGAGGCATACAATCGAGCTGCCGAAGCCTCCACATACGTACTGGACCAGATCGAGACCAAGCGGAACACTCTGTCAAAAGCCGAGGAGATCCGGGGCAAGAGAGAAATAGAAAATCTCAAAGCCAATCATGCCACGTCAGAACAGATTGCCGAAGCTCAGCTCAAAACAGCCAACAAGCTCCGTGAGATTGAGATGAGTGCAGCTCGTCAAAGACAGATGGCTGCAATGGATGAATTCGACTCCTTAAAAAAGGTGATTGCAGCCAAGGAGGAGGAGCTCAACACATGGTCAGGAAGCTTGGACAAATACAAGGAAGCCAAAAAGGAACTCGATGACTTGAAAGGTCGATACCAAGAACTGTTCCGGACAATCGAGAATGAAGGAGCCGCAGTTGCCAACTTGGCTCTTGAGACTGCAATAGCCAACCGGGAGGCTCAGCAGGCCATTGCCGATAAGGCTCTGGAGGTTGCTTTGAAGAACTCGGAAGCCATGCAGAAGATCCGGGAAGACGATCTCCGATTCCAAACCACGTTCCAGTCCACGAGCATCGCTATTAGAATGGAGTACGAGAGAAAGCTATACAAGGCGGCCCAGGATGGAGCCCGGGAACGTCTTGCTCTACAGAAAGCTCACGGCAAAATCACTAACAAGGAGTATCAGACAGCTCTGAATGCCATGGCTCGGTCTGACAAGCAGTTCTACGAGAACCAAGCCAAACAGCTCAATGACTACCTTGCGGGGGTGAGAGCAAACATATTGGCTGTAGCTTCCGGAGGCACAGTCGATATGCAGATTGCTCAGGTTACTCAGAAGTACCAGGACGCCATGAAGGAGCTGGCCAACATTCAGCCTCCTCAGTTCGTGAGAGGTATGAGCGAGGAGGAATACCAGAAAGAGTATGCAGCTTACGAGCAGTTCTTGGTCAACAGAGCCGAACTCGAGAAACAGATTCAGCAGAACCTCCAGGATGAAATCAAAAAGATCCGCGAGGACGCTACCAAAAAGCAACTTGACCGGTTCAACCAAGTTCTCAACGAACAGTATGCCGAAGATCTCTCAAAGGCAGCGGACAACGAGAGAAAGAAGCTGGAGCTCGAGAATGAGATGCTCCAGAAACAAATCGAAGCCAGGAAAGCTGCCGGGGAGAAAACCTATGAGCAGGAGGCCCAGCTCCGAGCCAACAATCTTCGTCTCCAGCAAATGGACCTCGACAAGGAGCTCGCTCAAGCCGAGTTAAATCACAAGTCCAAGTATGAGATCCGGAAAAGGTATCTGGAGGCTGAGTTGGCAGCAGCTCAAGGAAACGAGGATGCTATTGCTCAGATCCAGCTCGAGATGGCTGAGAACGAGGAAGCTCTGTGGGAGGAGAGGATCGAGAAGCTCCAGGAGTATGCAGAAATGGCCTCCGGCTTCGCCAATGCTTTCAACGACTTGGCCAGTGCTCTCGGGGAGCGCCGGGTTCAGGAGGTAGAAGAACAATACAGCCGGGAGGAGCAGGCATTGGCAAACATGTACGCCAATGGCCAAATCACGGAGGCCCAGTACAACGAGAAGAAAATCAAGATGGAGAAACAGAAGGAGAAGGAGTTGGCCAAAATCGAACGGGAGCAAGCTATCCGGGAGAGAGCAATGGGCTCCTTCGAGATTGGCATCAATACTGCCATCTCCATCATGGCATCGGCTAAAATGGGATTCCCTTTGGCTATCCCATTCATCGCAGCAGCTGCAGCTTTGGGAGCAGTTCAGATGGCAGCTCTTTGGGCAGCTCCTCTGCCGAAAGCCGCAAGAGGTAAATACATTGAGGGACCCAGTCATGCCGCTGGGGGAGTACACATAGAGGCCGAAGGGGGTGAGACCATCATCAACAAGAAATCGAGTCGCATGTTCCTTCCCCTCCTGTCAGCCATAAACGAACTTGGTGGGGGTGTCCCCTTCACAAAAGTTGGGTCGGATGGCGGGTATGCTCTTCGGTCATTTGCTGAGACCCCGGAGCCCATGAATCGGCTTGACATGGAAAGAGCAATTCAGAAAGCATTTGGTCAGGTGAGAGTGATTGCTACAATCGAAGACATCCGGAGAGAGGATGCTAACTATGTGCAGATCCAGGACCGGGCTAATTTTTAAATAGTCCAGCACAAATAGTATTTCAATATCTATTAGGAATAATTATATTTGTATCGAAATAATTTGGCACATGATATTCATCAACTTAAAAGGCGCAATTGACTCCGAAGAGAATCGGGTCATGATGGAGCTTTGGGGTGGGACCTCAGAGATCTGCTCCGTGGAGACCTTCCGCCGGGTACTTGATGAACACCCCGACGAACAGGAGGTGTGCATCAACATTGACTGTGACGGGGGCTCTGTTGAGGAGGGCTTCAAGATTTACGATCTTCTTCGCATGAGCGGGAGGACGATATATACAAATATTGTCGGGGGATGCCACTCGATGGCAGTGTGCATTCTGTTGGCAGCTCCGGCAGAGAACCGGTCGGCAAACAGGAATTGCCGGGCACTCATCCACCGGGTATATATGCCGGTCGGGGATTGGCTCACTTCCGACGATGCTCGTAGCATTGCCGAGGAGCTTGCTCTGGAGGAGGAGGCTATTCTTGACGTGTATGTCGAGAGAACAGGTCAGGACCGGGAACGGCTCCGCAATGTCATGCATGAGGAACGCATCCATGATGCCAAATCACTTCTTGACTTGGGATTCATTTCCAAAATCAATTCATACAACACAAACCAAATTTTTAATGCTATGGCAAAAAACGAAAAAAGCGCTTATGAAAAATTCATGAGCAAAGTCAAGGCATTCCGGAATGGCAAGAAAGGCGCTCCCGCCAACTTCGACTATCTGGATGCTGAGGGTCAGGTCGTTCTCCAGACCGTAGGTGAAGAGGACAATCTGGCCGAAGGTGTAGAGGCAACTCTCGCAAGCGGCGAAACTTCGGGAACAGTCGTTCTGGAAGACGGCCGGGTGGTTACCGTCGAGGACAACATCGTCACCAGCATCGAGATGGAGGACACCGAGTCTCTCGAGGACCGCGTTGCAGCACTGGAGGCGATGCTCGACGAGGCAACGAACCTCATCGAGGAGCAGGAGAATGAACTCCGCAACCTCCGTGGTAGCAACTACCGCCCGAAGAATCGCAAGACGGTTCTGCCCGGAGGCAAGAAGCCCGAACCCTCGGCAGCTGACCTGAAAAACGAAGCTCGCGAAAAGCTCCAGAAGGTCAACGCTGCCAAAAAGATCCTCAAGTAGTCAAACTCAAAAACTTTAAGAACTATGGCAGTTAAAAACGGCGGATTCCTCGACATGGACAAGTTCACTTTTTGTGGACGGGTCATTCAGGCAATCTCGGAGATGATTATGGAGGACACCATTCAGGGTCCTGACATCAACTCCATTCACACAGTTTTCCCCGACATCGTCACTAACACCGAGGTGGGTTACATCGGGGAGGGTGGCATGGTCGGCGTGGTCAACACCGGGTGTAGCCCGACTCCTCAGCCGTGGAACATCAACACCCGCAAGCTGAAATGGGAACCCGGCACCTGGGAGATCCTCCTGTCCCAGTGTTACAC
>ERZ894206.943-NODE-943-length-17880-cov-8.128303_pt1 | contig 17880 bp, 9 predicted proteins | sample MGYA00380287_ERZ894206 | MGnify/ENA primary metagenome ERZ894206 (study PRJEB32331, sample SAMN06328483) | human gut metagenome | biome: human gut microbiome; feature: stool | host: Homo sapiens | collected 2013-04-12 ...
AGCCGATTTCCGTGCAGGTCGGAGCTTTCGCTTCGTGATGCACCAGATCGTGGTTATCCGGATCGATGGCCAGTTCCACATAGGTACTGTAGTCGCAGCGGGAGCAGGTATCGTAGGCCTCCCAGCCGATTTCCGTGCAGGTCGGAGCTTTCGCTTCGTGATGCACCAGATCGTGGTTGTCCGGATCGATGGGCAGTTCCACATAGGTACTGTAGTTGCAGCGGGAGCAGGTATCGTAGGCCTCCCAGCCGACTTCCGTACAGGTCGGCGCTTGCGCTTCGTGATGCACCAGATCGTGGTTGTCCGGATCAATGGCCAGTTCCACATAGGTACTGTAGTCGCAGCGCTTGCAGGTATCGTAGGCCTCCCAGCCGGACTCGGTGCAGGTAGCGGCCTTGCCGGCATGGGGAATCGGGTCATGTCCCAGCGCCGCCAGCTCCTCATAGGCGCTGTAGTCGCAGCGGGAGCAGGTGTTATAGGCCTTCCAGCCCTTTTCGGTGCAGGTAGCGGCCTTGCCGGCATGGGGGATCAGGTCGTGGTTGTCCGGATTTATATTGCCGAAAATAAAGTTACCACCATGGTAATCGCAATCGGAACAGACCCTGGCATACACAGCCTTAGATACGCAGGTGGCTGCAGTCTGCTCATGCATTTCGAAGGAATGGGAAGCTGTTTCCCCTTTTTCATGGCAATAGACGCAATTGCGCCAATGCCCAGCATCATCGCACGACCATGAGCTTTCATCATACTTGTGCTCCGCCGTATATGCTCCGCCGCAGACGGAGCATGCGCCCGTATCCCCGCAGCTCACGCCGGAGCAGGCTTCCGTTTCGGTGTGGCTGGGATCGCGCTTGCAGGTGCGGGTATGGGTTTTGTTTCCATTGGATATCCAATTGTTCCAGTCGTGATCCAGCGCGTCCGTTTCCTGATAGGCGGTGTAATCGCAGCGGGAGCAGGTATAATAGGCGCTCCAGCCCTTTTCCGTGCAGGTGGGGGCTTTCACCTCTTCATGGCGCTGCAGATCATGGTTGTTCGGATCAATATCGCCGCTTTCAAAAGTGCTCGGCGTCTGGTAGCCGCAGTCGGAACAGACCTTGTAATACACGGCCGGAGATGCGCAGGTGGCCTCGGACTTCAGATACCGGGCGTCGGGCTGTTCCACGAACGAATGGGAAGCTCTGCTCCCCGCCTCATTACAGTAGATACAGGCGCGCCAGTGCTTGTCGGGATTGCTCAACCAGGGGCCGTTAAACTTGTGGCTTGCCGTGTATCTTCCGTTACACTCGTCGCACCAGCCCGTTTCCCCGCAGCGCACGCCGGAGCAATCGCTCGTTTCTGTGTGGGTGGAATCCAAAGAACATACACGGGTGTGGGTGCCGTTGCCATTGGAGTGACAGAACATCCATTTGTGCTTGCTCGGGTCTGCGCTGCCATATTCGCCATAGCATTCCCGGCACCAGGCGGGGTCTGTGCAGGTAGCCTCCCGAATGTTGCAGTTTTCCGTCTCTATATGGCTGGCGTCGCGCTTGCAGGTATGGGTGTGGGTTTTATTTCCGTTGGATGTCCATGCGCCCCAGTCATGACCCAGCTTGTAAACCGCACCGCACTCAGTGCAGGCGGCAGGTACGGTGCAGGGCGCTGCGCTGAAGGTACAATCCTTCGTTTCGGTGTGTGAAGCATTATGCTTGCAGACGCGGGTGTGGGCGCCGTTGCCGTTGGACTTCCACTCGCCCCAGTCGTGCGGCCCGTAATCGCCGAAGCGTGCAGTACAGCCGCCGCATTGTGCTTTCCGTATGCACGTGGCCTCCTGTCCAATCCAGTGATTCTCCAAGATCTCTTCCTGGCAGTCATTGCACCTCAGCAGATGCTGATTTTCGTACTCTTTTAGCAGAGCATAGGAACCGCCTAAACAATACTCGCCGTTCGCCTTGGTATGCCCAGCCATCGCCGTGGTTGCTACAAAGAGCAGCGCAATCGCCAGGAGACATGTAACCAACCATTTTTTCATGTTTTTCTCCTCCTCAAATTTTTAAAAACGCTATGAAATGGAAATAAGATTATTCCGCTGTCGGTATCAGGCGAATCAGCGCGGTGGGAAGCTCTGCATCGGTGAAATCCAGCGTGAACACTGCGTTTTCACCTTCCACGATGTAGGGCAGATCAATTTCCGTACCGTCGGCATTCAGCAGCGCCAGGGTAACACCGTTCAGCAGATCGGCGGGCATCGTGATTTTTACCTCGCCCTTCGGCTGGGTGAGCTTGCCGGAAACTTCAAAGCAGACGCTCAGCAGCGTATTGCCGTTCGCAGTTTCACCCATGCGCAGCACCAGCTCGCCATAGGGCAGATGCTCGCCCTCCGCCTTCACTTCTTCAACCAGCGCCAGATGCGTGCCATCGCTCACATTGCCGCATACGGGGCAGAGCGTGCGCGTCGCTTCATCCTGCTTGAATTCGACGATGGCGCATTCGGTCTTGCCGACGTGCTTGCAATCCTTGCGCTTGCAGGTCGCGCTGTGCGTGCCGTCGCCGTTACTCGTCCATTCGCCATACCAGTGCAGCAGCGTCTTCGTCTGGTGATCCTTATAGCTGTCATTGCAGTTTTTGCAGGTGTGCAGCGTGTAGCCGACCTTTTCGCAGGTGGGCTTGACGACCTTTTCGGTATAATCGTGCCCGGGGGCGGGGATTTCCACCTTGGTGGTGTAATCGCAGCCCTCACGCTGGCAGGCGTCATATTCATCCCAGCCAATTTCGGTGCAGGTGGGCGCCTTGGCGTCGTGGTGCACCAGGTCGTGTTTCAGCGCAAGCAGCTCCACCTTAGTGGTGTAATCGCAGCGGGAGCAGGTATCGTATTCCTCCCAGCCGGTCTCGGTGCAGGTGGGCGCTTTGGCGTCGTGGTGCACCAGCTTGTGTTTCAGCGCAGGGATTTCCACCTTGGTGGTGTAAGTGCAGCCCTCACGCTGGCAGGCGTCATATGCATCCCAGCCAATTTCGGTGCAGGTGGGCGCCTTGGCGTCGTGGTGCACCAGGTCGTGGTTGTTCGGGTCAGGTCCATACCATGGGTGTACATAAGTATCCGTTCCCTTGCGGTAGCAGTAAGCGCAGTTTGTGTAGTACACGGGCGGAGAAACGCAGGTGGCTGCGGACTTAAGGCACGAGCTATCGTTGCCCTGAACGAAGAAATGTGCGCCCACCTTAGTTTTCGCTTCGTGGCAGACGGTGCAGCTAACCCAGTGGTTTTCGGCATCCGAATCCCAGCCCTGATTCGCAGGGAAGGTATGTGCTCTGTAGTACTGCCCGCCGCAGGTAGTGCATGTTCCCAGGGTGATGCAGGTTGCGATGCTGTCGCCGGAGCAGCTTTCGGTGTCGACCGCATCGCAGCCGTCACGCTGGCAGGTGCGGAAATGCTCGCTGTTGTTGCCCCTGGATTGCCATGCGCCCCAGTCGTGACCGAGTTTGCCGTATTGAGTGCCGCACCGGGTGCAGGTTTTGCCCGTGGTGCAGGTCGGCGTTTCGGTGCCGCCAGAGTGACGGCCGATTGGATTGTCATCAAATAGGGCATAGCTGCCTTTACCGCAGTGTGAACATATGTAAATTACATAATGATAATCGTCGTTGAATCGCTCGAATCTTGTAATCTCATGATCTGCCGTCGTGTTGCAGAAACGGCATTTGTCGCGGATGGTTTCCGCCTTCGCTTCCGGCGCCATTCCCGGCAGCAGGCACAGCAGCAGCGCCGCAGCCAGCAATATGGCAAAACTCTTCTTCTTCATCTTCGTCGCCTCCTTAAAGTTAGGGTAACACCGCACAAATGAGGTGGTCGGCTGGCAAATGGATTGTGCGGTGCTGCCTTTATGATGGATTTACTGTGCCAGTTCCACCAGCGTGTCAAACGCGGGCTTCGGCTGGGCATCCTTGTCGAACAGGAGCGGGTACTCGTCCGCGCGCCAGCTCAGGTCGTCCACCGTGCCCCATACCTGCACCGCTTCGATGCGGTCGGCGTAACGCAGGAAAATCTTCATCAGGTCGCCGTAATACTTCGCCTGCTTCTGCAGATTTTCCTCGCTCGTATCGTCAATGCCCACGTCAAGTTCGGACACGCGCAGGAGCAAATCACGCTTGGCAATCTGCTGGAACGCCCAATCCACGCGGTCAATCGTCGGACTGCCGACGGAGTAGTGTGCCTGGAAGCCGTAGCCGTCAATCGTGCCATCCGCAATCAGGCTGTCCAGCAGGACGCAGATGCCGTGCAGCTTGGGGTCAAGGGGGGTGTTGTAATCATTGTAGTACAGCTTCACGCCGTCCGCGGCGTACTTGCGGGCGTACTCAAACGCGCGGTTCACGAAATCCTGACCAACCGTCTTTGTCCAGTTGGATTCGCGCAGCTGGTCGCTGCCGTCCGCCACGGCTTCGTTCACAACGTCCCACGAGACAATCAGCCCCGGATAATTCTCGTTCGTCCACGTCAGCACCTGCTGGATGTAGCTTTCCATGCGGGCGAGCATGGTTTCGCGGCTGCACAGCGGCTTGTGGGTCGCGTAGCCCTCATGGAAGAAGGCTTCGGGCGTCTGGGAGTGCCACACCAGCACATGCCCATGCACCTTCACGCCATTGTCGCGGCACCAATCGAGGAACGGAATGCAGTTGTCGAACTTCACAGCGACGGCCGTGTCGTCCGTGCGGCTGAGCTTGCGGCATTCCGCCATGTCCAGCAGCGAATCCGGCTTCATCTCGTTTCCCGCGGTCATGATGGTGAACTGGCTGCCGTAGAACGCCATGCGTTTGCTGTCCGCCACTTCACTGGCAACAACCGCCGTGCCGAAATCGAACTTATCCGCATAGAGCGTCTTGAGGACAGGCAGCGAAGTGGTGTCGAAGGAGTCAATCTTCTCGTCGCAGGTGAAATTGCGGATGGTGAAGGACGTTTCCTTGCCCGCGCCCTCAACGTACAGCACATACTTGTCATACCGACCGGGAATGTACGAGCCGGACAGCATCGCCCATTCGCCCTTCTTCGCCGTGCCGGTGACAATGTTCTCATAGGATTCCTCGCCGTCGCGGGTATGGGCGACGGACAGGATGAAGCTGCACGAATCCATCTCGTCCTGCTTCACCTGCACGGACAGGTTGTAGGCGCGCCCCGGCACAAGGTCGAAGTCGCGGCCGGGAGAGTTCCACGTCGCGGTACGCCCGGTGATGTACAGCCCGTCAGCGGTCGTCTCGATGGCGGCACCGCCCGCAGAACGCGCATACCAGCCGTCCGTGCCGCTGGTAAAGTCCGACGTGTAGTGAATCTGCGGCGCGTCGGAGTAATCCACCTTTTCGGGCGCGGTGATGGTCAGCGTGACGTCATCAATGCAGTAGTTTTTGCCCAGATAGTTATCCGACGCCGTGAGGAAGCGGATGTTGATGCCCGCGTCCGCCTCGAAATCGCAGGAGATTTCCGTCCACTCCTTGCCCTTGACGTTCACCTGCGCGTAGTAGGCGTAATCGCCGCCCGCCTTGCCAATCGCCATAGCGCCGTCCTCCGAGCTTTCGACGTAGACGCAGGCGGACAGGTGGACTTTCGCGCCGGCTTCAATGCCAACCGACGCGGCGGAGAGGTCAACGGCATCCCAGTTATTGCTGCCGCGCCCCGAAACTCGCAGGCTCTGCTTGCCGCTGTGCGCCTGTGATTCCGTCACGCTGACGGTGCAGGAGCCAGACTGGCTGAACGCGGCGGCGTTGCCATCCTCAAAGTCAATGGTGACGGCAGTCTGCGCGGCTTCTTCCGCTGCGGCGAAGCAGGGCAGAAACAAGCAGAGTGCCATCAGCAGAGAAAGCGCTTGTGCGACCCAGTGATTCATGTTTAATTTCCTCCCTTAGCGTCGTGGGGGTCTATGGAATAGAAGATGCTATAATTTTAGTATACACAAAAGTTGTATTTTGTCAAGAATGTCTGAATTTTTGCCAGAACGAAAATGGTTTCGTTGGGTGGTTTTTTCTGATTCTATGCTGATAGGCATGGTTGAACTGGTCTTTTCCATGCTTCCAGAGGGCAATGAAAACGGACGAAGTCCGCGGTTGCCCGCTGGACTCCTTCGGTTTCGCCACTCCTGTCACTGGCTTTTATCGCTGCTTTGTGCCTTTTGTCCTTGAATTTTCCGGCTTGTTGTTACTTAACTGATGGGCAAGAAATATTGTCGAAATCTTTCCAAAAGCCCCCTTGAAACAAGGAAAAAACCGTGCTATCATCAAACCGTTTCTAATGAAGCTTTACGACTGAACGACCCGTCTGTACTATTTCCAAATGAGAATGCGCCAAGATGCGAAGCGTATTTTTTCTTCTGGCTAACGCGAATGAAACGCAGCGTAGCAGCGCTGCGCTAAGTGGAATGAGCGGACGCCAGAAGGGAAAAGGCGCAAGCAGATGGCGCAGGCGAATGCGGAAAATAGTACCACCACAAGGGAGGACAACCCCATGAACATCCGCTGCTTCTGCTGCATGGGCGACAGCATCACCAGCGACCAGGTCAGCGGTATCGGCACGATGGTGGCGCATCAGCTGAACGCGCAGGAGGTGCTGAATGCCGCCTGCGGGTACGCAACCTGCTCCGACTGGCACGAAGGCGATAGGAACATCACGCCTGTAACGCTCATCGAGCCGCCGAACACGAACACGGCGGACAACGTGCTGTCCAATCAGGTGCGGCGCGTTTTGCAGGCGCTTACGCCGAAGGGCAGCATCATCCGCTGGACGGTGGATGGCATCGAGTATGCGATTCCGGCGGAAATCGGTGTCGGCACAGGCACGCTGAGCACGCCGGACGTCATCTACATCGCCATCTCCACCAATGACGGCAATCAACCGGAAAATGCCCCGGCGGATGACTTCGCGGCTGTCTGTGAACTCCCCTACGCCGCCCTAACCCGCACGTCGATGGCATCTGCGCTGCTCTGGGCGGTGCGGACATTGCAGGCGGTCTGCCCGAACGCGGCGATTTTTCTCGCCACGCCGCTGCAAACATACACCCCGCAGGCATGGATGGACGAATCTCACGGGCTGCTCAAGCGCAGCGTCATCCAGAAAGTCGCGCAGAAAACGGGTGTGCACTGCATCGACAGCTTCTACGGAAGCGGCTTTGACCGCAGTGTTGCCCGCTCTCACGGCGAAGTCCACCCGGACGAGGAATGGAAAATCCGCATTGCTGACTTTGTGACAAAGGAAATCGAATCGACCCTGTATAAGGAGTAACCGATGGAGAATATCAAATGGCTGTGGGGCGTAATGGACAAGCGCTACCACAAGTGGCACATTCTTGGCCTCATCATCAGTGCCGTCACGTCGCTGATGCTGCTCATCAACCCCTACCTGACGATGCGCCTGATGGATGATGTCATCGTCGCGCAGAACCCCGAACCGCTCGTCGGCTTGCTGCTGGCGATGCTGATTGTCAAGGTTACGCGCGAAGGTCTGCGCTACCTGATGGTTGTCCTGCTGGAGCATTCCTCCCAGAACACGCTGATGAACCTGCGCATGCGGCTGTTCACGCGTCTGCAGTATCAGGACATGCGCTTTTTCGACATTCACCGCACGGGCGACCTGATGACGCGCCTGTCCGCCGACACAGACTGGTGCCGTCATTTTCTGGCATACATAGACTATGTGGCGGTAGACAGCATCGTCATGTTCGTGTCGTCGTCGATTTACCTGTTCTCGGTGAACTGGAAGCTCGCGCTGGCAATGGTCTGCGTCACGCCGCTGCTGATGATTATCACGAAAGTGTACTCCAAGGGCGCGCGGCGGATGTTCGTGGACATGCGCGACAAGATGAGCGACATGAACGCGAAGGCGCAGGAGAACATTGCGGCAAACCGCGTGGTGAAGGCGTTTGCGCGTGAGGAATACGAGGAGAACCGCTTCGACGAGCGTTCCCGCGCCTTCCGCGATGCGAATCTGGATATCAACAAGCGCTGGCTGTCCTTCTACCCCTTCATCGAGATTCTGGCGAACGCCATGACGCTGCTGACCGTCTTTTTCGGCGGCTACCTGATGATTACCGACGGCATGACGGCGGGCGAACTGACGATTTTCACCCAGCTGGCGTGGACGCTGAGCGTCCCCATGCGGCAGCTGGGCAACCTGCTCAACGACTGGCAGCGCTTCATCACCTGCTCGAACAAGGTCATGGAGATTGAAGTCTCCCGCCCGGAGATTGTGGACAGCTCCTGCGCGGTCAATCATGACCGCATCGGGGGCGCCATTTCCTTCGACCATGTATCCTTCGCTTACGGCTCGCAGCCGGTGCTGTCCGACGTAACGTTCTCCGCCAAGCCGGGGCAGACCGTCGCCATCATGGGGCCGACCGGTTCCGGCAAAACGACGCTGATTCAGCTGCTCGCCCGCTGCTACGACGTGACCAGCGGCAGCATTTCCGTTGACGGCTGCGACGTGCGCAAGTGGAAGCTGCAGCAGCTGCGCGATGGCATCGGCACGGCGACGCAGGATGTTTTCCTCTTTTCCGACACGGTGGAAGGCAACATTGCTTTCGGCGACCAGACACTGACAGAGGACGAAGTGCACGACTTCGCCCGCCGCGCGGCCGCGGACGACTTCATCAAGGGCTTGTCCGAGGGCTACGACACGATTATCGGCGAACGCGGCGTGGGGCTTTCCGGCGGGCAGAAGCAGCGCATTGCCTTGGCGCGCGCGCTGGCAGTCAAACCCGGCATCCTCGTCATGGATGACACCACTTCCGCTGTCGATATGGAGACGGAGAAGTACATTCAGGCACAGTTGCGTCAGCTCCCCTACGACTGCACGAAGCTGATCATTGCCCAGCGCATCTCCTCCGTCAAGGATGCTGACCTCATCCTGATTTTGAAGGACGGCGTTGTGACCGAGCGCGGCACGCATCAAGAGCTGCTGCGTCAGCGCGGCTACTACTACGAAACGTACTGCCTGCAAAACGGCATCACGCCCGACACCGCTCCGCAGGAGGTGATGTAACATGGCGCGCAACAAATTTGACGTAGACGAGCGCTTGGAAACCCCGTTTGACTTCCGGCACTTGAAGCGCGTGGGCGTTTACATCGGCAAGCACAAGTGGAAGATGCTGCTGGCGCTGCTTCTGTCCGCCTTGGCATCGGTAACGAGCCTCGCCGTGCCGAAAATCACCCAGACCGTCATGGACGTCGCTGTGCCGCAGAAAAACGTTGACCTGCTGCTGAAGATGGCGCTGGCGTTCATGGGCATCATCATCGTCGGCATCGTCTTCACGGTCATCCGCTCGCGCATCATGGCGTTCGTCAGTCAGCAGATCATCTACGATATCCGCAAAGACCTCTTCGCGCACCTGCAGCAGCTGCCCTTCGCCTACTACGACAGCCGTCCGGCGGGCAAAATCCTCGTGCGCGTCATCAATTACGTCAACAGCGTGTCGGATATTCTTTCCAACGGCATCATCAACTCGATTCTGGAAATCATCAATATCATCTTCATCGTCGTCTACATGTACACGACCGAGCCGACGCTGGCGACGATTGTTGTGGCGGGGCTGCCGATTTTCGTGGCGATTATCATCATCCTGAAGCCTCGTCAGCGCCGCGCGTGGCAGAACCAGTCGAACAAAAACAGCAACTACAACGCGTACCTGGCTGAATCCATTGACGGCGTGCGCGTGAGCGAACTGTTCGCGCGGCAGGATGTCAACTGCTCCATCATGCAGCGCCTGGCGACGGCGTGCCGCGCGGCGTGGCTGAAGGCGATTTACATCTCCAACAGCGTCTGGCTCTCTTCGGAAATCATCACCCAGATTGTTTTCACCCTCATGTACTACGCGGGCGTGTACTGGCTGGGCGGCGCGGTGGTCTCCTTCGGCGTAATTCTCGCCATGGGGCAGTACGTCAGCCGTTTCTGGCAGCCGATTACGAATCTGGCGAACATCTACAACAGCTTCGTGAACAACATGGCGTATCTGGAGCGCATCTTCGAGACGATGGATGAACCAGTCGTGATTGACGACAAGCCGAATGCCGAGACGCTTCCGCCCATTACCGGCGCTGTTGATTACAACAACATCACCTTCGGCTACGAGGAAGGGCAGACCGTCCCCAAGGATGTTGACCTGCACGTCAAGGCGGGCGAAAGCATTGCGCTTGTCGGCCCGACGGGCGCGGGCAAGTCCACCATCGTCAACCTGCTCTGCCGCTTCTACGACCTGCGCAGCGGTTCCATCACGCTGACGGATGAATCCGGCGTCAAGCACGACATTACCGACGTGACGCTGCACTCCCTGCGCTCGCAGATGGGCATCATGCTGCAGGATTCCTTCATCTTCTCCGGCACGATTCTGGATAACATTCGCTACGGCCGTCTGGACGCGACAGACGACGAGGTACGTCAGGCGGCTGCGGTTGTCCGCGCGGACGACTTCATCCGCGAAATGCCGCAGGGCTACAAAACGACCGTGAACGAGCGCGGCGGCAGCCTTTCGCAGGGGCAGAAGCAGCTGATTGCTTTCGCGCGCACGCTGCTGAGCGACCCGCGCATCCTGATACTGGACGAGGCAACCTCCTCCATCGACACCAAGACGGAGAAGCTGCTGCAGGACGGCATTCAGGCGCTGCTGAAGGGACGCACGTCCTTCATCATTGCGCACCGCCTGTCCACCATCAAGAACTGCGACCGCATCCTGTACATTGGCAATCAGGGCATCATGGAAGCAGGCTCTCATGACGAATTGATGGCCAAACGCGGCGCATACTACGAGCTGTACACCGCGCAGGCGCGCGACCAGGGCATGGGAGAATAAGGCGCGCACGGCGCTTCTGAAAATTTCATAGGGACAAAAAGCGGGGTTGCGTGAAAAATGCGCAATCCCGCTTTTTATACTATTTCCAGATTCACCTGCGCCATCTGCTTGCGCCTTTTCCGTTCTGGCGTCCGGTCGTTCCATTTAGCGTAGCGCTGCTACGCTGCATTCCACTCCCGTTAGCCAGAGCGAAAAATTCGCGGCGCATCTTGGCGCATTCTCATTTGGAAATAGTATTAACCAACTGCGGTGCTGCCTTATACTATTTCCAGATTCAACTGCACCATCTGCTTGCGCCTTTTCCTTTCTGGCGTCCGCTCATTCCACTTAGCGTAGCGCTGCTACGCTGCGTTTCATTCACGTTAGCCAGAATGAAAAATTCGCGGCGCATCTTGGTGCATTTTTATCTGGAAATAGTATTAAGACTTAATCGCCCCAATCATAACGCCCTTTGCAAAATACTTTTGCAGGAAAGGATACACGCACATGATGGGCAGCATCGTCACAATCACCGCCGCCGCCTTCATGCCGTCGGCGTATGTGCGGCGCCCCAGCTCCGCCGGGACATCCGCCGCCAGCGCACTGCTCGTCCACAGAATCTGCCGCAGTTCCAGCTGCATCGGCCACATCTTGCTGTCGAGGAACAACAGGTTGCTCCAGAACCATTCGTTCCAGCGGTCAACGATGAAGTATAGCGTCACCGTCGCCAGTGCGGGCTTCATCAGCGGCAGGTCAATCTGCCAGAAGATGCGGAAAGGGCTTGCACCGTCGAGCATTGCCGCTTCTTCCAAATCCGGCGGCAGAGACTCGAAGAAGTTGCGCAGGATAATCATGTTGAACGCATTGAACGCCAGCGCAATGACCACGGCGAAGCGGTTGCCGTACAGCCCCAAGTCCTTAACCAGCAGGAAGAAGGGGACAACGCCGCCGCCGAAGTACATGGTGAAGACAATCATGTTCTGGAACAGCGCGCGTCCGGGGTAGTTCTTCTTGCTCAGCCCATACGCCAAGGTTGTGGCGAGGAACATGCTGAAAATCGTACCTGTCACCGTGTACAGCACAGAGTTGAAGAACGAGCGCAGCAGGCCCGTGCCGACGAAGATGTCGCGGTAGTTGCCTGTAGTCGGGCTCTGCGGCCAGAGCGTCGTGCCGTTCATGATGAATTCCTGCTGCGTGAGGAAGGAACGGACGATGGTGTAGTAGAAGGGGACGATGACGATGAACGCCAGAATCAGCAGGAAGATGATGTTGAAGACATCGAACGCCGTCGTTTTTTGGAGCTTGCGTTTCTTCCGCGCGATTTCCCGTTCAAGCAGCTTTTCTGCCTTTTTATCGGCTCTATTCGAGGAAATTGCTGTCATTACATGATGCCTCCTTCCCCAAGTGCTTTCGCCAGCTTGTTTGCCAGCAGCAGGAAAGCGAAGTTGATGACGGATTTCGACAAGCCGATCGCGGTGGAGAAGCCGTATTTCGGTTTTTCCTGGAAGGTGATGCGGTAGATGTAGGTGTCAATCGTCTCCGCCGCGTCGCGCACAACCGCATTGGTCATGTTCAGGATTTGGTCATAGCCCTTGCTCATGATGCCGCCGAACGCCAGAATGAGCAGAATCACCGCCGTCGAGCGGATTTCCGGCCATGTGATGTACCACATCTTGTGGAAGCGGTTTGCGCCGTCCACCTCGGCAGCTTCGTAGAGTTCCGGGCTGATGCCCGCGATGCCCGCCAGATACAGGATGGCTGACCAGCCAGTTCCCTTCCAGATACTTGTCGCATACAGCAGAGGACGAATCAAACTCTTGTCTGTCAAGAAGCCGTATGTCTGTCCTCCGGATGCGCGAATCAGGCTGTTGATGACGCCCTCGCCTGCGAAAATCGTCGTCATCAAGCCACCGACGATAACCCAGCTTAGGAAGTTCGGGAAGGTGTAAATCACCTGCAAGGTATTCTTGTAGTGCCGACTCCGCAGTTCGTTGAGCAGCAGCGCCAGAATGATCGGGCCGGGGAAGCCGGTAATGATGTACGCCAGTCCCATGCGGATGGTGTTGAAGAACGCCGCGTTGAACTTCTTGTCCTTGAACATCATCGCGAAGTTATTATACCACGGATTCGCCCATGGACTGCCCAGAATGCCCTTGCTGATCTTGTAGTCCTTGAAGGCGACCACCAGGCCGTACATCGGGCCGTAGCAGAACAGCAGGACGAACGCAATGCCCGGCAGCAGGAAGAGATACACCCAGCGGTTTTTCCAGATCCGCTTGCCCAGGGACTGCCGACGCCCTGATTCAATCATCGCATGTTCTTTCGCCATGCCATCATCCACCCGCTTTCTCGTTTTTGTTCATGGCTTTATTTTATCGTTTTTTGCCCGAAAAGGAATGCACTGTTTTCGGTTTGCACCCTCAATATTTTCGGTTCGGCTGTATTTAGACCGGATTTTCCATCTTTGGCAGTGGACAAGCGAAATCATCCCTGCTATAATAAGAACACCTTCCTGCTAAATAGGATTGCTTTCATAAGTTTCTGATCGTACTCCCGATGAAGCCGTTCGGGAGGAAGGAGGACGAAAATTGTACCGCATTCTGATTGTTGATGACGAGCCGATGGCGCTGTATTCCACCGCGCACACCTTCCCGTGGGCGGACTGGGGCTTTGACCCGCCCGTGCTGATGACGGAAGCGCCCGCTGCGCTGGACAAGCTGCGCACGGAACGCTTCGACGCCGCAATTGTGGACATTCGGATGCCGCAGATGACGGGCATTGACCTGATTCGCCTGTCCGGGGAAGCGGGCTTGCAGACGGTGTTCATCGTCCTGAGCGGGTATTCCGATTTCAGTTATGTGCAGACAGCGCTGCGGCTGTCTACATTCGACTACTGCCTGAAACCGATTTTGCCCGATGCGGCGCAGGCTGCACTGGAGCGCTTGTCGGGCCGCATCCACGACATTCGTGTGGGGAGCGACCCGGCGTTTCTGGCGACGCTGAGCAGCACGGCGCCACTCAAACCGCTTTTTACGCAGCGCGGACTGCCCGTACCGGAAGGGATGTTGTCCATGGTGCTGTTGTCCGCGGAGAAGCCAGAGACGCTTCCGCCGCTGCTGAACGGGTTTCAGGCGTCTCTCTCCTTCTGGGCGGACGCGAACGAAGTGCTGCTGTTCACGCCGATGCCGGAGCAGGCGCTGCTGTCCGCCCTGCCGAAGTCGCCTGACGTGCGTGTGTGCTACACTGTGCCTGTATCGCAGGACATCCTCAATCCCGTTCGGCAATTGCAGCTGCTTCGGCAGACGATGGCGGAGGTGCAGCCTGGTCAGGCGCCGGTATCCATCTACATCAACGACTGCAGTCCGACGTTTTTCGACATGCTGAACTACGTCGATGAGCATTTGAGCGACGACTTGTCCCTCCAAAGGCTTTCGGCGCAGTTCCACCTGAACTACACCTATTGTAGTGAGCTGTTTCGCGCCATCACGGGCGCGACGTTCACTAAGTACCTATCCAGCCACCGCATGGAGCGTGCGCGGACGCTGATTATCACGACACCCATGAGCATCTCCGAAATCGCGCGGCAGACGGGGTACAGCAACTACAACCACTTTTCCGCTACCTTCAAAACGTATTTCGGGCAGACGCCGGGCGCGTACCGCACAGCGCATCAGGAAGGGAGTGTGCGCTGACCTATGCGCAAGCATTTCACTTCTCTGCGCAGCCAGATGATGCTGCTGACGACCGGCACGGTGCTGGCGGTGGTGATTCTGGCGACGGTGTTTTACAGCAGCGCCCAGCGGATGTCTGAGAAGAAAGCAGCGACGTTCGTGCATTCGATGCTCGTGCAGCTGGGCGACAGCCTTGACCGCATCGGCAACGAAATGTCCTACTTGGGCAGCGCCCTCCATTCCAACGAGGTCTTGCAGCAGTATTATCACGCGCCGACAGCGATACAACGAATGCAGTACGGCAAAAGTTTCATTGATTTTACTTCCAGCCTGCTCAACCACAGCACCACGGTCAGCCACATCGTCATCGTCAACAACGACCAGAGTATCCTCAGCCCGACGGAGCGGAACATCATTGCGCTGGACACGCTGGATTCCAAGTATCACCTGTTTGAAAGCGACAATCTGTCTTCCGGTTTTTACGGGCCAGCATTCGATACCTTCACGAACATCAACTTTTTTGCATACGTTCAGCCGGTCTACAACACCCGGCAGGGCGCACGCTTCCGGCAGAAATTAGGCACCTGCGTCATCTTCGCCCGCCTTGACCTGCTGCAATCCACGCTGCGCAGCGCCCTGCCGACGCCCGGTGCAGCGCTGATGCTCATCGAGCAGGACGAGCAGATTATCCTCTGCTGCGACGCAGACGGGAACACGCTGTCCCTGCTGCCCGAATCGTTCTGCAGCGATATGGCGGATGGCTTGCAGCACAGTCTGACGCTCAACAAGACGACATACCTGACGGATTCGCTGCTGCTCTCATCAATGGGCTGGCGGCTGGTCAGCCTCGTGCCGGAGGACGAAATCGCGGCAGATCTGATGCCGCTGCTCTGGCTGGGAATGCTGATCTGCGTCGTGTTCGCCATCTGCATCGGTGTGTGGAACCTGCATATCCAGCGCAGCATCATGGCGCCGGTGAAACAGCTGACCGCCTTCATCGAAAATGACTTGGATGACAAGCTGCAAAACCGCATCCACATCAGCACCAGCAGCGAAATGGAGCTGTTCTGTCAGGAAATCAACACGCTGCTGGACAAGGTGTCTGAAATGACGGCGGAGCGCCTGCAAGATCAGACGCGGCTCTATGAGCTGAATCTGGCAAAGAAGCGCGCGGAGCTGTCCGCACTGCAAAGCCAGATTAACCCGCATTTCCTCTACAACACGCTGGACTGCATCCGCGGGTACGGGTATATGCTGAACAGCAGCGAAATCGTGTCGATTACTAACGCCCTGTCCTCCATCATGCGCTACTGCATCAAGGGCGCGGACATCGTCGCGCTGCGCAAGGAAATGACCATTGTCAACTACTATCTGGACATCATCCGTATCCGCTTCCCGAACCGCTTCAACTACGTTTTCGACGTAGATCCGGCGCTCGAAGATCTCGCGATTCCGCGTTTCATCATCCAGCCCGTGGTGGAAAACGCGATTTATCACGGGCTGGAATCGCGCTTGGAGAAAGGGACGCTGACGATTTCCTGCCACACGACGGAGACGGGAGGCTGCGCGCTGTGCGTAACGGACGACGGCGTGGGGATTCCCCCGGAGCGGCTGGCGGAAATTCACCGGAAGCTGTCCGACAAGAGTATGCAGAACGTGCTGAACGTCCCGGCGGGGAACAGTCTGGCGCTGGTGAACATCCATAACCGCCTGCGCAATCTCTACGGCGCAAATTACGGGCTGGACATCGTCTGTCCCCCGGAGGGCGGAACGCGCGTCACGCTGCACCTGCCGATGGTGCTGGCGCAGACAGAAACAGAACAGGGAGGTCACATCTCATGAATTTGATGAACATCGAACAGAATGCCGAAAACCTGCGGCTGCTGGGGCTGATTGTCGCCCAGCGCGGCGAAACAATCTATCAGCACAACTGGGACAGCCCGTGCCGCCGCCTGCTGTTCTCTGCCAGCAAGAGCTTCACCGGGGCGGCAGTCGGTTTCGCGGTTCAGGAGGGGTTATTGCGCCTTGACGACCGCCTGATTGACCTGTTCCCGGACGAAGCGCCGGAAAATCCCTCGGAGAACCTTTGCCGCGCCACGATTCGTGATGCGTTGACGATGTGCATCGGGCAGTCGCGCGGGTACTTGATGGGCGCACAGCGCGTCGGCATGGCGGAAGAAGACTGGGCGAAAGCAGTGCTGGCGCTGCCGTTCGACGAAGCGCCGGGGACGCACTTTGTGTACAGCAACGTCGGGCCGTATCTGGCGGGGCTGGCGGTGCAGAAGCGCACCGGGTGCGACCTTGTGGATTACCTGATGCCGCGGCTGTTTGCGCCGCTGGGGATTCAGCGCACGGTCTGGGAGGTTGACCCGCTGGGGCGGACGTTCGGCGCAGCGGGGCTGCTGCTGGCGCTGCCAGAGCTGCACAAGCTGGGACTGCTCTATCAGCAGGGCGGGCAATGGCAGGGAAAACAGCTGCTTGACCCCAATTGGGTGCGCGAAAGCGGGCGCAAGCAGGTCGAAAACGAGGAAGACGGCTACGGCTACCTGTTCTGGCGCGGAAAGTACGATTCGTACCGCGCGGACGGGCTGTATGGGCAGTACAGCGTCATTCTGCCGGCGCAGGAGGCAGTCATCACCTGCACGGCGGAAAGCCGGAATCAGAAGCAGCTGCTGGAAACGCTCTTGGATGCCATCGTACCACAATTATAACGGGGAGGACACCCGCATGTACACGCCCGATTTGCTCACCATGACCGACGGCACGCCCGTCACGTCACCCGCGCAGTGGGAGGCGCGCCGGGGGGAACTGCTGAACATCCTCGCGCGGGAGCAGTACGGCGCGTTTCTGCCGCCGTCCACCGCATCCGCGCGGGTAATGGCGCCGCCAATGCCCGCCTGCGCCGGACACGCCATGCAGGAGACGCTCGAAGTCCGCTTTGATACCCCGGCAGGAGAATTCGCTTTCCCGCTGCGGTTTCTCTATCCGGCGGACGGTCAGGCGCATCCGCTGTTTTTGCTGCTGAATTTCCGTCCGCTCATTCCGGACATCTACTGTCCGGCGGAGGAAATCCTCGACAACGGCTTTGCACTGGCGGTCGTGTGCTACACAGACATTACGGCGGACGACGGCGACTGGGGCAGCGGGCTATGCGGGCATTATCCGCGGAAGCATCCCGACACCGACCCCGGCAAGCTTGTTTTCTGGGCATACGCTGCCAGCCGCGCGCTGGATGTGCTGACGTTTCGCCCGGAGGTGGATGCGCGGAATATCGCTGTGATTGGGCATTCGCGGCTGGGCAAAGCGGCGCTGCTCTGCGGTGCGCAGGATGCCCGTGTGCGCTTCACCTGCGCCAACGATGCCGGATGCGGCGGCGACGCGCTGGAACAGACCAAGCACCCCGGCGCGGAGGATTACGCGGCGATGGCGCGCAGCTTCCC
>ERZ894206.1011-NODE-1011-length-16664-cov-12.975435_pt1 | contig 16664 bp, 20 predicted proteins | sample MGYA00380287_ERZ894206 | MGnify/ENA primary metagenome ERZ894206 (study PRJEB32331, sample SAMN06328483) | human gut metagenome | biome: human gut microbiome; feature: stool | host: Homo sapiens | collected 2013-04-12 ...
CTCGTGATCAGCGAATGATGTTCGCTGTACTCACGCTGGTTCATACTGCGGACAGCAAGAAGCAGCTTGATGATGACACCGAAGCTTTGCTTACGGTAGCAAGACAGAACTTGTGTCAGTTTGCCGTTTTGAAATATCAACAGCCGGATGGACTGAATACTGCAATGCCGTTTGGTACACGCAAGATTGACGCATTCAGAACACTTACGACCGAAAGCCTTGCAGTCTTTATCCCTTTCAAGGTTCAGGATATTTACCACGAAAACGGTATTTACTACGGTCAGAATGTAATCAGCAAAAATATGATTATCGCCGACCGCAGACAGCTACTCAACGGTAACTCCTTTATCCTCGGCGTATCCGGTGGCGGTAAGTCCTTTGCGGCAAAGGGTGAGATTGAAAATATCATTCTTTCTTCCGACGCCGATGTTATTATTATCGACCCGGAGCGAGAATACTCACAGCTTGTAAAGGCTCTCGGCGGTGAAATCATCAATATTTCCGCTACTTCGCAGAGCCATATTAACGCTATGGATATGAACAAGGAATACGGCGATGGCGCAAACCCGGTTATCTTGAAATCTGAGTTTATTATGTCGCTTTGTGAACAGCTTATAGGTGGTACGAACCTCGGTGCAAAACAGAAGTCCATTATTGACCGTTGTACCGCAAGTGTGTACCGAGATTATCAGCAAAGAGGTTATACCGGTACTGTTCCTACCTTACAAGACTTCCGAGCAGAACTCTTGAAACAGGACGAGCCGGAGGCAAAGGAAATTGCCCTTGCCATTGAGCTGTTCACTAATGGTTCACTCAACACCTTTGCAAAGCCGACCAATGTGGATACGCACAATCGTCTTATTTGCTATGATATTCTTGACCTCGGCAAGCAGCTTATGCCTATCGGTATGCTTGTCGTTCTCGACAGTATTTTGAACCGCATTACACAGAACAGAGCAAAAGGCAAACAAACCTTTATCTTCATTGATGAGATTTATCTTCTGTTCCAGCACGAGTATTCCGCTAACTTCCTTTTCACTTTGTGGAAGCGTGTAAGAAAGTATGGTGCTTACGCAACGGGCATTACACAGAATGTAGATGACCTTTTACAGAGCCACACCGCAAGAACAATGCTTGCAAACAGCGAGTTCTTGATTATGCTCAATCAGGCTTCTACCGACCGTTTGGAACTTGCAAAACTCCTTAATATTTCCGACCGCCAGCTTTCGTATATCACAAATGTTGACGCAGGACACGGACTTATTAAAGTGGGTAGTTCGCTTGTGCCGTTTGCGAATAAATTCCCGAAGAATACAAAGCTCTACAAGTTAATGACAACTAAACCGGGCGAGGGTGCATAACCCTTGCCTCATTTTTTACTCAGAAAGGAAACGCTTATGAAAAATAGAATCTATATTGCTTTAATCTGTGCTTTCAGCATTTTGCTTGCTGTCAGTTCCGGTTTTCTTATAAAGCACTATATCGACTCCGAAAAGCAGTCTGAACTCTATGACAACTTGATTGAAACCATTGAGAAAACAGATACCGAAAAAGATACAATGACGTATTCGCAAGACAAGTCGTTCTTGTCGGACTATCAGGATTTATATCTGCAAAACAACGATATGGTGGGGTGGATAAAGATTGAGGACACCAAAATCAATTATCCTGTTATGCAGTCAAAGGATAATCCGAATTTCTATTTGAAACACGGCTTCGACAAGGCGTATACCGACTACGGTTGCCCTTATATTCAGGAAAACTGCGATGTGGATATTCCGTCGGACAACCTCATTATCTACGGTCATAATATGAAGGACAGTTCAATGTTTTCGGGGCTTATGAAGTACACAGATAAGTCTTTTTGGGAAAGCCATAAGACTATTAGCTTCGATACTTTAACCGAGAAATGCGACTATGAGATTATCGCTGCATTTAAGACGGTGGTATATACCGACAGCCCCGAAAGTTTCAAATACTATCAGTTTGTCAATGCAGATACGGCAGATGAATTTAATGCGTATATTACCAAGTGCAAAGAACTTGCCTTGTATGATACAGGAGTAACCGCAGAATACGGCGATAAGTTGATTACGCTTTCCACCTGCGAGTATTCCCGTAACAACGGTCGAATGGTTGTCGTGGCAAAGAAAATGGCTGAGTAAGGAGGGATAAACCTTGTATGATTAGTCTCATAAATTTAGCGGTATTGTTTGCGGCTAAGGTTGCGGACAACGCCTTAAGTACGACAAAAACAATATTAGTACAAAGAAGTCGGTGGATACTTGCAGGCATTGCGGTTGTCATATCCGACTTCATTTATTTTTGGATAACGAAAAGAGTTGTCTCTGCAAATAACGAGATAGCTATGCTTGTTGTTGCCGTTGCGGGCGGTGTCGGTTGTTCTCTTGCTTGCTTTATTAACGAGAAAATGTCAAAGGACAGAACCTATGTGAATGTGATTATGTCCGATGACCTTGAAGAAATGAAGCGTTTGCGAGATTTTCTTGCACAGCACCACATTACGAATGTTGCAAGCGACAGCTACACCCTTGACTGGAACGCAAAGACAATCTCTATAACCGCTTATCCCGAAACAAAATCAGAAAGCCGATTGATTAACGAGTTTATTGCCGACAGCTCGACAAAATTCAAAAGAGTTATTCAACCGGCTTAGAAAGGAGGTTCAGCGTGGCTGATATAAAGACAAGAGATACCGTCAAAGGCACGATAAAGACCTTGGATAAAGCAACTGTTGCCGGTCAGAAAATGAAAAAGGCATATATCGCCACAAAAGAGAAAGCGGAACGCTCTGTCAACGCCAATGAAAACACGGCAGAAGAATATGCCGCCGACAAAGTGCAATCCGGTATTGATGAAATCTCCCACGATGCTGTTTATACCTTTGATAAAGCCGGTCGAAAAGGAGTCAGAGAAACCAAACGGAATATTCAATCCGCCAAAGACGGCTTTCAGCGTTTTAAGCAGCAGCGAGCCGAACAGTCATTGAGAAAACAGACTGCACAGAATACCAACTCTGCGATTAAGACTGTTGATACGGCTGAAAAGACAATTAAGCAATCGGCAACTTCTTCGGGCAAGAAAACAATTAAATTTTCCGGGAAAGAAGCTGCAAAGACAACGCAGAAATCTGTTAAGACCGCCGAGCAGACTGCAAAGGCGGCGATAAAAACAAGCCAGCAGACGGCGAAAGCCGCACAGAAAACGGCGCAAGCCACGGTTAAGGCTTCGCAAAAAGCGGCACAGGTGGCTAAGGCAACCGCCAAAGCAACGGCAACTGCTGTAAAAGCAGCAGCGAAAGCTACCATTGCCGCAGTAAAGGCGATTATAGCGGCGGCAAAAAGTCTTGTTGCTGCAATAGCAGCCGGAGGTTGGGTTGCCGTTGTTGTGATTATAGTCTTATGCCTTGTAGGGTTAATTGCCGGTTCTGTTTACGGCATTTTCTTTTCGGGAGAAGATTCCGGTACGGGAATGTCAATGCAGACTGTTGTGCAGGAAATCAATCAAGAATACGATGACCGATTAGAACAAGAAAAGAACTCCGTAAGTTATGATGTTCTTGAAATGAGCGGTAGCAGAGCTGTATGGAAAGATGTTCTTGCAGTCTATTCCGTTAAAGTGAATACAAATGCCGATAATCCGATGGAAGTTGCTACGGTTGACGATACCAAGAAGCAACTGCTGTCGGATATTTTTTGGGAGATGAACAGTATTTCTTCCCGAACCGAAACAAAGTCTCATACCGAAATCGAAGAAAGCGATGACGGACACGGAAATATCGTTGAAACTGAGAAAACCGTAACCGAGACATTTCTGTATATCACGGTATCGCATAAGACCGTAGATGAAATGGCGACTGCCTACGGCTTTAATCAAGAACAGAAAGATTATCTTGCCGAGCTTTTGAAAGATGAAAACAATCAGCTTTGGTCGCAAGTCCTTTACGGTATCGGTTACAGTGATGACCAAATCGTATCTGTTGCCTTGTCGCAGGTCGGAAATGTCGGAGGTCAGCCTTACTGGTCTTGGTACGGATTTGACTCCCGTGTGGAATGGTGTGCTTGCTTTGTTTCTTGGTGTGCTAATGAGTGCGGATATATTGACGCCGGTATTATTCCGAAATATGCCGGTTGTGTGAACGGCGCTCAATGGTTCAAAGACCGAGGACAATGGGCAGACCGTAATTACGAGCCTGCACCCGGAACAATCATTTTCTTTGACTGGGAGGGCGACGGAGAAACCGACCACACAGGCATTGTTCAAAAATGCGAGAACGGAATTGTTTATACCGTTGAGGGCAATTCCGGTGATGCTTGCAGGCAAAGACAATACGCAGTCGGTAGCAGCAGTATCTACGGATACGGTATTCCGGCGTATTAAAAAAGATGGCTGCTCATTTGAGTAGCCATCGAGTACATATTAACTTTCAAAATCATAATTTCCGAAATTGATGATGTTCAAGCCTTTTTTCTTCGCTCTTTCATAAGTCTTTGCAGCTCCGCCCCATCCGTGATTAACAAAGCATATAGCGTAGCTTGCGTTATCCACCATAAACTTATTCCTTGCAGGAATGGCGGCTTTGAAGTGATATTTTTCAAAATCATCGGGATATATTATCGAATCGAACAGCTCACTGTTATACACCTTGAATGACAGATAAGGAATAACGAGATAATTGCTTATATGTGGATACTCTTTTTTTAATTCGTAAACGCAGCGACCGCATAATCGGTCAAATCCGCCTTGTCCGCCACTCAAAAACTCAGTTACACCTTTATCTATAAGTGAAACAATAGCTTCTTTTATCTGTTCGCTTGTTACTCCATAGCATTCATTATGCCCTATGAATACAGCCGTATTTTCTTTACTCATACTATACCATCCCCCGTGTTTAATACAGTATAGCATAAAAAAGTTAAAAAATCATCACTATTAGTTATTATTACTTCCAAATGGTGTGTGTATGTTTGGATTAACCCAATCTATACTATTAGTGATAGAAACATACCAAGGGGGTGATGAGATGAAACTCGCTACAATCGGCAAGAACGTCAGAAAATATCGACTGATGAAAAAATTACGCCAAGAAGATTTAGCGGAGAAAGCAGGATTGACTACTAACTATATCGGTATGGTAGAAAGAGGCGAGAAAATCCCATCACTTGAAACATTTATAAAGATACTCAATGCATTGGGCGTATCTGCTGATATGGTTTTGACTGAAGTTTTGGATACCGGATACACTGTTAAAAACTCAATGTTGAATGAGAAACTTGAAAAACTCACTCCTGAAGATAGAGATAGAATTTATGAGGTGTTAGATACGCTCATAAAACAATCAAAGCAAATATTACCGTAAACTCAAAAGCTCGCCTTCGTAGGCGGGCTTTTCTTCGTTTACTAACTATTTGGAACTCACACTGATGAAGGGTGATAAGGTGGTCGAGTTGGCGAAAGAAGTCACTGATGGCTTGCTGTTCAATCAGACTTGGAAGCCAAGTCTTTAATTCAGAAAACTCTGTTCGATTCACGATTTGCATTGTTCCGGCAGCTGCGGAGCTTTTCATTTTTGCAGACCACAACGCACTTTCTGTTAAAAGAAAATAAGGGTCACACTCGTTCTCATTCGGGGTTAATCCGTTAATCTGTTGATTGAAACTGCCTGTATTTCCAAGCATTGTGTTCTTTCCGATACTCGCAATGCAGGTTACAAGTATGGTGTTTTTCGGAACAACACGACCGACTTGTTGCCCTAAGTCACTCAATTTCCTTGCACTTTCAAATGTGATGTTTTCGCATATATCAGTTGGAGTGACCCATACGATTCCATCATCTGAGTAATAGTCGGGAATAGCTGTTGATGGGGTGCTACCAGTCGTAATTGTTCCTAAATCACCCAACTTACGCTGTTCCCAAGTTATTGTCTAATCAGTGTGAACAGCAAAATTTATACGCTTCCATTTACGCTGATGAAGGGTGATAAGGTGGTCGAGTTGCTTGAAAAAAACTCCGATATGTTCTTCCTCATCAAGTTGCCGAGGAAATGCCACTTCATATTTTGCGAGTTGCGGTACAGTTAATTGTGGCACGCCAGTTGACTCAATAACAATTTTCAAAGTATTGATGGCGTTCTCTAAAAAGAAAACATCGTGTTCTGATTTCACTGATAAAAGCCTTACAACTGGCGTAAAATTAACCAATCTTGCTTTTGCGTGTCCAACATCTCCACGACCAGTAACCGTAACAGCCGGAGCATTAACTCTATATTCTTTATCATAATACCCGACAATTCCATCGCCAGTGAGGGCATTAGCGATTACCGGGTACTGACCTTCAGCAAGAATTAAGTCTTTGTCGATGTCGCCTCCTGCAACCATATCAGAAGCAATATCTCCGAGCTTACGCTGTTCCCAAGAAAGACTGTAACTTGCTGCTATTTGTTTTTTACATAGCAATTTATACAAGTACGAAAAAATGTACTTTCGGCTGAAAAATCGCATATTTATTGAATTTATCAGATTTCTATGGTATAATATTTACACTTACACTTTAACAGAGAAAGGGTGCAATAGATGGCTGTTAGTTATAAAAAATTGTGGCATATTCTTCTTGATAGAGATATGAAGAAAAAAGACTTAGAAAACTTAGCGGGTTTAAGTCATTACACAATGAGCAAAATGAGCAGAGATGAAAATGTTAATACCGAGGTACTCGGTAGAATATGTAAGGCACTTGATTGTAAAGTAGAAGATATTATGGATTTTATTCCGGAAGAACAAAACTAAGTCCGTCTTATAGTACACTGTATTTGATATAATTAAAATAATTAGCTTTATACGGAGGTTTCTAATGAACAAACAACAATTAGCCGCTAAGATTTGGGAGTCTGCAAATAAAATGCGTTCAAAAATCGAAGCGAATGAATATAAAGACTATATTTTGGGATTTATTTTCTATAAATTTCTTTCTGAAAAAGAAGTTAAATATCTTAAAGCAAATGACTGGACAGACGAGTATCTCCCGGAATTGACCGAAGAAGATACAGAAACTGTTGAGAGCATTCAAAAAAATTTAGGCTATTTTATTTCCTATGATAACTTGTTTTCAACTTGGCTTGCAAAGGGAAGCGATTTTAGCGTTCAAGATGTTCGTGACGCTCTTTCTGCTTTTAGCCGTTTAATCAATCCTACACATAAAAAAGTTTTTGAGGGCGTTTTTGATACACTTCAAACAGGCTTGTCAAAATTGGGAGATAGTGCATCTTCACAGTCTAAATCTATCAGCGACCTTATTCAGCTTATCAAAGATATTCCTATGGACGGTAAGCAAGGCTATGACGTTCTTGGCTTTATTTATGAATACTTAATTGAGAAATTTGCTGCAAACGCAGGTAAAAAAGCCGGTGAATTCTATACTCCTCACGAAGTATCTTTACTTATGTCCGAGATTGTTGCTAATCATTTGAAGGACAGAGAAAAAATCGAAATATTTGACCCTACAAGCGGTTCAGGCTCACTTCTTATTAACATTGGTAAGAGTGCCTCTAAATATATTGAGGGCGACAATAAAGTAAAATATTACGCTCAAGAATTAAAACAAAATACATATAACCTTACCCGTATGAATTTGGTTATGCGTGGTATTGAAGCCGATAATATTGTAACTCGCAACGGCGATACTTTGGAGGATGACTGGCCGTATTTCGATGAAAACGACCCGATAGGAACATATAACCCGCTTTATGTAGATGCTGTTGTTTCCAATCCTCCGTATTCTCAGGCTTGGAACCCTACCGATAAAGAGACTGACCCTCGTTACGCAGGTTATGGACTTGCGCCAAAGGGTAAGGCAGACTATGCCTTTTTGTTGCACGACCTTTACCACATTAAGCCTGACGGAATTATGACTATTGTTCTTCCTCACGGTGTTTTATTCCGTGGCGGTGAAGAAGGTGAAATCCGTAAAAATTTAATTGAAAAAAATAAAATTGACACCATTATCGGCTTGCCTGCAAATATCTTTTATGGCACAGGTATTCCGACTATAATTATGGTCTTGAAACAAAAGAGAAGCAATACCGATGTTTTAATTGTTGATGCCTCAAAAGGATTTGTTAAAGAAGGTAAAAATAATAAACTTCGGGCTTCGGATATTAAGAGAATAGTTGATGTTGTAACACGCAGAGAGAGCGTTGAAAAGTATTCTAAAGTTGTCAGCCGTGATGAAATCAGAGCGAATGACTATAACTTAAATATTCCGAGATATGTTGACTCCTCAGAGGCTGCCGAGTCTTGGGATATTTACGCTTCTATGTTTGGTGGTCTTCCGATTTCCGAGATAGATGAACTTAAAGAATATTGGAGAGCGTTCCCCGCACTTCGTTCTGCCTTGTTTGAAAATACATCTTCAGAGTATTGCAAGCTCATTGTTGATGATATTAAAAAGGCAATTAAAGAACACGCTGATGTTAAGAATTTTGAAAGTGAATTTCAGACTGTTTTCGGCAATTTTGATGAGTATTTGTATGACGAGTTAATTGCAAAAATGGATAGCCTTAGCATATCCAAAACAGAGGAAATTTTGGCAGACAACATTTTTGCAAGAATGACCGATATTCCGTTAGTTGATAAGTATGAAGCGTATCAACTTCTTGACGATGATTGGACTAAAATTGCCGTTGATTTGGAAATTATCCAAACCGAGGGTTTTGAGGCAACAAAAGTTGTTGACGCCAATATGGTAGTCAAGAAAAAAGGCAATGTTGAGCAAGAAGTACAAGAGGGTTGGAAGGGACATATTATTCCTTTTGAACTTATACAGAGTACAATTCTTGCTGAGGACAGCAAAGCAATAAAAGAAAAAGAAAACAGACTTTCTGAAATTACTTCTGAGTACGAAGGAATACTTGATACGCTTTCGGAAGAAGAAAAAGAGTGCGACTTTGTAAAAGAGGATAGTTTTGTATTTGCTGAAATCAATAAAGCATTGAAGTCGGATAGTATTGAAGCAGAAACAAAGGAAAAACTTAAGTCTGTTGCGGCACTTAATACAGAAGAAAAGGCTTTGAAATCAGCAATTAAGACTGAAAGTGCATTACTTGAGAAAAAAACCAAAGATACTATTGAGGGTTTGTCTGACGAGCAGGTTATTGAACTTCTTAAAGAAAAGTGGATTAGACCGCTTATTGAAAACCTTATGCAGCTACCCGATAGTATTGTATCTGAATTTGTCTCAAAACTTGAAGCACTTGCAAAAAAATACGAAACTACATTTGCAGAGGTGGAAAGCCAAATCGAAGAAACGGAAAAATCTCTTTCTGCTATGATAGACGACCTTGACGGTAGTGAATTTGATATGCTTGGATTGGCAGAACTGAAAAAATTGCTTGGAGGTAGTGCAAAATGACGAAAAAATCAGACACTCCGGCAATTAGATTTAAGGGCTTTACAGACACTTGGGAACAGCGTAAGGTTGGAGAACTTGCGTCATTCAATCCTAAAGATGAGCTGCCTCAAATATTTGAATATGTCGATTTGGAGTCTGTTGTTGGCACAGAGATGTTGTCGCATAGGACTGAGGTAAAGTCATCTGCTCCATCAAGAGCACAGCGACTTGCTCACACCGGGGATCTATTCTATCAGACTGTGCGTCCATATCAAAAGAACAATTATCTTTTTGAAAAGCCCGATAATAACTATGTTTTTTCGACTGGATACGCACAAATGCGTCCCTATGTTGACGGGTATTTTCTGCTCAGCCTTGTTCAGAGCGAACGCTTCGTAAAGGTTGTTTTGGATAACTGCACAGGAACAAGTTATCCAGCAATAAATGCGAATGATTTGGCTGAGATTGAGGTGGCTGCACCATCGGATGAGAGCGAAGCACAAAAGATTGGCATAATATTTCGTAGCATAGACAACCTTATCACCCTTCATCAGCGTAAGCGGTTGTCGTCAATTCAAACTTGATAACGAACGCATCACCAAATCTACATCCTTGTTTTCAAGTTCTTGAATAATATGAAGATAAGTTTTTTGCGTTGTTGTCATACTTGAATGTCCTAATCTTTGTGCAACACTTGCTATTGATACTCCAGCAAACAAAAGCAGTGAAGCGTGTGTATGCCTCAAACCGTGAATTGATATTATTGGAATTCCGGCTTTCTTACAATGTCTCGTAAGAATATCATTCACGGTAGAATTATATACTTTTCCCGAAATAAAAATCGGTTCATCTTGCGGCAGGTTTTTAACTAATGTCGAAAACTGAATTATCAGTTGCCAATCTATCTGTATTCTTCTAACAGAAGATTGGTTTTTAGTTGGCATAAAGCCTCCGTTACCCTTATAATCCCAAGTTTTGTTAATTGATAACGACTGCTTCGAAAAATCGAAATCATTTGGCGTTATTGCTAAAGCTTCAGAAAATCTCATTCCTGTTTTCGCAACTAATAGAATAAACCAATCCCAATTAAGTTCTTGGTTAAGCTCCAGTACTGACAATAATTTGTGCAGCTCAAATTGATTGAGATATTTAATTTTCTTTTGCCTTGGTTTTTTGCCTTTAATAATGGCTTTTCTCGTCGGGTCTCGTTCAATAAGTCCTTCGTCAACAGCATCAAGCACTGCCCCTTTAAGTTGATGATGAAAATCCATTGTTGTCTGTCTTTCGTGCAGTTTAGCATAATCGTTAAGCAATTTTTGATATGTAATTCTTGAAAGCTCGCATACTTTCAATTCCGGCGCTAATCGTTTTATCCACGAAAGCGTAAGCAGATATTTATCCATAGTAACCTTTCTTATCGCCCCTTCCTTATACACCGTTATCCATTGAGCGTAGTAGTCATAAAATAAGTCTGTTTTATTTATGTTATTCAGCATAAAATCCTCCTGTAATTAAGTTGGCTCACGCTGATGAAGGGTGATAAGGTTGTCGAGCTGGCTGAAGTAGTAGGCAATGTGTTGCTGCTCCTTCACTGCTGTTGGGTAACTCACACTTGTTTTTTGAATGTTGCTTCGACTTAAAGAGAGCACTTTTATGCCCTGCATTAGAGGAAGAAGCTGGTGGTGGTAAGCATTGGAATTGAGGTAGTAACCGAGGTACCCCAACGCCATTCTGTTCCGAGGGCGGCACACCATTGTATGTAACCCCGATACTATGACGCTACCTTGCAAATTACTTATTTCACAGGCTTTTCCGGTCGTTTCATCTTCTGCGGTATCAGCGATAATAATATCACCATCCTGCAATAAAGCCCCATTGAAATCCTCTCTGCACCTATGCGGGATGCGAGGAATATCGTCCTTCTGAACATCCAGCACAGAGCCATACTTTATTAGCACATCACCATAATGAACATTCAGGACAGTTCCTTCATCATAACTCAGTTCGGCACGGGAAAGTGTGTTATTCGGGATAGTGCAATCAAACACTTCACCAAACTTACGCTGTTCCCAAGAAAGAGCGGAATTTAAGGACATAAAAATGACCGTCAGATCTCAAATGAGACTTGACGGTCTTATATTTTATGATTGTATTTAAGAAAGTCGTTTCGGTGGTCTTGCTTCCGAAGTTGGTAGCCTTGCGCTATGAGCGTATCTACTTTCAAAGCAATCAGGTTGATGTCAGAACTCATTGCTCGTGCAATTTGCTGAATGTCGTAGCCGTTTTCAATGTACTCCAAAATGGTGTCATCAGGCAGCGAAGCCTGAGAAGCAAAGATATTTGCTTCATACTCCATACGGTTTTCTCGCATATCGAATATATTAAATTCTTTGAAACCACCTGCCGCAACAGCTTCTTGTCTATGAAGAATATCGTGACCGATTTCGTGCCACAATACTATCTGTTCCACGACAGGGTGCATACCGTTTTTGAGAAAGATGAAGCGGTTCTTTAATATGACCTTATATGCTCCACGCTGTTTGTCGAAGTTCCGATAGATGATATTTATGCCAAGCTCTTTTGCCACCCGGTAAGGGTTGCGAGTGCCACAGCGGTCAATGAGCCTGTTTACGATTTTTACAATCTCAGCCGTAGTGTAATATCCCAATTCGGCTCACCTCCTTGTAGGATAATTGTACCTGATATTTACCCTATAATAAAGTATAAACTAAATACTGTCCCATAAAGCGGACTTAGTTTCACTTCGAGGATTGCTCGTCTTTGCGATATTTCTTCGGGGTGTATTTTTTATTGTTCTTTTTGGCAATAAGATATGCTTCCTGAATAGCGTCAACCATCTCACGCATATCTTCGTCAGCCAATTCGCCGCCGGCAAACAGACCGGTTACTTCTGCGAGTAATTCCTGAGCCTGCTTTGCCCCTCTGCGTCCATATTTATCTTCAACCTCAGCGATAAATGCGTCATCTTCCGAAAGCAGATAGTTTACATTTTCACCGAGAGCTTCTGCCAATGCTTTATATCTTTCCATTCCTCTCGGACGAGATTTATCTTTTTCATAAGAACAGATTACACGAACGGTAACGCCTATTTTATTAGCCAACTCTTCCTGAGTAAGACCGAGTTTAGTCCTTCCGGCTTTGACTTTTTCACCGAATGTCATCTTTGTGTCCACTCCTTAATTAAGAATTTGTAGTTTAACTTCTTGTTTCCTCTTGACATTTGTACTTGAACTGCGTATAATAAGAAACAGGAAGTTGAACTACATATAGTTTACATTAAACTTCCTAAAAAGTCAAGGGGGTTCTGAAATAATGCGAAACATACTTCATTGCGATATGAATAATTTTTATGCCAGCGTTGAATGTATGCTCGACCCCACATTAAAGAAGTATCCTATTGCTGTTTGCGGTTCGGTCGAAGAACGACACGGTATTGTGCTTGCGAAGAATTACAAGGCAAAAGCATTTGATGTCAAAACGGGCGATGCAGTATGGCAAGCCAAACAGAAGTGCAAAGATTTGGTAGTAGTACCGCCACATTATGAGGAGTACATAAAATACTCAAAGCTCGCAAGAAGCGTATATGAGCGATATACAGACCAAGTTGAACCGTATGGTATGGATGAGTGTTGGTTGGATATTAGTGGGACAGAGAAGATTTTCGGTTCGCCGGAAAAGGTGGCAAATGAAATTCGTGAGACAATGAAGTTTGAACTCGGATTAACGATTTCCGTTGGTGTTTCCTTTAATAAGATATTTGCGAAGCTCGGTTCGGATATGAAAAAGCCGGACGCAGTTACCGTAATAGCAAAGGATACATTCAGAGAACAAATTTGGAAACTTCCTGCCGCTGATTTGCTTGGTGTAGGACGGGCAACGCAGCGTGTGCTTGACAGCTACTATATACGAACTATCGGGGATTTGGCTAATACCGACCCTGAATTCTTACGCCAAAGGTTAGGAAAAAACGGAGTCGCATTATGGAATTATGCTAACGGCAACGACCTTTCCCTTGTTGCAAAGAAAGACTTTGTTTCTCCGATTAAAAGTATAGGACACGGTATAACTACGGTAGCAGACTTAGAGAAACCGGAGCAGGTGTGGCCCGTGTTTCTCGAATTGACCCAAGACATCGGACACAAACTCCGTGTTCACGGATTGAGTGCAGAAGGTGTCGCAATTCATATTAGAGACAATACACTTGATACAAGGCAATGGCAAACGAAGATGGCACTTCCTACACAGTCTCCGATGGTTATTGCAAAGACTGCTTTTCAACTCTTTGAAAAGAGATATGGGTGGCTTCACCCTATCCGTTCTGTAACGGTACAAGCCATAAATCTAATTCCACAGGACACGCCCCGTCAAATAGATATGTTTATGGATGCCGCAAAGCAGGACAAATTAGAGCGAATGGAAAAGTGTGTTGAAGAAATCAGAAGGCGTTTCGGAAAGGACAGCATAAGGAATGGAGTTCTGTATCAGAACTTGCGGCTACCACCGGAAAAAGCCGAAATCACTATGCCGACAGGTATGGTGGGTTAAGGAGGTCTTAATGTGATTGATGAAAAAGAGGTTATGGCTTATGTAAGAATGCCCGCTTGTTTTATGCAGGGGTGCAGTGAAGATATTGTTATCTTTCGTGCGGACGGCGGAAACCATTTTACCGATTACGGGATATATGAGGGGATGTTTCTTTTCTTTGACAGAAAAAAGCGTTTTAAGAAAGGAAGCCTTTCCTGTTACATCAATACTGCCGGAGATGAACGACCTAAGTACAAGGTTTCGGACAAGAGTATTACAGGATACCGGCATTTTGGAAGATTAGTTTTGACTTTGAGAAATTATGAGGTATAAAAATGGAATCCGAAAGACGAAAAGTATATGTTGAAGTAAATGTTACACACAGACCTGATGGAACGGCTCGTCCTTGTTTCATCAAGTTTGAAAATGGTGAAAAATATGAAATAGACCGTGTTATCCAAAAATGCAGAGCCGCTTCTACCAAGGTAGGCGGAACCGGTATTCGCTACACGGTGCAGATTTGCGGCAAGCCCACATTTCTGTTTGATGAAGAAAACGGGAAGTGGTTTGTTGAAGCAAAAACCTGATGATAGGAGGTTTTGTGATTTGAAGCACTTATCGAGATTTGACATCGAAGCCATAGCTGCCAAATATGTTAAAGCGTATATGGAACTTCCCGATGTCCGTAACACAAAAATATATAGGATTGACCCGGAACTACTGTTAGAAAAGGTTCTCGGACTTACGGTCGAGTATCAACATTTATCTTACGACGGCAGTATTCTCGGAATGACTTCCTTTACAGAGCTTGGAGTACAAGTTCTTGAAGATGACGATAATGAGGCTTTTTTCTTTTTAGACGGTAAGACTGTCCTTGTAGAAAAAGACTTGGCTTTTGATAACAAGCTGAGAGGAAGAAAAAACTTCACCCTTATGCACGAGGGTAGTCATCAAATTTTCAAAACGCTCTTTCCGAACGATTACGGGGTAACGCAGAAATCTTCAGGAGTACATTACTACAAGGCAAACTCCGAAAGAAACAAGCCTATATCTGATTGGGAAGAATGGCAGGCAAATACGCTTGGAGCAGCTATTTTGCTTCCTGAAACGCTCATAAAACAGGGAATGTTTCTATTCAATCTCGGAGACAAAATCGAATGTCTTAATAAGATTTACTCGCCGGAAGTATATAAGAGATTTGAAGCACTTGCCGATTTTTTAGGTTGTTCCAAAAAAGCATTGGCAATCAGAATGAAACAACTTGGATTGCTCAAAAAGGAGTACCTCGATAATCCTTTTGACATTATCAATATTTACCCGGAGGGATGTAGCGTATGAATAACTTAGAGCAAAAGATAATCGTAAGGTGCAAGCACTGCGGTTGGCGTATCTTTGATAAGGTTACTATGACCACCGGAGTAATTGAACTGAAATGCCCAAACTGCCACAGAGTAGTAGAAGTTGACCTTTCTCTGCGCAGGGGCAATGTAAAGTACAGATTAGTAAGAGTAAAATAATCGAGCGAACAATTAAATATCGGACAGATGTACCGAGCCACGAGTCCTTGAGCGAAAGCTCTTGAGTCATCAAATTGCCGGACGCTGAGAATTGCGGGATAGAAATATCCTAAGTTCTTGGCGTCCGGCTTTTTTGTCGCTCCGAAAGGAGCAAAAGCGTGACATATAAGTGGTTGGCGTATATCGCCGAATACCCGTAATCTCCGAATTTTTGATTTCAAACCAAATTCAAAAATTCAAATTCAAGGAGATTACGACAATGACAAAACTTACATTAACCGAACAGGAAGAATTATTTGCAAAGGACTGCAAGCTCATAAACTTGCGTTATGAATACACAAATTATACAGGCAAAGAGAAGTGGGCGGTTGTTACCGAACTTACCGAAAAAAGGCTTCGGAAAAAATATCCCGACATCATTAAAAGATACACGCCTTTTGTTTTACTTTCTATGGCTCAAGGTGAAGTGATAAACGAGTCAGATAGAAACGATGACAAATACGAAAAGCGAGCAAAAAGGACGCTTGATGTTTACGGATATGAAGATGATATTTCAGAACAGTTCCACCGGGAACTGATTACGCCTTTCGCTGACCCTTTTGAACAAGCGGAAGAAGAACAGCTTGAAATAGAAAAAGAGCAACTCCGCCGAATGGAGATAGCAAAAGTCAGAAAAGTCTTGGAGATGATGAAACCTATTCAAAAGGAAAGATTGTGTAAGGTTGTTCTTTTGGGGCTGAGTTCAAGAAAAATTGCACAAGAAGAAGGTGTAAATTACAGTGCCGTAGACAAATCCATAGCTGCTGCAATTAAGAATTTCAAAAAATATTATGAAAACCTCTGATTTTGGGTGTGCATTTTGACCCCCTTTGTCCAAATGAGTGAAGGGGTTATTTAATTCCGGACACGAATGACACTTCAAAACTAAAAAATGTGAGGTTTTACATATGAAAGAAAGAGCAATTTGCCGTGGAGATTTATTTTACTACGATTTCGGAACCAGAACCGGCTCAATTCAAAGCGGAGAAAGACCGGTGCTTGTAATACAGGCAGATGATTACAACAATAACGCACCAACTATTATCGTAGCAGCCGTTACAAGCGTTATCAAGAAAAGATACTTGCCGTCACACATTCTGCTTGGTGAAGATTTCGGATTGAAGAAGCCGTCAATGGTGCTGTTGGAGCAGGTTCAGA
>ERZ894206.1025-NODE-1025-length-16254-cov-7.208223_pt1 | contig 16254 bp, 10 predicted proteins | sample MGYA00380287_ERZ894206 | MGnify/ENA primary metagenome ERZ894206 (study PRJEB32331, sample SAMN06328483) | human gut metagenome | biome: human gut microbiome; feature: stool | host: Homo sapiens | collected 2013-04-12 ...
AACGCGGCGTGGGCCTGTCCGGCGGGCAGAAGCAGCGCCTGTCGCTGGCCCGCGCGCTCGCGGACAATCCGTCGATCCTGATTATGGACGATACGACCTCGGCCGTCGATATGGAGACCGAGGCGGAGATCCAGAAGCACCTCAAGGAGATGGACGGCGGCAAGACCATCGTCGCCATCGCCCACCGCATCTCGTCGGTCAAGGATTCCGACCTGATTCTGGTGCTCGAGCACGGGCGTATCGTCGAACGCGGCACCCACGCCGAACTCGTGGCCGCACACGGCCGCTACTGGGACATCTACCACAAGCAGCTCGGACTCCAGTCCGGCGCTGCACAGGGGTTTTAGAAGAGGACTTATGGCACAACGTAATACATTCCGCGAGGATGAGGAGCTGGAGGAGTCCATCGACCTCCACGACATCGCTCGCGTCGGCAAATATCTCAAACCGTATATGGCACAGGTGGCGCGCATTCTCGTCGTCGTCATCTCGATGAGCTGCATCGTCGTCGCCGTGCCGTACCTGACCAAGATCATGATCGACGAGGCGATCCCGAACAAGGACCTCGGCAAGCTCGGCATCCTCGCTGTGATCCTCGCCGCGCTGATCGTGCTGTACGAGTTCGGGCTGCGCTACCGCACGGTGGCGATCACGCGCGTCGGCCAGCTGGTGGCCCAGGAGGCATCCCGCCGACTCGGAGTGCCATTCGGCATCATCGACCTCTCGCTCGCCCCGACCCCCGCCGTGGGCGACTCCGTCGGCGAAGTGCTGGAGAAGATCGGCCTCGAACAGGTGGGCGCCCCAGGCACCACCGCCGCGCTCGCCATGCTCAACGACCAGGTGAAGAAGGGCGGCATCATGGCGTCCTCCTATGTGGGCGGCCTGTCCGGCGCGTTCATTCCGGTCTCCGAAGACAAGAACATGATCGACGCGGCCAACAACGGCTGCCTGAAGATCGAAAAGCTTGAGGCCATGACCTGCGTATGCTCCGTCGGCCTTGACATGATCGCCATCCCCGGCGACACCACCGCGGCCACCATTTCCGGCATCATCGCCGACGAGGCGGCCATCGGCATGGTCAACCAGAAGACCACCGCCGTGCGTGTAATCCCGGTGGAAGGCAAGGGCGTGGGCGAGATGGCCAACTTCGGCGGCCTCATGGGCTACGCGCCGATCATTCCGGTGAACCAGACCAGCTGCGAGGCCTTCGTGACCCGTGGCGGCCGCATTCCGGCGCCGATCCACTCCTTCAAGAACTGACGTTCTTACGAAAGAACCCGACCTTCCTGCACGGAGGGCCGGGCTCTTTTGCGTTTGTATAACTGTTTTTACTTACCGCCGGCAAAGTTCAACTGTCGCCAGGCTTCGTAGATGGCGATGGAGGCGCAGTTGGTGAGATTCAGGCTACGCAGCGAAGGACGCATCGGCAGACGCACCTGCTCGGCCACATGCGGGCCGGCCATGATGTCCATCGGATCGGGGATATTGCCCGGTTCCGGACCGAACAGCAGGATGTCGGTCGGCTTGTATTCGATGTCGGTGTACAGCTTGGTGGCGTGCGCGGTGAAGGCGATGATGCGCGAATCCGGCATCGATTCCACCAGATCCTCGAAATTCGGGTGCAGCACCACATGCGCCATGTCATGGTAGTCGAGCCCCGCACGGCGCAGCTTGGTATCCCGCAGATTGAAACCCAAAGGTTCCACCAGGTGCAGAATCGTTCCCGTCACGGCGCACAGGCGGATCGCGGAACCCGTGTTGCCCGGAATACGCGGGGAATAGTAGCACAGGTGCGGGGTGGAGGTCTCCGCCTTCGCCGCGTCCTTCGCGCTCAGCATCGCGTCCACCACGGAAATCGGATTGCCGTGCGCGTCGGTCACCAGTTCGTCCGGGCCGTAATTGGACTTGCGGTACCCGTATTCGAACATCTTCTCGACCTTGGCTTCGGCCGCCTGCGTCTCGGCGTCGCGCGTTGCGCCCTGCGCGTTATCGGTATGTTCTTCGTTCGTCATAAATGCTAAGAATAGGAACGATGAACGACACGAACACCACATACGACACCGCCGTACGTGACGCCGACTTTGACGACTTTGCCGATTCCGCCACCGCCGTCACCTCCGATGCTTCCGATGCTGACGAAATCGCAATGACGCTCGCGCAATGGTGGCAGACCAACGCGCGCGACCTGCCATGGCGATTCGGCCGCACCACACCGTGGGGCGTGCTCGTTTCCGAAGTGATGAGCCAGCAGACGCAGATGGGCCGCGTCGTGCCGTATTGGACCGCATGGATGGACCGATGGCCGGACGCAGCCGCGCTCGCCGACGCCCCGAAATCCGACGTGATCACCGCATGGGGGCGGCTTGGCTATCCGCGGCGCGCCCTGCGATTGCAGGAATGCGCGCACGTCATCGCATACGATTACGCCGACGAGCTGCCGCATACGTACGACGAATTGCTTGCTCTGCCCGGCATCGGTGATTACACGGCAAGCGCGGTGCTGTCGTTCGCTTTCGGCGAACGTATCGCGGTGGTCGACACGAACATCCGCCGTGTGCTGTCACGTGCGTTCGTCGGCGTCGAATCGCTCGGCGGCAGCGCAAGTCCCGCGGAACGCGCGCTGGCGAAACGGCTGCTGCCGGACGATGATTCCGCGAAATGCCGTCGTTTCGATCGCCCGTCCGTCGTGTGGAACCAGGCCGTCATGGAACTCGGCGCGACGGTGTGCACTGCGAAATCGCCATTATGCGAAGCCTGTCCGATCGCCGGAAAATGCGCGTTCCTACGCAACGGAAGACCGGGATTGGGGCAGCGGCGTACGCGACCACGCCAACTATTCCAAGGTACGGACCGGCAGGTGCGCGGGCTGGTGCTGAACGCGCTGCGCGGCCTGCCGGATGGCGAGACGGTGCTTGATCGCAAGAGCGTCGAACGGCTGTGGAAAGACCACGTGCAGCTGGACAAATGCATCGCGTCGCTTGACGAGGACGGTCTGATCGAAATCCTGCCCGGGGGAGGGGTGCGGCTGCCGGTGTAACGTACACGGCATGCGTGGTGCGTGCGGCCGCGGTGCCGCACGGAGGATGACACGCTAGACTGGGAGCCATGGCTCACAAGACCTCCCCGCGGACCGGTAAGAAACGTACGAAACAACAGCAGGCGATGTATCGCCGCCGCCGCATCGTTTTCGGTATCGCGACGGTGCTGGTGCTGAGCTTCATCGTATTCTGCCTGTATTCGCTGACGCAGGGCGTCGTCGCTGTCAACCGCGAAATCCACCATGCCGATGTTTACGCGATCTCCCGCAAGGAGGTGCCGTCGCCGACCCAACAGCAGAAAAGCAGCGTTCCCGATTGCGACGCATCCAACGTCGCGCTGTCGCTTACTCCGGCCGCATCGAGCTTCGGTGTGGGTGGCACGATGGACTTCACCGCTTCCGTGAAATACAACGGTTCCGGCAAGGCTGGCTGTCTGATCGACGTGTCCCAGGCGGGCATGGTGCTGACGATCAAGTCGGGCAAGGACGTGGTCTGGAAATCGAACGTATGCCCCGTGGACACGGATTACCGGCTGATAGCCAAGGGCGACGAGGTCAAGCAGACGATCACTTGGCCGGGCGTGCGTTCCGGCAGCGAATGCGCCGACGTGGCGGACCTGCCGAACGTGGACCGTGGCGTGTATTCGGCCCAACTGTCGGTCGAAGGCCATGCGAAAACCAAGTCGGAACCGGTCGGCATCACAGTGGAATAAAATCTACAGGTTATGTTATTCTAATGACTTTGCGTAGATGCGTGTCATATAGCGGGCACGCTGACAAGGAAGAGGCGCCCGCGTATTAGGCATATGGTGGCCAATGAGAGCGCTTCCGGGGAAACATATCGATACGATTAGCGAGCGATAAGGAACGTCCATTGGCTGAGGCTACGACGAACACCACCACCATCATCGCACGCGCCGACCAGCATGATATTGATCTGCACAAGGCGTCGGACCGTGTGAATTTCGGCTCCATCCGCGAGCCCATTGATGTACCCTACCTGTTGGGTGTACAGACTGACAGCTTTGACTGGCTCATCGGCAACGAGCGCTGGCAGAAGCGAGTCCAGGAGGATCTGGAGAACGGCACCAACACCGTGCCCCACACCTCCGGTCTTGACGAGGTCTTCCAGGAGATCTCCCCGATCGAGAACTTCGCTCAGACCATGAGCCTGACCTTCTCCGATCCGTACTTCGAAGAGCCGCGCCACACCGTGCAGGAGTGCAAGGAGAAGGATTACACCTACTCCGCACCGCTGTACGTGAACGCCGAATTCGAAAACGGCGACACCGGCGAAATCAAGTCCCAGACCGTGTTCATGGGCGATTTCCCGCTGCAGACCCCGCACGGCACCTTCATCATCGGCGGCACCGAGCGAGTGATCGTGTCCCAGCTCGTGCGTTCCCCGGGCGTGTACTTTGACCGCTCCCAGGACCGTACTTCCGATAAGGAAGTCTTCGGCGCGAAGATCATCCCGAGCCGTGGCGCATGGCTCGAGTTCGAGATCGACAAGCGCGACGTCCTCGGCGTGCGTGTGGACCGCAAGCGCAAGCAGTCCGCCATCGTGTTCCTCATGGCCATCGGCATGACCAAGGATGAGATCGCCGACGCTTTCAAGGACTACCCGCTGGTCATGGACGCGCTCGTCAAGGAGACCGTGCAGACCCAGGACGAGGCCCTGACCGACCTGTACCGCAAGATCCGTCCGGCTGACACCCCGACTCCGGAAGCCGGCAAGAACCTGCTGGACTCCTTCTACTTCAACACCAAGCGTTACGATCTGGCCCGCGTCGGCCGTTACAAGATCAACCGCAAGCTTGGTCTGGAAAAGGACGTCAACGACCGCAGCCTGTCCCGCGAAGACATCATCGCCACCATCAAGTACCTGGTCACCCTGCATGCGGGCGATACCAAGTTCCCGGGCAAGCGCGACGGCAAGGACGTTGACCTGCGCGTGGACGTCGACGATATCGACCACTTCGGCAACCGTCGTATCCGCCAGGTCGGCGAGCTGATCCAGAACCAGCTGCGCACCGGCCTGAGCCGTATGGAGCGTGTGGTCCGCGAGCGTATGACCACCCAGGATCCGGAGGCCATCACCCCGCAGTCCCTGATCAACATCCGTCCGGTGAACGCCACCATCAAGGAGTTCTTCGGCACTTCCCAGCTGTCCCAGTTCATGGACCAGAACAACCCGCTGGCTGGCGTGACCAACAAGCGTCGTCTGTCCGCTCTGGGCCCCGGTGGCCTGTCCCGCGACCGCGCCTCCATGGAAGTGCGCGACGTGCACCCGTCCCACTTCGGCCGAATGTGCCCGATCGAATCTCCTGAAGGCCCGAACATCGGTCTGATCGGCTCTCTGGCAACCTTCGGACGCATCAACCCGTTCGGTTTCATCGAGACCCCGTACCGTAAGGTCGTCAACGGCCACGTCACCGACGAAGTCGAGTACATGACCGCAGACCGCGATGCCGAGCACGTCATCGCCCAGGCCAACCAGGAGCTCGACGAGAACGGCAACTTCGTCAAGAAGCAGGCCCTTGCCCGAGTCGGCGAAGAGGAAGCGGTCGATGTGCCGGTCAGCTCCGTCGATTACATGGACGTCTCCCCGCGTCAGATGGTTTCCGTCGGCGCCTCCCTGATTCCGTTCCTGGAGCACGATGAGGGCCACCGAGCGCTGATGGGCACCAACATGCAGCGTCAGGCCGTGCCGCTGATCGAATCCGAGCGTCCGCTCGTGGGCACCGGCGCCGAATGGCGCGCCGCCGTCGATTCCGGCGACGTCATCCTGGCCGAGAAGCCGGGCGTGGTGACCTACGTGTCCGCCGACATCATCCGTACCATGAACGACGATGGCACCACCAGCTCCTACAAGCTGGCCAAGTTCCAGCGCTCCAACCAGACCACCTGCTACAACCAGGTCCCGCTCATCCACGACGGCGAACGCGTGGAAGCCGGCACCGTGCTGGCCGATGGTCCGGCAACCCAGAAGGGCGAGATGGCACTGGGCAAGAACCTGCTCATCGCCTTCATGCCGTGGAACGGCTACAACTACGAGGATGCTGTGATCATCTCCCAGCGCCTCGTGCAGGACGACACCCTGAGCTCCATCCACATCGAGGAGTACGAGATCGACGCCCGCGAAACCAAGCTGGGTGCCGAAGAGATCACCCGCGACCTGCCGAACGTCGGCGAGGACGCGGTGGCCAACCTCGACGAGCGTGGCATCATCCGCATCGGCGCCGAAGTCGAAGCCGGCGACATTCTGGTCGGCAAGGTCACCCCGAAGGGCGAGACCGAGCTGACTCCGGAAGAGCGTCTGCTGCGCGCCATCTTCGGTGAGAAGAGCCGCGAGGTGCGTGACACCTCGCTGCGCGTGCCTCACGGCGAGACCGGCACCGTCATCGCGGTCAAGGAAATCACCCGCGAAGACGCCGAGGAAGACGGCGACGAACTGCCGAACGGCGTGAACCAGATGATTCGCGTCTACATCGCACAGCACCGTAAGATCACCCAGGGCGACAAGCTCTCCGGCCGTCACGGCAACAAGGGCGTCATCTCCCGCATCCTGCCGGAAGAGGACATGCCGTTCCTCGCCGACGGTACTCCGGTCGACATCATGCTGAACCCGCTGGGCGTGCCTTCTCGAATGAACCTTGGCCAGGTGCTGGAACTGCACCTCGGCTGGATCGCGCACGCCGGCTGGGACATCTCCCTCGACCCGGATGCCGAGGCCGCTTGGAAGAAGTACGTGCCGCAGGGCGCCGAAAAGGGCGCTCCGGGCACTCCGGTGGCCACCCCGGTGTTCGACGGCGTCCGTCCGGAAACCATCAAGGGCCTGCTCAGCTGCACCCTTCCGGACCGCGACGGCAACAAGCTCGTCGGCCCCGACGGCAAGGCGACCCTGTTCGACGGCCGTACCGGCGAACCGTTCCCGAAGCCGATCTCCGTGGGCTACATGTACATGCTGAAGCTGCACCACCTGGTCGACGACAAGATCCACGCCCGCTCCACCGGCCCGTACTCCATGATCACCCAGCAGCCGCTGGGCGGCAAGGCTCAGTTCGGTGGCCAGCGCTTCGGCGAGATGGAAGTGTGGGCCCTCGAGGCCTACGGTGCCGCCTACACGCTGCACGAAATGATGACCACCAAGTCCGATGACGTCGACGGCCGCGTGCGCGTCTACGGCGCCATCGTGAAGGGCGAGAACCTGCCGCCGGCAGGCATCCCGGAGTCCTTCAAGGTGCTGCTTAAGGAAATGCAGTCCCTGTCCCTGAATGTCGAAGTGCTCAACGCCGAAGGCGTGGCCATCGACATGAAGGACGAGGATGACGATCCGTCCACTTCCTCCGATGACCTCGGCTTCAACATCGGTGCGCGTCCTGACGCCGCCGCCAAGGAAGACCAGGTTGCCGAGGAGCCCGAATTCCAGTGATTGAAAGGATTGGCCGCGCTGCAGCACAGCGTGCAGCGCGGCCAATCCCCGAACAACGTGATAAGCATTAAGAATCGATAGACAGGACAATAGAGTGCTGGACGTCAACGAATTTGACAAACTGAGGATCGGACTGGCCACCGCCGACGACATCCGTAACTGGAGCTACGGCGAGGTCAAGAAGCCGGAGACCATCAACTACCGTACCCTGAAGCCGGAGAAAGACGGCCTGTTCGGCGAGCAGATCTTCGGACCTACCCGCGACTGGGAATGCGCCTGCGGCAAGTACAAGCGCGTGCGCTTCAAGGGCATCGTCTGCGAACGCTGCGGCGTGGAAGTCACCAAGAGCCGTGTGCGTCGTGAGCGCATGGGCCACATCGAGCTCGCCGCTCCGGTGACCCACATCTGGTTCTTCAAGGGTGTGCCGTCCCGACTGGGCTACCTGCTGGACATCGCGCCGAAGGACCTTGAGAAGGTCATCTACTTCGCGGCCTACATGGTCACCAAGGTGGACGAAGAGCAGCGTCATCAGGACCTGCCGGACCTGCAGCAGGAGTTCGACAACGAGATCGCCAACCTCGAGAAGCGCCGCAACGCCGAAATCGAGGAGCGCGCCAAGAAGGTCGAAGCCGATTTGGCCGAGCTCGAAGCCGAAGGCGAAGCCAAGGGCTCCGCACGCGCCAAGCTGCGCAACAGCGCCGAGCGTGAAATGGCCGCCATCCGTACCCGCTACGACGAGCAGATCCAGCGTCTGAGCGCCGTGTTCGACCGCTTCAAGACCCTGAAGCCGGGAGACATGGAAGGCGACGTCGACCTGTGGCGTGAGATGGAAGACCGCTACGGCGATTACTTCGAAGGCTGCATGGGCGCCGAAGCCATCAAGAAGCGTCTGCAGGACTTCGACCTCGAGGCAGCCTCCAAGCAGCTGCGCGAAGAGATCGACACGGGCACCGGCCAGCGCAAGGCCCGCGCCCTGAAGCGTCTGAAGGTCGTCAACGCGTTCCTGACCACCGGCAACAAGCCGGAGGCCATGGTGCTCGACGTGATCCCGGTCATCCCGCCGGACCTGCGCCCGATGGTGCAGCTCGACGGTGGCCGTTTCGCCACCTCCGACCTCAACGACCTCTACCGTCGTGTGATCAACCGTAACAACCGTCTGAAGCGCCTCATCGAGCTCGGCGCCCCGGAGATCATGCTCAACAACGAGAAGCGCATGCTCCAGGAAGCCGTCGACTCCCTGTTCGACAACGGCCGTCGTGGCCGTCCGGTCACCGGCGCTTCGAACCGTCCGCTCAAGTCCCTGAGCGACATGCTCAAGGGCAAGCAGGGCCGTTTCCGTCAGAACCTGCTCGGTAAGCGTGTGGATTACTCTGGCCGTTCCGTGATCGTGGTCGGCCCGTCCCTGCGCATGCACCAGTGCGGTCTGCCGAAGCCGATGGCCCTCGAGCTGTTCAAGCCGTTCGTCATCAAGCGCCTCGTGGACCAGGGCTTCGCGCAGAACATGAAGAGCGCCAAGCGCCTCGTGGACCGCGCCGACTCCGAAGTGTGGGGCGTGCTCGAAGAGGTCATCTCCGAGCATCCGGTGCTCCTGAACCGTGCACCTACGCTGCACCGTCTGGGTATCCAGGCATTCGAGCCGATCCTGGTGGAAGGCAAGGCCATCCACCTGCCGCCGCTTGCCTGCGCCGCATTCAACGCCGACTTCGATGGCGATCAGATGGCAGTCCACCTGCCGCTGTCCGCCGAAGCCCAGGCTGAGGCCCGTTCCCTGATGATGGCTTCCGACAACATCCTGAAGCCGGCAGACGGCCACACCGTGACCATGCCGAGCCAGGACATGATCCTCGGTCTGTACTACCTGACCACCGTCATCGACGGCGCCAAGGGCCAGGGCCGCGTGTTCTCCTCGCTGGAAGAGGCCGAAATGGCGCTCGACAAGCACGAGATCGACATGCAGGCCAAGGTGCTCATCCGCCTTCCGCAGGACTTCGTGCTGCCGAAGGACTGGGAGCCGGGCGAGGTCAAGGTCGTCGATCCGGAACCGGGCAGCCCGGACGTGGTCAAGGAGGAGCGTTTCCATGACGGCTCCGTCCTGTTCGCCACCTCCTACGGCCGTATCCTGTTCAACGGCACCTTGCCGGTCGACTACCCGTTCGTCAACGAGCAGGCGCCGAAGAAGCGTCTGAGCAAGATCGTCGACGACATCGCGACCCGTTACTCCACCGCTCAGGTGGCCGTGACGCTGGACGCCCTGAAGGATCTGGGCTTCACCCGCGCACCGTGGTCCGGCGTGTCCTTCGCGTTCTCCGACGTTATCCAGCCGCCGGAACTGGACGAGTACATCGAAAAGTACGAAGGCGAAGCCGACAAGGTCAACGAGAACTACGAAATCGGTATGCTCACCGAAGAGGAGCGTCGTCAGGAACTGGTCGACCTGTGGACCAAGTGCACCAGCGAGGTCTCCGAGGCGGTTGAGGAACACTTCGATTCCAAGAACAACCTGGCCATCATCGTGCAGTCCGGTGCACGAGGAAACATGATGCAGATCAACCAGATCGCAGGTATGCGAGGCCTGGTGGCAAACCCGAAGGGCGAGATCATTCCTCGACCGGTCAAGTCCAACTACCGTAAGGGCCTGTCCGTGCTGGAATACTTCATCTCCCAGCACGGCGCACGTAAGGGTCTGGCCGATACCGCACTGCGTACCGCAGAGTCTGGCTACCTGACCCGTCGTCTGGTGGACGTCTCCCAGGACGTGATCGTGCGCGAGGAGGACTGCGGCACCAAGCGCGGCCTGACCATGAAGGTCGGCGAACGCGATGCCGAAGGCAACCTGCACCTGGTCAAGGCCGCCGACGGTGGCCCGTACTCCCGTCTGCTCGCGGCCGACGTCATCGACCCGGCCGACGGCGAGACCGTGCTGTACAAGGCCGGCGACGCCCTGTCCATGGACGTGCTCAACGATCTCGTTGCCCACGGCGTGGAAGAGGTCAAGGCCCGTTCCGTGCTGACCTGCGAATCCAAGCGTGGCGTGTGCGCCAAGTGCTACGGCTGGTCCCTGGCCACCAACAAGCTGGTGGACGTCGGCGAGGCCGTCGGCATCGTGGCAGCACAGTCCATCGGTGAGCCTGGTACCCAGCTGACGCTGCGTTCCTTCCACTCCGGCGGCGTCGCTTCCGCTTCCGATATCACCCAGGGTCTTCCGCGTGTCACCGAGCTTTTCGAAGCCCGTACCCCGAAGGGCGAGGCTCCGATCGCGGAGTTCGCCGGCGTGGTCAAGGTGGAAGACACCGAGCGCGGCCGTCAGGTCACCCTGAAGCCGGACGACGACTCCGTCGAGCCGATCGTCTACCCGGTGACCCGTCGTGCGCCGATGCTGGTCAAGGACGGCGACCATGTCGAAGCCGGCACCCAGCTCATCGAAGGCTCCGTCGACCCGAAGAAGATCCTGCGCATCCTCGGCCCGCGCGCCGCACAGGTGAACATCGTGGAGGAAGTGCACACCGTGTACCGCTCCCAGGGCGTGGATATCCACGACAAGCACATCGAGGTCATCGTGCACCAGATGCTGCGTCGCATCACCGTGATCGACTCCGGCGACACCGACCTGCTGCCGGGCGAACTCGTGGACAAGGCACGCTTCAAGGCCGCCAACATGGAAGCCGTGAAGAACGGTGGCAAGCCGGCCGCCGGCCGTCCGGAGCTGATGGGCATCACCAAGGCTTCGCTGGCCACCGATTCCTGGCTGTCCGCGGCCTCCTTCCAGGAGACCACCCGCGTGCTCACCGAAGCCGCCCTGAACCAGAAGGTCGATGACCTGAAGGGCCTCAAGGAGAACGTCATCATCGGTAAGCTCATCCCGGCAGGTACCGGCCTCGCCCGTTACCGCAACGCCACGGTGGAGCCCGACAAGGCCATCCGCGACACCATCTACCCGAACTTCGGTTTGGGCGGCGAAGGCACCGACAGCTCCTTCGGCGACACCGACCTGTCCGATGTGGACTTCTCCAACATCGACTTCGGCGACCTGAAGCTGGGCGATGACTTCAACCCGGATGACTTCCTGGACGACAACGGCGGCCAGACCGATCTGGGCGACACCCTGTGAGATTCCCCTCACGATAGTCGACAGACGAATCATCTGATATAGCGAAAGGCGGAAGCGACCAATACCGGTCGGTTCCGCCTTTCGCTATATCTATATGTCGTGGGATTGCGAGGTTGTGGATTAATCGCGGGGGAGGGTTTCGCAGTCGTCTTTTGACGTTACTTGATCTTCTCCGAAAGCGTGGTTTCCAGATCCTTCAACGAACCGCTGAGATCGGCCTCCTTCGCGGCCTTTTGCAAATCGGACTGATCCAGGGTCGGCGAATCGATGTCGGACATCTTCGCATGAAGATCCTGAAGCTTTTCGTAATCGGCGGACCCATACTCGATATCGTTGAGATTCAGATCGGCCATCTGATCCACAATGTCCTTCTTCTTGCTGACGCTTTCCTGCATATCCGCGCCATACTCGGCATAGGACTTGATGGGAACCTTGGCCAGATCGCCGGCGTCGGCGGCACAGCTTTCGAGCGCCTTGGAAAGATTGCGATAGTGCGAAGACATGTCGGCGGAGTCGAATTTCGGCAGCTTCGTGCAGGTATGCGTCATCTTCATGAGCGCGGGCATGGTCTGGGCCAGATCGTTCATGTACCTTTCGTATTTCGCACGGTCCCGCTCGAACGTCTCGTACTTCTCCTTGACGTCCTTGTCTTTCTTCACGGCCTTCATGGCAGCCAGCTTGTCGCTGTCCTGCTTGAAGGTCTTCAACTTCTTCTTGCCCTCGTCATAAGCGGAGGATGAATCGTTGTCCGTTGCGCTCGCCGCCGAGCTGAATTCCTCATTGATGGCTGTATAGCTGCTTTCCAACGCCTGCGTTTGGACCAGCGCTTCCTCGTAATCGGAACGGCTGACGCGATTCGTAAGGAAGAACACCGCTGCCAGCGCGATGACGACGACTGCGGCCACCGCGCCGATGATAATGGCGACCGGCGGCTTATTTTTGGCCGCGGCGCCGGCTTGCTGGGAAGGAAAGTTGCCGGGCATTGGCGGTTGCGGCTGACCGTATTGTTGCGATTGGGCATATTGTGGCATCGCAGGCTGTGGAACCGCCGGTTGAGACGCGGTGGGCTGGGGCATGGCGGGCTGACCGTACGGCATCGGCCGCGGCTGACCATACTGCGGCATCGGCGGCTGAGGCTGTCCATAAGGTTGCGGTTGTCCGTATTGCTGCGGCTGGCCGTACGGCATGGGTTGCGGCTGTCCGTATTGAGGCCCGCCCGGCTGTGGCTGACTGTAGTTTGGCGCCTGCGGCTGCGGAGGCTGGTTATACTGCGGTTGCCCATTCTGCGGTTGACCATACGGAGGAGTGTTCGCCATGTGAAAAGTCCTTCTTATCCTTTTTCCTTTTTTTTGAATGTCGAATCCGTGAACACGGAGGGAAACATCGACGTGTCCGTCTCTTTTGACGAGTTACAGCATAATATTTTGAGACGGAATATGCGAGCATCGTATTGCAGAATGAGTATCGTCAGACGGCATGGACGTCACCTTCCTACAATGGGAATATGAGTTTTCTACCTTACCCGCCGCCGCCCGAACCAGGGTGGTATGACGATGACGTCACGGTGATGGCGCAACCCACAGCCGAACCCGTCGACAATGCCGCCGATTCCTTGGAAACACGCGAACGGCTCGCCGCACAGAACGAATCGGGCGACCACGATATGCAGGATGTTTCCGTTGCGAAGGGCGACGCTGCCGTTTCGGACGAGGACGATATCGACTGGGACGGCACCGTGCTTTCCGAAGCCTTCACCATGAAGCAGCCGAAGCACACGTACGTGCTGGACAACGAGCAGACCGGACAGCAGGTGATCGTGGATATGGGCGTGCTCCTTGGCCGCAAGCCTTCGGCCGAAGTGCCCGCCGGCGCCAAATCGGTCAAGCTGGAGGATCCGACGCGCACAATCTCACGCAACCATGCGGCGATCAGCTTCGACCAGGATGGCACGCTGTGGATAGAGGATTACGGTTCGCTCAACGGCACGTACATCATCCAAGACGATGTCGAAACCAAAGTGGAACACAAGCCGATGCAGCTGGAGGCGCCATGCACGGTGCGTATCGGCGACCAGTTCTTCCAATTCCGCAAACAGTGAGGGCGTTTGTCAGTGAAGACACGATTACGCTGACGGACTGCGTTGACGATTTGTGTTGACAGCGTCGGCGCGGACGGTTAGCGGTAAGACGATAAGGGGTTGTCACGGAGATTCCCGCGACAACCCCTTATGTTTCAAATGGTCTGATAATCGGCGTTAGCTCACTGCTGGCGCAGACGAATGGCCGCGTTGATGGCCGAATCGTTCAACTGGCCAAGCCAGGCAAGCAATTCCGGATAGATGTACGGATTGCGCGCAAGACACGGACGAAGCTCCGGCGCTTCGCTGGCGATACGGGCCATCAACATCTGATCGGTGGTGGTCATGGCCAGTTCCGCGGTGAACCCCGCGTCTGCCGGCGATTCCTGGGCCGCGGCATACTGCTGTTCGGCATACTGCTGTTCCGGTTCGTTCTGCGGCTGGCTCGATGAATAATCGGCCACTTCGGACAAATCGGCGGGATTCATGTATGGGTCGACATACTCGGTCGAAGCCTCGTTAGACGCCGCATAGGCAGCGTCCTGACCGTATTGCTGGTTCACCGGCTGTTCCGGCTGATACTGCTGCTTCTGCTGGAACTGTTCCGCCACTGCCGGCTGATACTGCTGTTCCGGCTGGACCTGTTCGGCAACCGGTTCGGCCATTGGCTGGGCCGTCGGTTCGGCAATCGGCTGCGGCTGCACGCCATTTTGCGGAACCGGCCAGCCCATCGCCACCAGCTGCTGGCGGGCGCGCTCATCGCCGAATTCGGCGACCCAACGCTTCAGACCCGGGTACGCTCGCGGATTGGCAACGACATTCGCACCGAATTCCGGATTCTCGTACGCGATTTTCGCCAGGAACACGGGATCGGCGTTCGGATCCTGCACGGCCGCCACCGCGGCATCGAAATCGACCATCATGATCTCCTTGTCTCGTGGTCTGTAACCATCTTATTGAATGACTCGTAACGTTTGCAACGTACCGTCCAGCGCATCGTCGATATCCTCGTCATCGCCGATCTTGCTGACGTTCCAATCCTCGTCGCACGGCATATCGGAACGCATATCCACCACGATGACGGTGATGTTGTCGCGGCCGCCGGCGTTCAGCGCGGCGCGTACCAGCATGTCCGCGGCCATCTGCGGGTCGGCGTACGCCGCCGCGATCTCGGCAAGCTGCTCACGGCCGATCTGCGCATGCAGCCCATCGGAACAGATGATGAACCGTCCGTCCGCACGCGCGGCGTACCAGTCAGGCTGGATGCCGGCAGGCGCGCCGACACATTGCGTGATGATGTTGCGCGGAATGCAACGGCTCGCCTCATCGGGCAGCATCTGCCCCGAATCGATGGCGTTCTGCCGTTCCGAATGGTCGCGGGTGATGCACGTCAGCGAATCCGCCAGCCACGCGCCATTGCCGTCGGCGCGCATATGGTACGTGCGGGAATCGCCCACATTGACGATGTAACACCGTTCGTCGGAACATATCGCGTCATCGCCGACACGCGTCGGCAGCAGCACGCCGCTGATGGTAGTGCCCGCAACGCCGCCGAGCTGCTCACCCAGACGGAGCACCTCCTGCTGGGCAAGGATCAGCGTTTCGTCAATCGCGTCAAGATCGCGCGTCGGCAGTTCGGCCAAACGCGCGAACCGTTCCGCAACATCGGAACTGGCCTGCTTGCCGCCCTTGCCGCCACCCATGCCGTCGCACACCACATACACGCCGTGGCTTGCGCAGGCGCTGTCCTGGTTGTCTTTCCTACGCAAGCCGATATTGCTGTTCAGACCGACCTCAATATGTTTGACGTTCATGAGTCCCGCCCTTTCACACCGATTTTCCGCAAGCGGATTTTCCGGAAGTGGAACATGTCCGCAAGCGATAGTTTCGCCCGCCACCTGCGGAACGTCGGCAGCGAGCCGAGCATGAACTTTCGTTCTTCGGCGATGTCATGCCAGTAGCGTTCCGCATGCTCCTGCGTGACATCGCCTCCGGAGAAGGCCGCGTAATCAGCCTCCCTGCCCAGCGCGAGCAGTGTATCGGCTTCGAAGCCCATCTGTTCGGCGATGGCCTGCGCCTGCTCGTTTCTGGTGCCTTGGACGTCAAGGCCGCTTTGCCGGGCAAGCGCCGCGACCGCCTGCCATCCGGCAGCGACGCGTTGCGATGCGCTGCCATGCCTGCGCGCCCGAGCCAGGGCGATCGACTTGATGGCGAGCAGCAGGCCGCAGACGATGAGCACCGTCCACAGAGGGCTGCCGTAGATGGCGACTTTTCTGACGATTCTGCCGAAACGCTGCCAGAACAGGCTCGTCGGCGTCTCGTCGGCCATGCTGCCGCCAAGCGACGTTTTGCCCTTGGCTTGGTTGTCGTCACGCAGCGGATCGGTAAGCGGCACCGGAGGCTGACGCACCAAGGTCTGCGGATTGGGCGGAGTGAGATTCTGGTTCTCGTCGGGAACCTTCGTTTCCTTCGGTGTCGGGTAGAACGCCACCCATCCGTAACCGTCCAGCTTGATCTCCACCCAAGCGGTCACATCGTTGCCGGTGAATTTCGTGGTGGTGGTTTTGCCATGCTTCTCGGTGCGGCTGTCACTGATC
>ERZ894206.1044-NODE-1044-length-15900-cov-7.634901_pt1 | contig 15900 bp, 14 predicted proteins | sample MGYA00380287_ERZ894206 | MGnify/ENA primary metagenome ERZ894206 (study PRJEB32331, sample SAMN06328483) | human gut metagenome | biome: human gut microbiome; feature: stool | host: Homo sapiens | collected 2013-04-12 ...
TTGTGATAGAAAATAAAACAATTCTGTTTAGGTTCAGTATAGCATGAGCAATTTCAGATAGCAAGAAAAACTTAAACAAAAAAATTTAGTATTCTCATAAAATCACTTGACTTAAATTAAAATGTTTAGTATCATGCAAATGTATCAACCTAAATAAATTACGTTAAGAATGAAAGGGGATATGCGATGTGACGAACAGAACTTTTATGACAGTAGAAGAAGTTGCAGCGGAAATGGAAGTTTCCAAGTCTTATGCTTATAAGATTGTCAAACAGCTAAATGAAGAGTTGCAGAAGCTGGGCTACATTACGGTAGCAGGCAGGATAAACACCAATTATTTCCGTAAAAAAGTATGTTACAGCGAAATGTAAGAGAAAGAGAGGAGAATTTGTATGAGTATTTACAAAGATAATGTCACTGGGAAGTGGAGAGTAGTTTATCGGTATACCGACTGGACAGGAGAAACGCACCAGTCATCCAAAAGAGGATTTCCTACAAAACGAGAAGCGCAGATGTGGGAACGAGAGCTATTGCTGAAGAAAGAAGCCAAATTGGATATGACTTTCGAAAGCTTTTATGAGATTTATGTGGAGGATATGCAAAATCGAATTCGTGATAATACTTGGGGAACGAAGACAAATATTGCCAGAACTAAAATTCTTCCTTATTTCGGAAAGCGTAAGATAGGGGAAATTGAGCCAAGGGATATTATTGCATGGCAGAATGAATTGCTTGCGATCCGGCAGTCAAAAACCTTATTCCGCCTCTTATCTGCAGAAAATTCATAGCCAGTTAAGTACTATTTTCAATCATGCAGTTAATTTTTACCATCTTTCATCTAATCCAGCACAGAAAGCCGGAAATATGGGAAAAGAGGAACACCGGGAAATGCTGTTCTTGACAAAAGAAGAATATTTGAAATTTGCAGATGCCATAGCCAGTATCGAACTGCAATAGAAAAATGGAAGAAAGAAACAGGAAATACAGAATGAACAGAAAAATAAACAGCATATCCGTAGTCAGAACAAAGATCGGGGAGCAAGGTAGGAGGACAATCATGGAGAAACACATTATGGGAGAAAATGGAATCAGTTATACTTTAGGAAAGGACTGTCTGTATTATCCAGATCTGTACCTTCCGGAAGAGACAGAGTATCCGATAGGAAAGTATGGAAGACTGAGAAAGTCATTATTTGCAGGAGCATTGGAAAGGATTATATCTGGAGTTGGTACTTGCCGGGAAGTTAAATGAGCATCTGTATCAGATTGACGAGGAATGCAATCAGATGATGGATAGACTGGTGGAGCAGATGAAGGAAGCGCATGGAGTGACGGAAGAACTGAAGAAGCAGGATCAGATGGTATGGGGTGGGAGAATGAATAATATCCGGGCTTGTGCGGAGGAGATTGTGGTAAAAGAGATTGTTTATGCATAGAGTGCATGGCGGTTACAATGTGTGACCGCATTTTAAGAAGGTATAGAGAATGGTATAGGCTTGCTGAAGTGAAGAATAAATGGTAATATTATAAAGAATAATTCAGTAAAAAGTGTTATTCAATACAATTATAAGAAAAGTATTTTAATATCAGAAGAGGTAGAAAATGAAATACGAAGATATGAACTTTAAAGTACCTGTAGAGTCAAAATCATATAAAGAAGATAGTGAATTTGTTATTGAACAGATAACACAAATTTTGGATAGGCAGAGACAAAAGGGAGATAATCGAATTGTTATTAACACAAATCTTAGAATGGGATTGCCATTAGAAAATATAAACAAAATTGCAGGCCCAATGATTGAAGCATGGGCAGGGGAAGTATTTGCCGGTATTCGTGATGATATGAATAATCCATTTCAGCTTATAAATGTTGAGGCGCAAGAACGTTTAGGAATGGCAGATATCATATTGCAGTTCAAGAAATGTAATAGAGTTATTACTGGAAATGTTGATGTTAAGGCTACAGCAGATGATATTCCTAATAGCGGAAAGGAACCTAATATTACAAGTTTTAGTAGAATTAGAACTGCATATGTAAAAGATCCAGATTTTATGTTTGTAATTCTATCAATTAAACATAAAGTATATGTTCAAAGAAACGAAAAAACAAAATTAATGGATGGAATCATGGAAATTGTTGATTATAACGCATATGATTTGAAATTTATTAGTGATGCAGATATTAACTATAATCCAGCATTAGGAACTGGACAAATACAGATAAAAGACATCCATTATATTACATATCAATACAGAACAACATGGGAAATGTGTCAACTGTTGGATAGTAAATATTTACATAGTTCAAAAAGAACTATAGAAGATTTTTATAATGAGGCAAAGAAAAATAAATGGATAAAAGAATAGAAGCAATCTGTGGAGATGCCATTGCAGAACTCCAGAAAATGGAAAATGAGTCTGTAAATCTTATAGTAACAGATCCTCCGTATAATTTAAATAAAGATTATGGAACCAGCCAGGATAAACTAAAGTTTGAAGATTATCTTGAGTTTAGTCGCCTTTGGCTAAAAGAGGCGAAGAGGGTTTTAAAGCCTGATGGTACAATATATATATTCATGGGAATGAAATATATTTCTTATATATATACTATCTTGGAACAAGAATTGGGCATGACATTTAATAGCTGGATTACATGGTATTATACACAAGGCATTGGTAAAACAAAGGGGTTTAGTCCGAGACATGATGATATTTTAATGTTTACAAAAAATGCAAAAAAGTTTGTATTTGATTTAGATGCAATAAGAGTTCCACAAAAATATTATCGCTCGGTAAATAATATGCGAGGTGCGAATCCTGGAAATGTTTGGGAATTTTCTCATATGCATTATTGTAACAAAAATCGAAAAAAACATCCTACACAGAAGCCAGAAGGATTGTATGAACGAATGATATTGGCTTCAAGTAAAGAAAATGATGTAGTTGTGGATCCTTTTGTCGGTTCAGGGACATGTTTAAGAGTATGTCAGCAGACGAATCGTAGAGGCGTTGGCATAGATATAAATCCAGAATATATAGAGATGACGGAAGAACGCCTACTTGAAGAGTTTAAAGGATTTGATAGTATTGATGAGAAAATGAAAAGATGTCCAAATGATTTAAATGATGCAAATGTTAGAATCGAGTACATTGAAAATCATATACAATGGTTTTTAAAAAATCATCCGGATGCTATTACAGAGTTTTTAGAGGAAGTAAAACAAAAATATTTAACAAAAATGATTGAAACTGGTCAAATATGGATTTTTGATCAATATGGAATTACAATATAATAATTTTTTGAAAGGAAGGGGTAGAGTATGTCAGTAAGTGATTATTTTTCAACATTTTGTTCGAATCTGAGAATGAGTTCTGATACCGTATCAACAATTCAATATAGGTATCATCAGATAACTAAAAGAATAAATCTGGACTATTGGAGTAGTTCATCGGAAACAACACACAGTTTATATGTAGGTTCATATGGGCGTGGAACGGAAATATGGACGAGCGATATAGATATTATTGTCCAGTTGCCATATTCTACCTATGAAAAATTTAATGCATACAAAAGTAATGGACAGTCAGCACTGTTACAGGAAGTTAAGGGAGTTTTGCAAAAGACTTATAGTACATCATATGTAAAGGGTGATGGACAGGTAATAGGGATTAACTTTTCAGATGGAATCAATTTTGAAATTGTTCCTGCTTTTATAAATACAGATGGAAGTTATACTTATCCTGACTCTAATAATGGAGGAAGTTGGAGAACAACGGATCCCAAAAAAGAGATCGATGCAATGAATAGTAGAAATAAAAATACAAACAAAAACTTGAAGCGTCTTTGTAGAATGGCGAGAGCATGGAAAGGGAAATGCAATGTACCGATGAGTGGAATACTTATAGATACGTTGGCTTATAAATTTATAAATGATTGGGAATATAAAGATAAATCGTATCTTTATTATGATTTTATGAGTAGAGATTTTTTCAAATATCTTGAAGAATTGGATGAAAATCAGAATTACTGGCTTGCACCAGGAAGTCAGCGCTATGTATGGAAAAACGGAGAGTTTCATACAAAAGCAAAAACAGCATATAATAATGCAGTTTCTGCAATATCATATGAAAACAGTAATTATTCATATTCAGCTAAACAGAAATGGAGAGAGATTTATGGAACGAAATTCCCGGAATAGTCAAGGATATAAATTGGAATCACAAATTCGGGAGGCTTATGGAAGAGTTACATATTCACAAACATGCCATGATAAGTTTATAAATCGGACGGTAAAATTAGAGGATAGAATAAAAGTAGCACAAATCGTATTGTCTGCAATCACCACAAGTGGCTTTGTGGTAGCAATATTTTCTGATGATAAGATTGCTAGTATTTTAGGAGCAATAGTTTCTTTAGCATTGTTAATACTAAACACATATATTAAAAATTTTGACCTTTCTGGAATAGCACAAGAACATAAAAAGGCTTCTGATTTATTATGGAAAATAAGAGAAGAGTATGTGTCGTTATTAACAGATTTTGAAATGCTGGATGCAAATGCAATTCGAAATAAGCGAGATGAGCTGCAAGAAAGAACATCAGAGGTATACAGCAATTCGCCTAGAACGGATGCTAAGAGCTATACAGCAGCACAAAAAGCATTGAAAACAGAAGAGGAGCAGACTTTTTCAGAAGAAGAGATAGATATAATGTTGCCTAATTCTATTCGACGATGTAATCGACAAATGGTAGAGTGATAAGAAGAAACATTTATGGAGGGATTTTAAAATAAAAGTTGTCAATGACGGATTTAGTAGTTATAATGAAGTGGCAACAAATTGGCAACAGAAAATCGGCAAGCCAAAATAATATATGCAACAGAAATAAAATAACGGCAAAAAAGATACGAAACTTAAACAAATATATTTAAGAACATCTTTGGACTTGCCGAGTTTGAATAAAAATGTAAATCCCTACAAAGCTTGTATTTATGGGCTTTGCAGGGACTTTTTTTGTTGGCGTTGGGTACGATTTGGCTACAAAATTTTATTGCAGAAATGGAGAGCCTTTCACGTTGACAATGATGATTCATTTATGCTATTTTCCATTTTGCGTATTTCAGTATTTAACTTTGTAGCAATTGATTTTACCTGAGGTTCGTTGTTATAATAAAATCTTTCTTTATAAAGTTTATTACCTATGGACTTGCTTTTTAAAAAATATGCATAATTATTTGTAATTTTAAAAAAGTCCAAATATGAATTTCCAAGCAATGTAAGACACTGATAATATTCTTTATCATTAACTGACAAAGACTGAAAGCAATTAACACTTTCTTCAAGATATCTGATTGCGGCTAATTTATCTTCAGCTGCGTCGCTTTTGTTTAGCAAAAAACTTCCATATATCCATAAAATAGAAGCATAGGTTTTTGTTGATTTAATTTTTTGATAGAGAGAATTGGTTTTTATTGACCAAATACAATCTACATATGCTTTATCAATATCTTCTTTGAGATTTTCTTGCAATAGGTGTGTTTGATCAATAATTCCTAATGCTCTAGCTTTTTGATATTTTACATATGGGTGCATGGTAGTTCGTTCAAGCATAGAAAATTCTTTGATGGCAGATTCATAAGCTGATGATACATGAAAATGGCTTTCAGTTCGACAGTCGGAAAGTGTATTCTGGTATATATGGTACGATTTGGCGGCTGCAATTTTATCACCATCATATTCAATAGCCCAATCCGTAATAATGTTCCTGACATTTGGATTAGTATTCAAATCTTGATTGAGGTTGTCCAATTCTGTATTTATTTCATTAATGCTTGATTTTATTTTCATTGATAATTTTTCATAGGTGTTGCTATCCGGTAAAAGTTTTTGAATTATATATTTTTCGGCGAAAGAATTTAAATGATATGTTTCGCCATTTTTTTCAAGTATTAAGTATTGGCATAATAAGTTGATATAGGGATTGATATTTAGGTAACTTAAATCGGAAAGCATGCATATCGTATAAATGTCTATTTCTTGGTTGGGATAAACTGCAAAAATTTTTAAAAGACTAAATAACAAATCTGCATGTTCTTTAAATGTTTTTTCAAGTTCATCAAATGTGTTTTTGAACATAAATTCACTTATTATATCATAACCATTAAGTGGAATCGTTGAAAATTCGTTTACTATGTTTGAAACAGTAGGAAGTGCAGATAAATCACTGGTTATTCCTTCTATAGTAGCTATTTTTCGACTCAATCTACGGAGACTTAAAACTAACACAAGAGTATTTCCTTTTGTTGATTCAAGTAATTGTTCCATCTCTGTTTCACTTAATGATAAATCGAGATTATTTTCTTCAACATATTCATGAATGAATTTTTTTCCGTTGGTATTTGAAAAACCACTAATGCCCATTCGTTCTTGATAATTTTCTTCGTTTCTAGATGTTATAATATATTGTACTGAAATAGGCGACATACTTTCTACGAATGTATATATTTTGGCACGTTCATCTTCATGAATGCTTTCTAAATTATCTATAACAATTATTCCAGTTTTATTGAAATTGGCAAAGGATTCTATATTCAGGGCATTATAAATACTTGTTTCTAATTCCTCTAAGGTTGTAAAATTTTGCCTTTGCTTTTGACATAGAATATCTCCAGAAGTTTGAGATATTTCCAGAAACTCTTCTTTGGCTGAAAAAAATAAAATAAAATCAGGATGATAGTTATTAGTGGTATTGTTATCAGATATATCTTGAACAATTGATTTGATAACTTCTGTAACAATTGCGGTTTTTCCCAAGCCGCCATACCCATATATGCATAAGGACGATTTTTTCCTTAATGCATTGGGAATACCGTAAATGAATGTTTTTACATCTTCAATTTCTTTATTTCTACAGACAATTTTTTTGTCTGAGAACGGAATGTTAGAAAAATTGTTGATTGGTATAGGAATAGAAGAGTTTAACGATTCTAAAGATCTTATTTCTTGATAGATGTCGCACTCTGGTTTATCCCAAAAACATTCTTCGTATTCTATACCGATATATGTGCAACTATCAGAAATAGAATTAAGGGTAGGTATCATATCCTCTGTATCCAAAGTTTTGCATCCAGGATGGTCTAATTTATTTCTGACGTAATGATATTTATCTAATTGTGCTATAAAGGTGTTGTAGTTGGAAAAACAACTAGTATAATCATGAAAAAGCGGTTCAAAAATTTTAATTGTAGAAACAAGCGTTCCGACATCTGGAACATTAATATCATTTTCAACAATCTTATTTATACTAGATTGAATTGTCATTTCAAATAACTGATAGTAATATGCAAATTGCGATTTCATTTGTCCATATTTTGATTTAAGTTCTTGAGAAGCATTATCTGGTAGAGTAATTTGGTCTATTGCTGAAAAAAAACTACTAGCATCGGGATAAGACAATGTTATTTTTTGGGCAATATAAGTTCTAAAAGGAATTTCGAATCCCATAACGATAGTTCTTAATTTATCGTGTTCCTTAGTTGATAAATACATAGTTCCTCCTTAAGTTTTGTAAATTTTTTAATTAAATGATATTTTCTTAGTTAGAAATGAAAATTATGATATAGTTTCTCAAATACCTATGTTGTAACTTGCAATATAGTCTATTCTTTTAGATTCAATCTCATCTTATCCATAACATCATCATGTGCTTTCTGAATCTTAAGTCGTTCCTGCCATGGTTCCGATTCTGGATAAATATCCATCCAAAGGTTAAAATCTGCTTCCGCTTTCAGCAAAGCTTCCCCACGTTTCTTAACATCTTTGATTTCATTGCATTTCTCGACTTCTACCATATATTCGTCATAACGATCTAACCATGATCGCATCAAAGACAATGTTCCAAAGCTGATTCCAACCATATCATTTCCATCTTTATCCTGGCATTCAAAGAGGTGTCCGTCATATTGCCGGAATATCTGAAAAAGTCTGTGAATCGCTTTTATTCCATCAAAATCGGAGTTTGCAAGTACTTCAGTATTGACAGATAAAGCGTTTGCTATTTTTTCAAGGGAGGATGGTTTGGGATTTCTTCTGCCGCTTTCGTAGGCACGAATGTAGGCTTCACTTGCTCCAACCATTTCTCCTAATTGTCTTTGAGTAAGATTACGTTCCTGCCGAATACGTCTTATGTTTTCCCCGATGGTCATAACAACATGCCTCCTGCTCTAAAGCTATATTTTTGTGAAACTGTTTAACATTATATATAGGATAACACACAAGAACAAAAAAATAAAGCAAAAAGATATTGACACGAAACAAAAGTTACGATATGATAAAAACGAAACAAAATGATACTATATAGAAACAAATACAAGAACAGAAGAAGAGAGGTTGTTTATGAATATTACATACGAAAAAAATGGAGATTATTTGATACCAAACTTAATTTCTGATCCAGAGCCGGAATGGAAATTGAGAAAGTTTGGACTTATGAGAAGACATTATCTGAAAGAGCATCGGAGCGGTATCTATCAGGTGATGCTATTAAGCGGAAAACTAAAGGAACTTTTTGCTTATGATGCAGGAACAGGCAGAGGCGCAGTTTGATTTATTGGTAAAGCAGATGGCAGAACAAGAGGGCATGACTGAACATCTGAAAGAGAAAAATCAGATGCTTTGGGTGCAGCGGATTAACAATATTTGTGAGAGAGCTGAGGAGATTGTGAGAGCAATGTTATTACAATGAGGATTATACACTATAACAGAAGGTTAATTTTATCGAATCAGCTTTCTGTTGGTTATATACCAATATGTATGCAAATACTAGACCTAAGTAGGAAAAATTGGCAGATGGGAGGCAAAAATACATGGAAGATATAAATGTTTATGGATATATGAGAGTGTCATCAAAGGAACAAAACGAGGACAGGCAGAAGATTGCATTAACAGAGATGGGAGTACCTGAGAATAACATTTATATGGATAAACAGTCAGGGAAAGATTTTGAGAGAACACAGTATAAACGGTTATTACGAAAATTGAATGAAAACAGTGTGCTCTATATAAAGTCAATTGATCGTCTGGGAAGAAATTATGGGGAACTAAACGAACAATGGCGCATTATCACGAAAGAAAAGAAGTCAGATATTGTAGTTATTGATATGCCACTATTAGATACTCGCAGAGAGAAGAATTTGCTCGGAACATTTATCAGTGATGTTGTGCTGGCTTTACTCAGCTATGTGGCAGAAAATGAACGTACCAATATCAAGCAAAGACAGGCAGAGGGGATTGCTGCAGCGAAAGCAAGGGGAGTGAAATTTGGTAGACCGCCATTGCCAATTCCGGAAAACTTCTATCAGATGCATAAAGATTGGAGAGCAGGTAAAATCACAATAGAAGAAGCAGCCAAGGCTTGTAATATGTGCCCTAAGACATTTTATAGCAAAGCTGTAAAATATGAAAAATCCAGTTAAATAGTTCATGCGTTCTAACTGAAATGGTATACATTTCCAGTAGTCGTATACATAAAACCATTCTTACATATTGTATCACGAAATCAGTCGAAATTCAGTATTTTTCTGTCAAAACTTCGTAGAATTTCACAGTTACAAATCCAAATTTTCCTTATGAAAAAAAGTATACATTTTTTCCAAGCTGGCTATCAGGGATAGTCGGCTTTAGAAATGAGGATAAAAATGGATAAGTTAATTGATCTGAATACTTATCCGGTCAGTGAAAATCTTAAAGCATTGCTGAAGGATAAGACAACAAAGAAAAATATTATATTTGCAACATCGGTATATAGTTCCAAAGGTACTCCAATCAAGGAAACTGAGCAGATAACAGAAGAAATCTTAAAGGGATTTACGCAATATGAGATACAGCCGAGGGTGCTAAAGAATAAGGAACAACAGCAAGAACGTACCAGAGCCAAAGCAGAGGTGTTTACGCCCTCATGGATTTGCAACAAAATGAATAACCACTGTGATGAGGAGTGGTTTGGAAGAAAAAATGTTTTTAATACTGAACAGGAACAGGGTTGGCTGGTAAACACAGAAAAAGTGAAGTTTGACACAGAGGATGGATGGAAAAAATATGTCGATTCCAAAAGGCTTGAGATTACCTGTGGAGAAGCTCCCTACATCGTGTCGCGCTATGATGCAGCTACCGGAGAACTTCTTGAGATTAGGCAGCGGATAGGAATTTTAGACAGAAAACTGCGTGTGGTAAATGAAAATACATACAGTGAAACTGAATGGTTCAGATGGGTGCTTCGAGCATATCAGAGTGTGTACGGATATGAATTTCAGGGAGATAGCCTTCTGATTGCAAGAATCAATTTGCTTATAACTTTTGTAGATTATATGCAGTATAGGTGGGGGAGAGTTCCAACAGATGTAGAACTGCGAAAGATTGTGAATGTTATTGTCTGGAACCTGTGGCAGATGGATGGAATATCCGGGACGATTCCCTTTGGAAAGCCCAAAGAGGAATATCATCAATTCAGTCTATTTGACTTTGTGGTAGCAGATGAGTCGAGAAAGCAGGATATAGAAGAACCAGAAGAAGTGTACTGTCGGATCTATGACTGGCGTAGCGAAAAATCGCTGACATATAAAAGCATGAAGGAAGGTAGATGAGATGAAATTTGATTTTGCGATTGGGAATCCGCCGTATCAAGATAATACTATAGGGGAGAATGATACATATGCTCCACCAGTATATAATAAGTTTATGGATGCTGCTTATACAGTTGCTAATAAAGTTGAACTGATACACCCTGCACGATTCTTGTTTAATGCAGGCAGTACACCAAAGGCATGGAATCAAAAAATGCTAAATGATAATCACTTTAAAGTAATGGAGTATGAGGAAGATTGCAGCAAGGTATTTAGTAATACGGAAATAAAAGGTGGCATAGCGATAACCTATAGAGATAGTGAAAAGGATTTTGGTACAATTGAGATTTTTACGCCTTACCCAGAATTGAATACAATTTTGCACAAAATTAGAAGAAATAGAGATTTTTCATCAATGAGTGAAGTTGTAATATCAAGTTATTCATATCACTTTAAAGAACAATTATATACAGATTTTCCAGAACTGATAGGACGTCTAAGTAAAGGACATGAACTGGATCTTAAATCAAATGTTTTTGAAAAGATGCCGGAGCCTTTTTTGAAGGAAATAGTGGATAATAGGACTGCTTATTTAAAAATATTGGGCAGAGAATCAAATGAGAGGATATATAGATACATAAAAAAAGAGTATGTAAGGGATGATGTTTGCAATCTATATACATATAAGGTTTTTTTGCCGGGAGCTACTGGAAATGGTGATTTTGGTGAAACTATATCAATGCCGATAATAGGAGAACCGGGAACTGGTTCAACAGAGACTTTTTTAAGCATAGGAATTTTACAAAACGAGAAAGAAGCAAGAAATGTTATCAAATATATATGCTCAAAGTTTGCAAGAGCAATGTTTGGAATTTTAAAAAGAACACAAGCCAATACGCCTGATAAATGGAAATGGGTTCCATTACAGAATTTTACCGACAAATCCGATATCGACTGGTCTGTATCCTTAGCAAACATAGACAAGCAGCTCTACAAAAAATATGGTCTTTCTGAGGAAGAAATCGCATTTATTGAAACTAATGTAAAGGAGATGGAATAGCATGAATAAACCTAACATTCAAACAACCAAACAGGTAGTTCCGATGCTTTATGGCTATTCCACTCCGGAAGTGGTTCGTCATAATGGCTGGACGAAGATAGGATACACAGAACAGGATGTAGAAACTCGTATCAATCAACAGACACACACTGCGGATATCAAGTGGCAGCTTGAATGGAAAGGGAATGCCACTTTTGATGATGGTTCCGGAGAGACATTTATAGATAAGGATTTTCATGCGTATCTGAGAAAATCCGGTATAGAGCAGGAAAAAGGCAAGAATAATGAATGGTTCCATGTGGATGGTGCCACATCAAAGCAGATGTTTCGTGATTTTAGGGAAGATCATGGTATTTTAAAAACAACAGAAACTGTGATTCCGTACAAATTGCGTGAGGAGCAGCAGAGTGCGGTTGCAATGACAGTTGATTATCAGGCAACTCATAAAGATGGAGAGTTTCTGTGGAATGCCAAGCCGAGATTTGGAAAGACGTTATCGGTCTATGATTTTGTACAGAAAATCGGGGCAGAAAAAGTGTTGATCGTCACAAATCGACCGGCGATTGCAAATTCATGGTTTTCAGATTATGCCAAATTTCTGGGTAGTGAATCGGGTTATCATTTTGTGAGTGAAGTTGATGCACTGAAAGGGAAAAGAGGTGTGCTGACAAGAGAAGAATATACACATTTTCTCTTGGGAAAAGACAGTGACAATGTAAAATGTATTGAATTTGTATCCTTGCAGGATATGAAAGGATCAATCTATTTTGGAGGTCAGTATGATAAATTAGGTGAGGTCGCAAATATGGAGTGGGATATCCTTGTCATCGACGAAGCACATGAGGGTGTGGATACCTACAAAACAGATGTTGCATTTGATCGTATTAAGCGTAAATTTACGTTGCATTTGTCGGGAACACCGTTTAAAGCACTTGCCAATAATAAATTTGCTGATGATGCTATCTATAACTGGACTTATGCAGATGAACAGAAGAAAAAACGAGACTGGGATGTTTCAGCAGAGGAAGAAAATCCGTATTCAACATTGCCACAGCTTAATCTCTATACTTATCAGATGTCAGAAATTATCAAGGATGAGCTTCAGCAGGGCATAGAAATTGACGGAGAGACAGAAGAATATGCATTTGATCTGAATGAGTTTTTCGCAGTTACCAATGGTAAGTTCAACCATGAATCTTCCGTTGATAAATTTCTCGATGCCATGACAAGACAGACAAAATTTCCATTTTCTACGGAAGAGCTACGGGATGAATTAAAGCACACATTTTGGCTGCTCGACAGGGTGGACAGCGCAAAGGTGCTGGCAAAGAAATTAAAAGAGCATCCAGTATTCAAGGAGTATGAGATCGTTCTTGCTGCTGGTGATGGAAAACTGGACGATGATGACGAAACTATGAAATCGTATGATAAAGTGGTTGCTGCCATTGCCGAGCATGAAAAGACTATTACATTGTCGGTAGGACAGCTTACAACAGGAATTACTATACCGGAATGGACAGCAGTACTCATGCTTAGTAATATGCGTTCTCCGGCACTTTATATGCAGGCAGCATTCCGGGCACAGAATCCTTGTCTGTTTAAGATGGGTACATCCTTCAAGAGAAAAGAAAATGCTTATGTATTTGACTTTGATCCTGCAAGAACCCTTACCATATTTGAGCAGTTTGCTAATAACTTGAATCCTAATACTGCAAAGGGCGGAGGTACAGCAGAGGAGCGCAAGAAAAATGTAAAGGAATTGCTTAATTTCTTCCCAGTGATTGGTGAAGATGAACATGGAGAATTGGTAGAATTGGACGCGGAAAAAGTGCTGACAATTCCGAGAAAAATTCGTTCTGTTGAGGTTGTAAAGCGTGGCTTTATGAGTAACTTCCTGTTTCAGAACATCAGCAATATTTTTGGCGCACCAAAGGAAGTCATTGATATTATCACAAAGTTTGAACCAATAGAAGAACCAAAGAGCAAGGTAAATCTGACGGAGGAAGTGCAGAAAGATCTATCGCTGGATGAAAATGGGGAAGTGGCTCTTAGTGATGAATTTGTGATTGGAAGAACACAGGATGTTTTTGGCGATAAAATTTATGATGTGACATCTCAGGTACAGGAAACAATGACGCAGATGGAGCAGACACCGGACAAGGCACAGAAAGCAATCGACAAGTTGAAAGAGGCAGTAAAGCAGAGTGCGGTCAAGGCAGTCGTGGATACAGCACAGTCTACCTACGGTTCTGATATGAAAGCAACCGATAAAAGACAGATTGAATCAAAACTGAACCATGAGGCAGATCGGATGATAGATAAGCTGCATACCAACTATGAGATCGAGCGAAATGTCATAGAAAATCAGCGCGTTGCCGAGCAGCAGGCAAGATATGAAACCGGAAAAACATCGGAGCAGATTGATAAAGAATTTGAGCAGAAGCAGAAAGCCGCTATGGAGAAATTCAATGAAGAATTGATAACTGCTATTTCTGATTTTGCAAAAGAATCCACAAAAGAGACTGTCAAGACCGTAGAAACGAAGAAGAAGGAACGAGAAAAGGAAACAATCGAGGATGGCGTCAGAGATCACCTGCGTGGATTTTCAAGGACAATTCCGTCATTTCTTATGGCATACGGAGATAATACCGTTACGCTTGCCACCTTTGATACCATTATCCCAGATAAAGTGTTTCTGGAAGTGACAAGCATCACGCTGGATCAGTTCAAGTTTTTGCGTGATGGTGGTGACTATGTGGAGGAAGAAACCGGACAGACCAAGCACTTTGACGGACAGCTATTTGATTCGGTGGTATTTGATGATTCTGTAAAAGAATTTCTTGCCTTAAAGAAAAAGCTTGCTGACTATTTTGACGAAAAGAGCGTAGAGGATATATTTGATTATATTCCACCGCAGAAAACCAATCAGATATTTACACCAAAGACAATGGTTAAGAAAATGGTGGACATGCTAGAGCAGGAGAATCCCGGTTGCTTTGACATGCCGGATAAGACGTTTATTGATTTATATATGAAATCCGGTCTGTATATTACAGAGATTGTGAAGCGTTTATATCAGAGTCACGAAATGAAAAAGCAATTCCCGGACAATAAGGAACGCTTGAAGCACATCTTTGAAAAGCAGGTGTACGGACTTGCTCCAACAGAAATCATATATAAGATAGCAACTAGTTACATATTGGGCTTTGATGAGGATACGAAGAATATCAAACATAATTTCAGACAGTTGGATGCTTTGCCTTATGCAAAGGATAGAACGCTGGAGCAAGTGTTAGATGAGTTATATCCTGAGTCGGAGTAGATGAGAGGATGCACCCGGAAACGGGTGCATTGCTTGTTGTGAGGAAAAGAATATTGTGATACTATTAAAAGTGTTTTATTTTAGTTACAAATATCAAAAATAAATTAATCAGTTAGGGTTAATAGAATAAGATTATTATAAAATAAACAGAAAGTATAGAGATGGAGAATGAAAGATAAATTCAAAAAATTTGTAAGACAACATTGGATTTTTATATGGGCTTTGCTAAGTGTTGTTTATGCGGTTATAGTTCAATTATTGTTTTCATTAAAAACATCAAATAAATTTTTTGTGGCACATTGGGGAGCAGGAGATATATTGACATATGCATCAACTATTTCCCTTGGTTTGCTTGCAATGTGGCAAAATAAAAAGCAGCAGGAGGAAAATGATATAACGCAAGAGCGAATGGAACGAATTATAATTCATGCAAACGAGTTGAGTATAATATCTAAAATGATAGAACATGAAGAGCGGCGTGTTAATGAACTTGATAAGTTGTTGAATAGATTTATGCAAAATTGCGATCCGCAGGCAGTAGCGATAGCGTATAGTGCTGATGATAAAATAGTGTGTATGACACAAGTGACTGAGTTGGAAAGAACAATAGATAAAGATTTTTTTGCTATAAGTAGATTGTTGGCTGAAGATAAAGTGCTAAAGTTGGATCCTGATAATGCCTTAAAAGTAGCTTTTGCTAAGTTGTATCAAACTGTCAAAAAAGACATTGGTGATATACGTCAGGAGAAAATAGATATGTGTGACATACATGCGGTTGGAAAAATGGCAGGGAAATTGTCGGCAGAACGAGATACATTTATGAAAGAAAAAGAGGAGTATTTGGAGAGTATTCAAAGTAAATTAAGAAAATTGTTGTTTGAAGAAATTGCATTAGAAGA
>ERZ894206.1064-NODE-1064-length-15588-cov-50.699672_pt1 | contig 15588 bp, 14 predicted proteins | sample MGYA00380287_ERZ894206 | MGnify/ENA primary metagenome ERZ894206 (study PRJEB32331, sample SAMN06328483) | human gut metagenome | biome: human gut microbiome; feature: stool | host: Homo sapiens | collected 2013-04-12 ...
GCGTGTTCGGGACTTTCACCCGTTAGAGCGCGCCCATGGCGCGCAAACTAAAAATGAACAGGCGGTGTTGAATCTGCCTGTCCGTTTCTTTTACAATTATATTCTACAACATGCAATTATTAATATCTACCACCACTTACTACCACCATTTTACGTTGGCAGGTCAGGCAGGTCATCATTCATGTACTCTGCCTGTTTCTGGTATTCCCTGTGACGCCTGTACAGAGTGGCTTTTGAAACACCAAGTGACTCGGCAGCTTCTGTTACGGTCATGCCTGAGTCTATCATCCTGTAGACCTTTTCCATATCTATCCAGGTGCGGCTTTTCTTTTTTCCAAGATTTTTTCTTACTGTCATGTTATCCATCTGCACTTTCCTTCTTTCTTCTCCTTAAGTGCTTTCGTTCCTCCTCCATCCTCCTGTACAGGGTGCGCGGTGATACCTTCAGTCTTGACGCTATCTGTCTGTTGGGCAGTCCCTGTCTATACAGTATAAGATACTGATCCATGTCAATTTCTTTTCTTGGTCTGTGCGGATATTCCTTTTGTTTTTTTTCGCTCACAAAAACCACCTCCGGCTCACGATTTTTTTCCAGTCTGTTCATATTTTTTTACTTGATTTGCCCCTTGATTTTTTCTAGTCCGGCTGTTGGGGTAAGCCTTTGTTTCTGTTATGTGTCAGCATTGTCTCACTATATTTCAGCATCATTTCACTGACATATCACAGATGTCTCTTTTATGTTTCAAATATATTGAAAATGTATTCCAAATGCGTATAATTACGTTTCTTTTTTATCTCACATGTCTCATACATGTCTCACATTCGTTTCAAAATACGTCGTTTATATGCATTTTAAGTCATTTTTCGAGCCAAAACACACTTTATTACATTCTCAACGTAGACTAATTATTTGCAAGATACGCATTCTGTCCGACAGAATGCATTTCTTGTCAAGGGCGCCGCCCCTGATACCCCGGTAAAATATTTTTTTATATCATGACATCACGCTTTTCATCCAGCCATTTAAAAAATCCTGATATGGAATATCATCATCAGCTGAATAAAAATCGCTCCTGTACCTATATACAGATTCAATCAGGCTGCTCTGCACTGAAAGTATTTCTTTTTGCTCTTCATTCAGTGTGCCAATGAATTCATAGAGTTCATTTTTTATCTGCTTTCGTACTTCAATTTCATCAGAGTGTGCAAAAATATTTTCCTTGCTTGTTGCCATCATTGAAAGAAAATATCTCTGAAATTCGTTTGCAATTTTTTCTTCTAACATCATTCTTTTCTCCTGTGGTTTACTGTCCGGCTGTTGCATCCTGCGTCTGCCCGGCCTGTGGCTGCGATATGTTCTGTGTCTGCTCTGCCGACTGTCCGGCCGCTGCATCAGTTGTTTCCGGAAAGACCGCATTGGGATCATCTTCCGGTGAAACATCACGTACATCAGGCGCATTGTCCTGTTCATTCTCCGTGTTACTGCCTGAGCCGTCAGCTTTGATTTTTTTCACTTTAAGATATCCGTTTTCATCAAAATAATATTCTGTATCCGCCTCAGTTTCTTTTATTTTTTCTGTTGCATTTTCTGTCCCTGCCGTGGTTTCCCTGACTTTATTTTTTTCTGCATTATGAGTATGTTTTATAAGCATGACACCAATTACACATGCAGCTGTCACTAGCATAACAACAAGCAGGATAAAAAGTGCCCTTCGGATTTTTTCATATGGATTTTTTCGCATTATCTTCACTTCTTTCTCAGTGTAACCGGTGTGATGAATTCTTCAAGCTCGTCTGCATCAAATGCAAGCTCCCTGGTTTTCTTCTCATATCCAAGTTCACTTATGAACCTTGTAATTGACATTCCATACCATTCCTTGAATCCTAAAAATATAACCGGGAATGCAAGCGGTATTCCGAAATAACATCCGACATTCAGTGCTATGTTGAACTTGAAATATACAAGTGCTGTTACACCTGCAATGATTAAAAGTGCAGCCGCAACACACAGCACTTCTTTTAATGTATAACCGAACATGAATTCATTTTTATATTCAGTGTCGGGGTCCTTGTTGATTGGTATTGTCATTAAATTATTCCTCCCTTAAAATCCAGCGTGCCGGATTCCGGTACGCTGTCAGTTATTTTCCTGTCCTGCCGCATCAGCCGCTGTATCATCCTGCGGATACTGCGGAGTTCCATAGCCAGCTATCTTTGAATATGTGATTGAATATGTATGCTCTTTTACATGGCTTCCTTTATGGTAAGGTGTGGTGCTGCTTCTTCCGCTGTTGCCTTCTATTGTTGTAAGCTTTTTAGTTTCAGGGTTATATCCTGTCACAATTCCTGTATGGCTCATTCCGTTTCCGAAAATAATAATATCCCCTGCCTTTGGCACGTATCCGCTTGCTGCATCATGATACAGGTTGTTGTTAATATACCATTGCTTTGAAGCTGCGACACTTGCAGTCTTTGGCATGATACCCTTTTCAATGAAGCCACACTTGTCTGCACAGTATGACACAAACATGGCACACCAGTTCGCATCCATCCCATACCAGTTTTTGTACCTGTATCCTCCGACTGTCTTGTCAGCATCATTAAGTTCATTCTGTGCTGCCTCTACTATCTGTGTGCAGACAGTTCCATTGTTATCACCCTGTCCTCCTGATGCATCGACAGCTGCCTGCATTGTTACCGTCAGGCTTGTAAGCATAACTGTAATACATATTATGGCTGCCATGAGAAGCATAATTAAATTGTTATTTTCTCCGGCCTGTGAAACACTGTAATCACTGACAGCCGCTGCAGTCTCATGTTTTGCCTGCTGTGTCTGTTCAGCCTGTATCTGTGCCGTCTGCTGTTGCATTTTCTGTGAAACCTTTACTGCAGCCTGTGCAGCATTTTTTGCTGTATCAACAGCAGCTGTCACCGCAGCCGTCACACCAAATGTTGCTGTTCCGCTCAACGCTCCTGCCGTTGTTCTTACAGAAGTACCGGCAGATTTTACTGCAGTACCGGCAGCTGTCTGCACATTCTTATTTACCATGGTCTTTGATTTAACAGTCAATATATTTTCTTTTTCTGTTTTATTTCCACGGAGATTCCTGTTTCTTTTAATGATATCAGATGACCACTGTTTCTTAGACAGTTCCTTCTGGTACATTTTGTTATATCTTTTCTTCTGCCTTCTGCTCAGGGTGCCATATAATGCTCTGCTCTCTTCTGCCAAAACGCTCTGAAGCTCAGGCATTTTTTCTTCTGAAGCATTATTATTTCTGTTTTCTTCATCATACCCGCCGTTAAACTGTACATCAAAATTTTTTACAGCATTCCCTGTTTTTTTCGCGGCCGATGCAGTAAATCCGCTCACATGTCTTATGACTGTTCCACCTGTTTTTATTGTACGCTCCGTGGTTCTTATTTTTGATTCCTGTGCCGTTATTACACGCATGTCATTTCCCCCGGTTTAAATCACAGATAAAAAGTTTCCTTTGAAATGTCAGCCTCTTCCTGTTTCTTTTTCTTTTCTGCCTGCTTATGGAAATTTGTATCAAATGATGCAAACAGCGGATTGCTCTCACTCATTCTCGCATCCATCAGATATACATTTCCACGCCATACAAGCACTCCGCAGCCTTCAGTATTTTCTTCAAGTGCCTTAAACTCTGTTGGTGAGAATTCCTGAATCTTGGCAAGATTTGCTGCATCAAGCCCACCCTGGTCAAAGAACACCTTGAACGGACAGTTTGAGAACATGTCTCTCAGCGATGGATTTTCAAGCACGTGTGTAATATTCTGGGCAGCAAGCGTAACTATGGCTCCAACCTTACGGTATGTCTCAATTGCATACAGAAGCTGTGCTGCCGTTGTTTCTTTCTCACACAGCACCTGCGCCTCATCCACAATCAGGTGGAGTGCCTGCTTTGTTTCCTGGTTTGTATCAATTCTCATTGAGAGAAAATGCATTATTGTCAGCATGCACGGCTCCCATATCTCCTGGTCAATATTTTTAAGACCGAAGCCTATAAGCCTGCTGTTCATGTCAAGGTTTGTTTCATGTGCAAACATGTCGTATACACCTGTGGTGTAATCCTCAAGTGAGTCGACTATCTCCATAATTATTCTCTTGTCTTCAGTAAACTCAGCAGTATCAATCTGTGCTTTAATTTTTTCCCTGAGCAGCGGCAGAGTCGGGTATTTTTTCTTCTTTGCATGTTTTGAGGTCTCGTTAAAATATTCCTCATACATAGTCCTTACTGCACGTCCGACATAGTTCATGTGAATTCTGGTTACAACAATATTTGTCATGATTGAGGCACAGAATGAATTAGAAAAGTTTGTCATCCTTGCAATAAATTTATTCCGGACATTGCTGTCTCCATTCTCCACATAGTCAGGAATCTCATACGGATTCATATAAATTTTGCTCTGAGGTGTAAAATCAAAATACATTCCGCCTCTCAATGAGCGTATGAATTCCATCTGTTCATTATTCGGGTCAAGTATAATCACATCATCATCTGTAAACAGCAGAGGCTGTGCTATCTCTGTTTCCTTAATGAAAAATGATTTGCCGCTTCCAGTATGTCCTACCATAAAGCCATGAGGTGCAGGAAGAAGTTTTCTGTTACCGTATATGAGATGCTTTGTCGTTTTATTGAGTCCGTATACGATTCCGTTGCTGTCATGCACATCTCCTGCATAGAACGGCTGGAAAGCTATAGCTGACGAGGTATATAAAAACCTCATATGATTTACCTGACGTCCACCTATCGGAAGGACAGTGTTTAATGCCTTAAGCTGCCTGTGGTAATATGGTTCAAGCTCATAAGAGCTTCCCTTTGCCTTCTGTTTTAAAATATCCACCCTCTGTGTCAGCTCCTCAAGTGAATCTGCATACACCAGCACCAGAAGCCCGAGAAAAACTCCCTCCTCATCATTCTCATCAAGCTGATCCATGTCATCTTCCAGGCTCGTCTTCTTTTTGGTCAGGCTGTAGCTTGTAGTTGCTCCAAACTGCTTATTATTGTAATTTCTTGTACGCTCCTGGGCTATTACCCTTTCGTTATTTGCATGCGCGTTTTCAAGTCTGTCATGAATTACATTCTTTGGAACACGCTGCATGTCTATCGTAATGTATGTTGGAAAAAGTACATCACTTAAGCTGTGTATTACCTTGTCCTCTGAAAGAGACTGCCCAAACGCGGTTCCCACAAGCACTGATATGTATTGTTTATTGTTTATAACCATGTAGTCGGTATCTGACTGTATTGATGCCGGAAGTATCTGGTTTTTCCATCCGCTGTCATGTGGTGATATTCTTGCAGGAGGCAGGCACTCTTCCCCTGCCCGTAACATTCTCGACAGCAGTACCATTCTCTCTTCTGCAGACATTTTGTATATCCTGCTCCTTAAGTTACGAAAAATATTTGACAGTGTAGTGTCAATCGTTGCAAAGTATGCCTCAGCTTCTTCTAGAGAGTGCGCACGGCATGTCACAGTAAGAATCATTGTCTTTCTGATGTCCCTTGTTCCTTCATCTATCTTCTGGTTAATCCACTTTCCTATTCCTTTTTCTATCACAGGGTATTCCTGTCCGTTAATTGGATTGAATATCTCATTCACAAATGAATCCAGGTCTCTCTGTTCGTTTGCAAGTGTTATCTTAAAAGGTCCATCCAGAGATTTAAGCAGTGTCATTATCTCCAGCAGTGTACTGTCCTTTTTAGCGGTATCCTTATTTACATAATTGATATCCTCGAACATATAGCTCTGATCATACATTGCTTCACCTGTCATTGGCTCAATCTTAAAGTTGCCGTTTTCATATGCCCTGTCAATGCAAAGCCATTCCTTGACGCTCCGAGGCACCTTTACTACCGGCACGCTTAAAGCTCTTCCCTTTTCAAATTCACTATTTGCATCTAATTTTGCCATTATGTTTCCTTTCCTTTAAATCCCAAAAGTCTGTTTCAGGAATGAGTCTGCACCTTTTACTCCTGCAGCTGTCAGCATCATCATGAACATATTTTCAATGCATCCAGTCGGCAGGATTATGTCAGTAAGAATGTTGTCTCCCAAGAAATCATGCAGGTTCAGCTTCGAGACCAGTACCACAAACATCACTATGACAACTATTGAAAATGATTTACTGAGTAATGTTTTAATCCATGCTCCTGCAGCATTCTGTATTCCCGGTCCTCCGGGAATACACGAAACCGCAAGTGGTCCCGTTGCTGCAAGCATGTATAACTGTATAGTTCTGCCAACCATTGTGATAAATATGGTAGCTGCACATACAATCGCTATTACCAGGAAGATTATGCCAATAACCATCAGTACCATAAGCTGTACTTCATTGACCGATGAATCTTCCAGTCCTCTAAAATCACTTTCACCTATTATAACCCCTCCGGTTACTTTGGTTACTGAAAATACCCATTTGCTGAACCATAGTACCGAATTTATTGCAAGATTGCCGAGCAGTACCTTAATCAGCACATTGACTCCGGTTTCAATTGTCATGCTCTCCCTAAGGTTTCCAACCTGCCTGCATATGCCTATGTAAAAGAAAAGATTCAGCATTGTGGCTGCTATTGCCTGAAAGAACGGAAAAAGAGTACCACTGACATATGCCCATGCTGTAGACGATGCACCTTGAGGTGTGTTTAATCCAAAACCAAGGCTGAATCCCAACATATAATTGTATAGCTTAACTCCAATAATATATAAAGGTGCAAGGCCGCTTGTAATCCAGTCCATTAAACCACTCCCTTACATTATTGCTGCCAGTATCTGCGGTGCCATTGCCATTACAAAACCGCCTCCAATACGTTTGAATGCGTTTGCCTGCATTGTACCCTCAGATCCCTGAAAGGCGATGCCCCACTCTGAAATTCCCCAGAGTGTAATTATTGAACCGATGGATGAAACAATTCCACTTACAAGATTCTGCAGCGATGTAAATTTTGCTGTTACAACATTTGCTGCCTCCGCTGCGTATACCGGTGACACTTCACCTGCCATGATTACTGTAGTAATAAGCAGTGCAAGCATAACCTGGAAGAAACGTACCGCATCCACATTCTGTATTCTGTACTTTATCATTTTTATATGCCTCCCTATTTTTTCTTTTTTGCAAGTGCCACAATGCCTACTCCGATAAAGCTCAGCAGGAGCCATGAACCGAAGAATATCATTCCCATAAACTGTGCCATATCCGGCTTAAATTTAGCAAGCAGCGCCGTCAGCAATAATGCAAGCATAAATGCTGCTACAAATGTAACAATGAAACCAACTGGTATTTTCTTCTTTCTGTGCATAATAATTTTCTCCTTTTTTAAAAAACGCAGAGCCTCACAGCCCTGCGTTAATCATTGTTTGTAGGTAATTGGGTAACCCCCTAGTGTTTCTTCTTTGATACTGCTTTCTTCCTGAAGAATGAACATATAACAGCCATTACTCCTGCTATTCCTGCAAGTACATACATAACCACTGACATGTAATCACCGGTTTTTGGCTTTGGCGGAGCAATCATTGTAATGGTCTGGGCTGCATCGTTGATGTCATTGTGTGATGCAATGGCATAAGCGCCATCTGCAGTCACAACATCAAGCTGCTCAAATACTACAAGCTGCTTTCCTGTCATGCCTTTTCCGTTGAATCTGAATGTCACGTCAACTACGCCCTCGGTGCCTGCCGCTGTAAACTCAGTTACTGCAGTAACTTCCTTTCCGTCAATCACAAGTGCTTTTCCTGTAGCTTTGTCCATGAGCTTTCCTGTCACTCTGTAGGTCTGTCCCTGTACCAGATTCTGGTACGCAACTGAATCTACAATAGTAACGCTGCTGTCAGCTGTTGAATTGTGATCCTTTCGCTCACCATCGATTGCTGTAGTTCCAATCTTCGGCACATAAAGTGTCTGTGCCTCGTCTGTAATGTCTGCATGTGTCGCAATGAGATTATTCTCATAGTAGACATCCTCAAACATCACAATCGTTCTTCCTGCAAGAAGGCTCGCATCAAATGTAAATACCACATCCACTTTGCCTGTTGCTTCCTTCGCAACAAACTCTGCCTCTGCTGTGACATTGTTTCCGTTTGCAATAACCGGTGCTCCGTTTGACTTGTCTACTGCAGTTCCGACTACCTTATACTTCTTTCCTGGTACCAGGTTCCGGTACGATACAGTATCGACTATCTTTGCACTCTTCTCAGCATAAAACATGCTTGTGCCTGACTTTGCATCCTTTGCTGTGGTCTTAATCTGCGGCACGCAGATGGTCTGGTTTTCATCACTGTAATCTTCATGTACCGCAATGAGCACCTCTTTAACTTCACTGTTGTCGGCTGGATTGTTATTTTCATTATCTACCTCGACCTTGTTTGATGTGTTATCTGTTTTATTCTGTGTGTTTTCTGACTCAGATGCCTTCTGTGTATCATCAGGTGTCTTGTCCTTGCTTGATGTATCATCAGGATTTGCATCAGCATTATCCGCATTTTTAACTAAATAAAGCTTCTCAAACAGCACCATTGTCTTTCCGGCAAATTCCTTTGCACTGAATGTAAACTCAACATCCACAGTGCCATCTGCTGTCTCAGGTGTGAATACAGCCTCGGCCGTGATATCCTTGCCGCCATTCTGCAATGGCTTTTTAGTGTCCTTATCCATTACGGTTCCTGCAACCCGGTATGTAAGGCCTGGGATAAGGTTTTTATATGTTACTGTATCTTTTACTTTTACATCATCCCCTGCATTTGACAGATGAATGCCTGTCACCTCATCAAGAGCCTCTGTTGCAATGGCTGGCACGTAAATGGTCTGTGCCTCGTCATTTATGTCAGCATGTACTCCAACAAGCTTGTCCTCATAACGGATTTCCTCAAACATTACAATGGTCTTTCCGGCTAAATTACTTCCGTCAAAGATGAAATCAACATCCACTTTTCCGTCTGCTGTCTCAGGTGTTATCTCAGCTTCTGAAGTTACTGCTTTTCCGTCTGCATCCTTAATCACCTTTCCGGTTTTCTTATCCACCGCTGTTCCTGTGACCTTATATGTCTTTCCAGGAATGAGATTTGTGTACTCGACAGTATCCGTGATTTTGATATCCTTCTCAGCATATGTGAGCTTCGTCTCTGTCTTTGTGTCTGTCGCTGATGTCTTTACTGATGGAACATAGATAATCTGTGCTTCGTCGGAAATATCAGCATGCACACCAACGAGCTTGTTGTTGTAGTAAATGTTTTCATACATTACCACAGTCTTTCCTGCAAGTGTGCTTCCGTCAAATACAAACTCCACATCGACTGTTCCATTTGCTTTTTCTGCCTTAAATGATGCCTTTGCGGTTACATCTTTTCCTGCATCATCCTTTAATGTCTCGCCTGTTGTCTTGTCTATTGCAGTTCCTGTTACAGTATATTTCTCACCCGGTACCAGATTCCGGTACGCTACTGTATCAGTAATGTGGATGTCCTTCTCTGCAAGTGTGAGCTTTGTTGCTGTCTTTTTGTCAATGGCTGTTGTCTTTACTGATGGGATATAGATTGTCTGTCCCTTGTCATTGATATCCTCATGGGCTGCAATCTCTGCTTTTCCATAGAACATCTTTTCAAACACAACCACAGTTGTATCATCAAGACCATTTGTATTGAAATGGAAATCTACTGTTGTTTCTCCGTCAGCTGTATCCGGTGTGAAATCGGCTGATGATGTAACGGCCTTGCCGTTTACTGTCACAGCCTTGCCGGTACGCTGATCCATGAGTGTTCCGGAAATGGTGTATGTCTTTCCCGGTACCAGATTCCGGTACGCTACTGTATCAGTAAGAGTCACATCACTGCCTGCCAGTGACATGTGCGAGTCAGTGTCCTTATCCTTAACACTTGTAAAAATGAGTGGAATGTGGACTGTCTGTGCCTCATCATCAATGTCTGCATGTACTGCAATAAGCTTGTCCGTATAGTAGACATTCTCGAAGAATACCACTGAACGTCCGGCCATGGCTGTTCCATCAAATGTAAACTTCACATCCACACTGCCGTCTGCTGATGCTGCAGTAAACTTAGCTGTCGATACAAGCTCGTTTCCGTCTGCGTCTGTAAGAGGCTCTCCTGTTTCCTTGTCTACGGCTGTTCCCCTGACTGTGTACTCCTTGCCCGGTACCAGATTCCGGTACGCTACTGTATCTGTGACAGAGACTTCCTTCTTTGCCTCGCTCACGTTAATCTTTGAGCTGTCATCTGTTGCAGTAGTCTGTGCTGCTGGAATGTGGATTGTCTGGCCCTCATCATTAATGTCCTTATGCTCTGCAACCTCCACATCCTCAAGTGTAAGTGTCTCATAAACTACAAAGCTCTTTCCTGCAAGTCCTGTTGTGTCAAACTCAAACTTGAGCTTCTTTGTGCCCGATGCACGTCCTGCCGTGAAAGCCATCTCCTGTGTGACAGGCTCTCCGTCAACAAGCAGCTCTTTTCCTGTTTCTTTGTCCATAAGCACACCGCTTAACGTGTATGTCTCACCCTTTAAGAGGTTAGTGTATGTAACTGTATCGGTTATAACAGCCCTGCTGTCTGCAAGTGTAAGGTGATCAGCTGTCTCACTGTCTGTGGCAGTGGTGTGGATTTCAGGGAAATAAATAGTCTGGTCTTTATTCTCCATATCCTCCTCTGTGGCTGCCACGTAATCGCCATATGTGAGCTTCTCGCATACAACTACTGTCTTTCCGCCAAGTGCAGATGAATCAAAGTTAAAGTGCATGTCGAGCACCTTCTTTGTTCCGTCAGATGTAAATGTCTGTGAAGCTGTCACCGGATTTCCGTTTACCATGACTGCTTCACCTGTGTCCTTGTCCATGAGTGTGCCGGTAATTGTGTAATCCCTGCCTGCCATGGTGTCCGTGATTGTTACTTTGTCAATGATGTCTGTATCTGCCGATGGCTTGATAATCTGGTACTGCGTCTTTGCATCAGATGCCTGTGTTGTGATAACAGGTGTTGGCTCTGAATGGTTCTCGATTGTACCTATATCAACTGTAACCTTGTCTCTTCTGATAGAGAACTCGCCCTTATAGAGGATTTTTCCCCTGTTGTTGTCACAAGAAAGCTCCTCAAGTGTGTAATCACCATAAGGCATTGCTCCAACCGAGTCATCGACCTTTGCACTGCCATCTGCGGAAGAAAACCACAGTCCGTCATACGCACCGCCGCCGTTTGTGTTCTTTGAGTGTGCGTTCCAGCTGCTCTCTGAGCTGAAATAACCGTTCTCATCAGTTTTGATGATGTGGCTCTCTCCGGTTCCCTTGCAGGTAACCCTGAATGGAATGTCGCTCATTCTGTTCTGATTGTCTGTGTCAATCTTAGTAAGCTTGAAGTCACCACGCTTGATTTTGTCGCTTACCTTAAAGGTGTTGCCGCCTTTTAACTGGGCAAGATTGCCGTTCTGTGTAATCTGTGCTACATATTTGCCTGTAATCTTCTCACCTACTCCGCCTACCTGAAGATATGCTCCATCAAGATTGTATCCTTCCGGTGCCTTTGTTTCTTCGATTGAGATTGTGCCGAGTGGTAATACAGGTGCCCCTTTTGCATTTGTATAAAAATCATCACCTGCTATTTTATAGTTAGTATTTAATACTGCCATATAATTACCACCTGCAGTCTTTAGCGTCTTTATAACCCAAGTACGTGTGGCATTTGCCGGAAGATTTCCTGCATTGTAATAGCCTGCATAATATTTAACAGTAAACTCAGCATTCTCAAGACTCGCTCCGCCCTGTACCTTGTCACCGGTCTCACTGTCTACCTTGTTGATGCTTATTCTTACAGGATCGTTTGTAGGTATATCTGATACGCTTAGCGCTGTATTCTGTCCGTCTGTTACAGTAAATGACTGTACCGAACTATCAAGTGCATATCCTGCCGGAGCTGTAAGCTCCTTGTAGTAGTATGTTCCGGCATTCAGTGAAACAGCAGCTGCATTGCCGCCTGCATCCGTTGTCAGTGTAGTAACCTGAGCTGTACATCCTGCATCAGAATAGATTCCGTATACAGCCCCTGCAAGTGAATAACATGAGTTTCCTGATGTGATTCCTGTGTTAGCTGACGTCTTGCTTAATGAAACTGTACCTGTCGGTGTGTACTCATAACCGAGAATGTTCTGTGTCGCACTTCCTGTGGAAAGTATATATACCTTAAATGATGCAGGTGCTGTCGTCCAGCAGAGGATTGGTAATGGAGCCTGCCCATTTATCAGTTCACCATTGGCATTATATCCAAGTACGTTCTGGTATACCCAGTTCTTAAATGAACTGTTACATCCATGCATAGAACCTACTTCATCGTATGACACCAAAAAAGACAACATTATGTGGCTTAATGCAATGTATCTGTCATCATTCATTGCACTTCCATCATACCATGTGGATGGGAAATTTTTGGCATCGAAGCCCGGTGCTCCCCAGCAGTAATACGCAAGATTGCGACTCTGTACTGCCTGCGTTTTGTCTCCGGCATTGCTTACATAATTCTCTACATCATAGTGCTTTTCATATGTTCCGGACTGCGGAGTCTTTTTAGACGGCTGTACACAATAAGCATAATTGCCACCTGCATACATCTTGCGTGTTTCGTATCCGGCATACTTGGCAGATTCACTTGATACCGTCAGTTCGACCGTATCACCGGCCGCCTTTACCGGCACTGTTCCCATACCGGTTGTGATGATTGTTGGCACAGATAAGATAACTGCCATGGCCAGTGCCAACACTCTTTTAAATTTTTTCATGCGATTTGTCTCCTTAATTTATTTGCACTAAAAAAGGACTGACCGCTATGGTCAATCCCTGCTGTTATGGAGGTCCCCTCTGCATGATGTCTGTTCGTGATATAAGTTTTTTCATCATGTTCTCCTGTCATGTTATTCATTTGGCTTACAATTTGTAACAAAAAAGGAACTGCACGAGACCTCTGTACAATTCCTTTATCATCAATTATATATTACACTACCATGAAAAAGATATCTACTACCACTTACTACCACCCTATTTTGTGGCACCGCATACGCTGCACTTCTCGCCATACACATACTCTGTATATGCCGGCTTGTCCACTACCCATACTTGGGTTGTTTCTGCATCGTGATGAATTGTTCCTACCTGCACTCTAACATTAGAATAACTTCCATCACAAATATCCCCATGATTGGCGATTGCTTCACCACCATCCAATCCATCACCTAAATCAGCACCACACTTATTACAAACATCATGCCAGTCATACTGTGGCTCATCATATGCAGCCTTTACCACCTTTGTCTCATAATGTCCCTCTTCCTTGTGCTGAATGGTATTGGACACATACTTTACCCATTTATGGGTACACTCCGATTTGCCCTGTGATGTGGTATTTGATGCTGCAGTACTGCTATCAGCTGCCTTATTTGTTTTGGTGCCTGCATTTGATGCACCTGTACTCTGTGTGCTGTTGTGCTTTACGGCTGTTGAGGTACTATTCTTTGCACTGCTCTTTCTGTCTGAACTGTTCTTCTTTACTGTACTGTCAGCGTCTTTACTGTCAGCAGACGAAGATGCAGTAGTATCTGATGTATCTGATTTTGATGTACCGGAACCAGATACCTTTTCATCGTCCTTTACTGTTGCAGCCGTTTCTTCAGACTGTGTATCCCCTGCAGTTTCAGATGTTCTTTCCGTGCTGTTTTGCGTATCGGATACTGTTGCTTCCTGTGTATCTGATTGTATATTGCTGCTCTTACTTCCGGCTGTTCCGCACGAAGCTGCCGAAAATACAACCGTTATCGCAAGTATTGCTGTTATGATTTTTCTCTTCATGCTGTTACCTTCCTTTCTATAAACGTGGGGCTTTTACTGCCTTCTGCGGCTTTTTTACAAGTGTTGTGCCCTGTAAGCAGTTATCCGCTATCCATTCCTTAAGTTTTACGTTATCGTTGCTCTCATAATAATCAACAAGCATCTGCTTAAATGCACCATCATATTTGACCGGGACATTGAATATGCCTCTGCCGTTTTCTATAAGTATCTTATTGGCTGCAAACGAACCGACTCTCTTATTTCCGTCCTTGAACATCTGTGTACGCATAATGTAAAGACCGATAGACAAAGCTCTGTCCGTAATGCACTCTATCCTGTTTAGTTCCTGCAGATCCCGGTATATTGTTTCTACATCCGGTATCTCTGGTCTCCAGTCTGTGCCTGATATCATGACATCATCAACACGGAGCTTTCCAAGATACTGGTAAGGCACGTCAAATCTGGCTGTCAGTTCATGTATTGATTCAAGAAACACCAAATCTACAGGTTCATCCAGATGATCAAACAGATAATGCCATCCGTCCCTGAGGCAGCATACCTTGCTCATGTCGGTCGGTGTTACTTTATCTACATTTACATTATTAAGAATATCCTGTGTCTCTGCAAAGGTCACTCCTATTCCCTCAAGATTTGCCTGCTTATAGATTGAGTCTACGAGCACTCTCTTTGCACAGAATATATTTTCTTCTTTTGTCATGTTGTATATGTCTTTAATTTCTTTCATCATTTTACCTCTTTTACTGGTTATTAGTGCTTTTATCAGTGAAGTCGAAATACAGTTCATCATCTTCACTTTCAGTATTACCTCCCCAGTGATAACCTCTGTCAAAGGCTTCTTTAAAGATTTTCTGCTGGTCCTCCTGTATTATCTTTGCAGCCTCCTGTCTCATGTGCCATTTAACAACCGGTATAACTATCACAAGTGCTAATCCGATAACTAATGCTGTTGCCTTGATAATCTTATAAAATCTGCCATTATTCCCCATCTTCATCCCTTTTTGCCTCCAGTCTTTTTAATTCTACCATATATGCAAGCATTCTTTTAGTGTATACAGGACACTCACGGTCACCGGATATCCAGTGCCTTAAGGTTCCCATTGGAATACCAAATGTCTCCGAAAATTCTTTCTGTGTCATTCCCAGGGATTTTATCAGTTCCTTGAATGATACTTTTTCTTCCTGTGCAGACATAACACTCATTTCCCGGTCTGAATATATCATCCAGTCAGTCTTTTCATTTCCCATATATATCCTCCCTTCACTTATAAAGTAATCCAATGGGGTGTTTTTGTCAAGTAAAAACGTCCCATTGGATTGTTTTTGTGAGAGTTGCACAACAAAATGCTGCTCTTTAATCGTGATCACAAAGTTGTATTTGTGCAATATTTATCTTTTTTCACAATTATATAATACCACTTAACAGATATGCTATCTACCTCCATTTACCTCCACTTACTACCGGTCTTTTGTCGACCGGAATATCTCTGAACTCCCATAAATGAGACATTTTATGTAAATTTAGCTGTTAAAAACTTGCAAAATATCATTTCCAACTATTCCTGTTAATTAGGCTTCTTGTTCATTTGTAATTTTCTTAGCATTGACATAGTATTTTCAAGTGTTATCTATCATAGGAACATTCACCACTTTGTCTGAATCATGATGGAAAGCTTTCCCTGTTTTATTTTAGTATCGGTCTGGATTCTCTCTCATAAAGATAAATTCTGCTACA
>ERZ894206.1110-NODE-1110-length-14657-cov-8.795987_pt1 | contig 14657 bp, 7 predicted proteins | sample MGYA00380287_ERZ894206 | MGnify/ENA primary metagenome ERZ894206 (study PRJEB32331, sample SAMN06328483) | human gut metagenome | biome: human gut microbiome; feature: stool | host: Homo sapiens | collected 2013-04-12 ...
GGTTTAGGTAGTAAGAATGAAAACACAAAATATATTTTAATTAGGACTGTGGCAGATGTTATTTTTTACATCGTTACAGTCCTAATTTTTTTATTTTAAATTTTTATAGCAAAGGGAGAGTATTGTGGTATGGGACAAAATCAAAAATTGCTGAGTATAGCGCTTATTATAGCTATATTAGCGGGAATGGTAAATTTCGTATATGTGTTTGCCGAGAATGAAGGACAAGCAGAAAGCGGCTCACAAGCGTCAACAGGTGGATTTGAAATCAGCGTTAATGAATCTAAAGATTTTGATGAAAATGCAGATATTGAAGATTTTGATAATTTAGGGGAAAAACCGACAGAAGCTCCGACAGAAAATACTAGTAAAGATTTTTCAACTGAGGATATTCAACCATCGGCGGTTCCTTCTCCAAAAGTATCAGAAGTTACAGAGCAAGATGAAACTTTAATAACTAATAACATTCAAGAATCCAACCAAAATGAACAGGGGTCTGCGCTGGTGCTTAATTCTGTTGCTCAGTATTCTGTAGTGAGCGGTTTAAACCACAGTTTGCGTATAAGCGACGGAAAGGTTCAGGCATATGGTGACAACACCTGCGGACAGCTTGGAACCGGGAATAATGAGCCGACAAATGATTTTGTTGATGTGACGGCTGCTTGGGGAGATAAAACTGTTGCACAGGTTGAAACAAGGGGAAATACTTCATATGCGCTGACTTCTGACGGATATTTATATGCCTGGGGAGACAATTCAAAAGGACAATTTGGAAACGGGACAAATGTAAGCAGTAATCTGCCTGTTCTTGCAGCCGTTGGAATGGAAGGCAGCATTAAAAAGGTTTCTGCAGGGCTTGAACATGCTGTTATTGAAAACAGCGAGAATGGCACAAAAATATATGCGTTTGGGGATAATAGTTACGGTCAGCTTGGCTTCGGAACTAACAGTTCTAATTCTTTAGTACCAATACTTGTTACAGATTTTTCAGAACTATCTGAAGCGGGAGATTACCAGACATACTACAGCGGTACAGACAGTGAGATAATCGGCTGCGGAAAAAATGATAAAGGTCAGCTTGGAAGTTCAGTGGACGCAGAGGGAAATATGATTTGCTTTACCAAAATTTCAGCGGGTAAAGACCATGTTGTTGGAATAGGAATAAATGGAAAGATGTATGTTTGGGGTGACAACAGTTTGGGTCAGCTTGGCGTTAATCTGCAGAGCGGCGGAACATATTCCCAATATCCAATTAATACCGGGACAGATGTAACGGATGTTGAAGCCGGAAATAATATGACGCTGTATATCTCAAACGGTAAAGTGTATTTGGGCGGAACAAATGATATTGGAGTTCAAATGTGGTCAAAAGAAATAAATTTGCCTGCTGACTGTGCTTCAATTGCTTTAGGAAGCAATAGCTATGCGTATCAAAGTGACGGAACTTTTTGGCACTGGGGATATATGAGTGAATATAAAGTTGGCACCGGAGACAGTGTAAATCCAATAATGAGTGAGTATAAATACGATATTGTGGATATTGACTCATACAGGGCGCAAACCTTAGCTATAGATACGGCAGGGAACATAGTCGCATGGGGTGAGGGGTATTATCCTGATGAAACCGGAAGTATGAGTAAAGTTTCGTATCCTTTTAATATTGATGAAAAATGTGAAATCAAAAATGCGGTAAGTGTTTCCAGAGGAAAAAATCATAATCTAGTGCTTGATGAAAACGGAGACGTTTGGTGTTGGGGAAGCAACTCAAATTATCCTATGGGTTCACTTGACGGAAAAGTTAAGATAATAAAAAAATTGCCTGGTATTTCTGATGTTAAACAGATTAAAGGCGGCACAGAGTTCAGTCTGTTTATTAAGAATGATGGAACGTTATGGGGCGTTGGCAAAAATGATAAAGGTCAGTTGGGTATATCTCCGGAGGAACTTAATAATACTGATATTCCAATACAAATCACGGATAAAGCCGACTTTAAGTATGTGACCGCATGTGAAAATTCTGTAATCGCTATTGCGGATGATGGCGTGTATTCTTGGGGCGGCAATTCTAAGGGTCAGTTGGGAGACGGTACATTCTCGGATAACCCGTCGCCGAAAAAACTGAACATTAGTCTTGAAGATGGTGAATACATAAAGGATGTAAAAACAGGACCGCAGCATTGTATTGCTTTAACAAGTATGGGCAATGTATACGCCTGGGGCAATAACGGCGTAGGGCAGTTGGGAATAGGAAACAAAGATAATAAATCAACTGCAGTAAAGGTTAATTTGTCAGATGTAAAATATGTAAATGCAGGGTTTTATCAGAGCTACGCAATAAAGTCGGACGGAACTGTTTGGGGCTGGGGAAGCGGAGCAAATCATCAGCTTGGTACTGTGTCCGTTGGTACATGCAGGGTTCCGACACAAATTACAAGTTTGAATGGTTTAAATATTGAGAAGATTGTCGGTTCTGACGGATTTACAATTGCGGTTGATAAGTATGGAAGGATGTACTCGTTTGGCTCAAATGCAGTTGGGGGATTGGGTGTATATTCACAGACACCTGAAATAGTTGCTGAGGATTATTATGCTGAAGATTTGAGAGAGCTAAATAAATATATGAAAGATATTCCGCAGAACCTGACTGAAAACATACAGCTGCCGGTCATGATGCAGAATGGAATGCAAGTATCATGGACAAGCAGCAATGCTTATTATCTTTCAGAACAGGGAATCGTGCGTAGACCAAACAGTTATGCAAAAGATGAAGCGGTAACGCTTACTGCTCTTGTTTCTTGCGGAGAAAAAACAAGAAAGCTGAACTATGACTTTTGTGTTTTAAAAAAGGAGGAGGGACAGCCGGGAGATAAAACGTTGAAAACTCAGACCTTAAATATTGAAAAAGGAAAAAAATACATAATTAATATCACCGCTAAAAATGTTACTCAAATAAGCGGAACTGAGTTTGAGTTTGAGTATGATGGAAGTCGTTTTGAAATGGTGGATGCAATATCACGATCGAAAACATTCGAAACGCTTAGCGGAGCTGTATATGGTGATATAAAAATCACGTATGCCGGACCGGGAATCATAAAATTTGAGACAACAAAACAAATACCGGCCGGCAGGCAGTTCACAGGATTTGTAAACGGAATAGTCTTAAAAGCCAAAGAAACCTGCGAAACTGTTTGTTCATTGTTATATTAGGAGGGGCGGAGTATGAAAAAGAAAATTATTATTTTAGGAATATGTTTAGTTCTTGCAGCGGGGACTGTTGCAGCAGTGGCAAGCGGTGCGTATAATAATCAAAATATAGATATAAAATCAGCATTGTCAAAAGTATTTTCATCTGAGAAATCTGAAAAAAGTTTAGTTCAGAAAGACAGTGTGCAGACAGATTCAATATCTTTAAATGATGATCAAAATAAATCTGTTATAAGTACGGATTTATCAGATAAGGCCATCGCACTATACCCATCCAACTTTTATTCCATGGTTGAGATATTGAAATCAAATATTTCAGATACTGCAAGTATAGCTGATATTTTGGCATCTTATTTATATTTAAGAGATATTTATGGTCTTAATAATGAACAGCTTGAGTATATAGCCGGTCTTATTATCAATGGAGCCAACCCAAACAGTATATTAGACATAGCATACTTTTGGGCTGACACTTGTGAAGATATAACCATAATTGAGCAGATATATAATAAAAAAGGTGATTATGAAGGCGGACGTTTTTGGATTGAGAATGCTTATAATAATATCACAAAAAATGTTCATGGGGTTTTAGAATCTGAGGAAATAAATAATTATCTTTCTTTGGGAGTAACTGTTTCAGATATACAGAACGCAAATATTTTGAGCCGCAAAGGAGTTTATTCAATTAAGCAAATTTTAGACAGAATTGCCGGCGGAGATACAATGATAAACATTATAAACGAAGTATATGGCACAAGTATAAGTCAGCCGGTCAATTTGTTTGGAATAAGTGAAAATGAAAAATCTGACGAGAGTATATTGAACAGCAAAGAGCTTGCGGCGCTTGAGAATAAACAGATTGAGGAATCTGCTTCAGAGATTTTATCCGATGAGAAAACAGCTGAAAGACTGGTGGAAAAAAGAAATGAAAAAAATGCGGAACTGGTAAAACAGCTGATAAATGAGGGAATATTAGAAGGGAGAATAGATAAAGATTTGGGGGTTGTGTTTGATGAATAAGATAAAATGCAGATTAATAATATGTATAGTGTCAATATTAGTAAGTATGATAGGAATCACATGTTATGCGTCAACATCAGATGAGTTGTATGAACAATCGTTAACCCAAAACTTGATAGAGCAGTACGGAGCGGATTATGAAACTCCATTTATAGCTCCCGGCGGCAACGTGTCGCTGAGTGACGGAAATGTTAATATAAATGAGGTGGATATGAGTCTGCCAGGAAGAAATGGTATGGATGTTAATATTAGGCGTACTCATTATGTAAACGGAGGACCTGTCAGTTACAGCGGAACAAGAGTATTTGCCAGAGGGGGAAGCGTTCAAACAAGTCCGATGTATGTGTTTACATATGTTTTAAACGGTAATTCAAAGACAATATATGTAGCGTTTGATAAAGAGGAGGATTTGGTAGACAGTTTTTATGCCGAGTCTTCAAAATTAAATACAATTGAGACTGACGCCATAGGTAAAAAATATTATAAATACTCAACTATAAAGGATACATCCGGAGTATTGTTCACTAGAGATAAAAGTAAGGCTGCAGTAAAAATGAGCGAAGTACCTAATGAGTTTTATACAACCACAGTGCATGCTACCGATATTGAAATAGGTTATGGCTGGTATGTGTCAATGCCTCAGTTGACTTTGGTAAACAAGTCAGAACAAGCCTCTGATATGAAATATAAGTATTTATTTAAAGATGAAAACGGTCAGACAATGAATTTTTCATATTTGAAAGAAGAATCGAAAGATTCAGGCTGGATATATAAACCGGGAAGCTGTAAAGTTTCAGATTCAGACAGCCAATATACAGCTCAGGTATATGATGAACTTCAGACGCATAGTTTAGGATTTAACTATGATATAACAATAACAGACGGTGAGGGGAAGACATATTATTACGAACAAACCTTGAAAACATACTTTTTGCCTGCCGCAATTATCGATAGGTACGGCAATGCCGTCCGTTATACTTCCAACGCTGACGGAAGCGTGACGATAGTTGATACTTATGGCAGAAATATACACGTGTCGCAGGCAGGTATAACTGTCTCAAATGGGAACTTTACTAAGAGCGTAGAATACAGCCTCTCAAGGGTAAACAGTGACAGAGACCCATACGGTCTGCTGGATTGTTATTCGAAATATATTTTAAATGTTAAGAAGTATAATGGCGTTTCTTATGAGACTACAGAATACGTATCGCATAAGAGTACAATGCTTTTTGTCAGGAGCGGTGAAGTAAGTTATTATGATAAAATTGAGAAGGTTACATTTCCGACAAATGCTTCGGTAGAGTATGAATACGAAACTGTTCCAACAGTTAAAAAGTTTGCTTCCAGTATTGGGGCGAATGTGGTTTCGCATTGTGATTATCATATAAATAAAGAAAAAGTATATGAAGACGGCAGTGAAAAATATGAAAGAACATATTCGTTTGAACAAGCTTCCCAGAAAAGTTATGTAGATAATAAAGAACGCAGTGTTACAGTTGAGGACACATATGACGACGGAAGTAAAAAAAGTATGACTTATAGTTATGATTATGCCGGCAGACTGTTTGAGAAAAGCGGACAAATTGAAGGCAAAAAATATACGGAAGAATATAAGTATTCCTATACTTCTCAGAATCTTTTATCATCAATTCCGGAAGAAAATATGCTGAAATGCAGAAAGGCATATTTGAAGAGCACAATAACTACCTATGACAATAACATGGTAAATATAGCTTATAATGAGTATAACAGCAGAAATCTTCCTACGTATACTATGAACGGAGAGTTAGAGTCATTATATACATATGATAATAATTATGGTATATTATTATCAAAGGAATATCAAAAAGACAGCAATACTAAAATGAAAGTAAGTAATACCATAACCGCGGACGGAAAAAGTATCTTAAAGTCAGAAGTTTTTGAAAACGGCTCTCAAAAGACAGTTACTTCATATACATATAATAGCGATGGTACCATAGCAAGCCAAACTGTCACACCTACAGTAGGAGAACCGCTTACTACAGAGTTTGGCTATACATATAATCCTGACGGCTCATTCAGCATAACGACAACCGTTAATAACGTTAAAGATAATGACGGCAGCAGTAAGTCGGTGACAACAGTGCAGAATTATGACTGGCTGGGCAACTTAACATCGTCTGTTGACGCTATGGGGAATACAACTGTATATTGGTATGATAACTTAGGAAGGGTGATCAGACAAATAAATCCTGATGAAACAAACAAAAAAATAGACTATAACGTTTCTGACAACAGTGTTACGGTTACTGATGAAAACGGATATGTAACAACAAAAGACTATTCTCCGCTTGGCTATATGGATAAGATTTATTTTGATAATGATTTAAACAAGCTGGCTGCAGAATATAAATACGATAACCACGGCAGAAAAGTAAGCGAAACAGCATATCAGGATATCGGAGGAAAGGCTGTAAAGGAAAATTATACTTATGACCAGTTCGACAGAATAAAGACTCAAACCAGCAAAGAGGATGATACAGTTTTAGATAAAATCAACTATCAATATAGTTATGGAGAGGGATACCAAAGTTTGGGTGAGGGAATTAATATAGTAAACGTTCCTTCAAATGCTAAAAAGCTAACAGTTTTATTCTACAGCAAATCATCGAGGAACTATGATGCAGCTGTTCAGGACGACAACAGCGTATATTTTACTGAAAAAATGACGTATGGAAAGACAAAAGGAACCGTTGTTGATGTGACAGGCTTGTCCCAAATAAGAATTTCAGCAGGGTATAGCGGAGCATACTATAAATTTCTGACCGATGAAGAGACTGCTCAGAATATAAACCTGCTGGGCGGAGCAAGCCAAACGGTTACAGCGACATATACAGGGGATGAGACATATGTGAAACCGACAGTTGAAACTGTATTGGACGGATTTGGAAATAAAGTGTCAGAGACTTACTATAAGCACGGAACCGATACAGTGCTGAACAAAAACACATATAAGTACGACTATGCCGGGAATGTGACGGAGACTCTTGGCGGACGAACTTATATGGAGAATTTGGGAAGCTATACAAGCAAAGCTGAATATAATTATATGGGTAAGCCCACTAAAGTATATCAGACGGACGGTAGTTATGTAACCGCTGAGTATGATGATTACGGAAATGCTCTGACAAGCACAGACTATGAAGGCAATACAACAACGGTATGTTATGATATACTGGGAAGAGCAATAGCCTGCGAAGCGCCGTTTGATGAAACGACAACCACAAAAAGTCTGACATATTATGACGCAAACGGAAACGTGATAAAAACAAAGCAGCAGGTGACAGCTTCAAGCTATACTGAGACAGAAAACGAGTATGATAACCGCAACAGGCTGGTATCGGTGAGGATAAACGATGGTGAGCGGGACATATATACGCAGTATGCGTATGACGGAGCAGGGAATGTGGTAAAAATGGTAACCGGTCAGACAAGCAAGATAGAAGATTTGTATGGAACCCTGCCGGAAGAAGCAACGTATCAAACCTATGAGTATGACAGATTTGGAAATGTGACAAAAGCCACAGACGCGCTGGGACAGGACGTGATAAGTGAATATAACCTGATGGGACTGCCAACCAAACAAACGGACAAAAACGGAAATGAAACAGTAAATACGTATAATGCGTATGGAAGCGTTTTGACGAGCAAGGTGACAGGAGATGAAGATATAATCAATGCATACAGCAAGAATAATCTTCTGATATCAACCAAACAAGGAAAGGAAGAGATAAAATACACCTATGACGACTATGGCTATATGAAAACAGAAAGCCAAGGGAATATTCAGAATACATATAGTTATGACGTAAACGGAAACAGGAAAAATTATACACAAAAAGCAGGAACAAACACAATACTGACAGGGTCATATACATATGACATATTGGACAGACTGATAGAAGTAGATTACGGAACAGTAAGCGCAGGGTATATGTATAATGCAAATGGAAGACTGACAAAGGAGACAAGGTGGAATATAACAAGCGAGTATACATATAACAAAGCCGGATTGGTGACAGAGATGAAAAATAGTTCAGGTCAGAGCTATACATACAGCTATAACTTGGCAGGAAATCAAACTGTAAAAGCGTCGGGACAGGAGATAACAAACTATGGATATGATGGAATAGGACAGCTGATAACTGAAAATGTAGTTTCGCCCAAAGAAGATGAATGGGATTATAATAATACATATTATCAGTATGACACGAGAGGAAACAGGATATTAAAGTCAAACAGCGATGTGTACGAGGAAGCGTCGGAGATAGAATATAAATATGATAAGAACAATAGGCTGAAAGAGGAAAGGGAGACGAATCCGATAAACAGCATGTATGAGAAGATAACATCATACGAATATGACAACAACGGAAACCTATTGTTTAAAGGAATAGAAGAGTATGACGGAATAATAGAAGGAGAGGAAAGAGAAATAGAGCTGGGAAAAGGATATTTTGAAAACGAGGAATATGTAAGGTATTATAGCTATAACGGAAGAAACCAGCTGATAGGAATGAAAAGCGACAAGACGGAAGCAATATATAAATATGACCCGATAGGAAGAAGAGAGAGCAAAACGGTAAACGGAAAGACAACGACCCACCGCTGGGATGGAAGCAATATAGTGAGCGAAGCTGGAGAGAATCCAACGGTATACTATATGGGAATAAACCTGATAGCGCAGAAAGATAATGCGGGAATAAGTTATTATCAGTATAATGCACACGGAGACATAACAGGTTTAGAAAACACAAAAACAAAGATGCTGACGAGATACGAGTATGACGCGTTTGGAGGCTCAAAGGAAGTAACGGGAACAGTATACGGATATAACGGCCAGTATACAGACAAAGAGACAGGATTGATATACTTGAGGAACCGTTACTATGACCCGGAAACAGGAAGATTCACACAAGAAGACCCGGTAATGGACGGACTGAACTGGTACGCATACTGTGGTAATAATCCTGTGAATTTTTTTGACCCAAGTGGGTTAGAATCTGGATATTGGTATAAGGATAATTCAATTTTAGATGAATCGTTGCAATATACAGAACAAGAACAAAAAAATATGGATTCGGCTATTCAGGCATATAAGGATGGTTTCTTATCTGAAGATGATTTAATTGATAATATAATAAGTAATAATGGTATTATTCCTAGTGTAGGATATGAAATAAATGGGAATAATGTAAATATAATTATTAGAGCTGAATTTTCTGGTGATAGATGTGACGAAGTGTTTGAAAGTACAGGTAAAACATATAAACAATTATGCATTGAAGGCATTGAAGAATATTGGTCAGGAGAGGTTGATGGAATTACTATAAATACGAAAGTTATTGAATTTGACAAAAATAAATGTAAGGTTGAAGAATATAAACTTTTAAGCTATGAAAGTATGGTAGAAGAAGCTGGAGAAGGTAGAGAAAATTCAGGATATGTTTCTCATAAACCTGGTAAAAAAACATACATAGTAGATTTTGATTATCATAAATCCCAATTTGTTAATAGATTTACAGAATATGATCGGTATCAATATGTTTGTGTTCATGAAACCGGTCATGGATTGAGACTTGGAGATTTACATGACAAAGGAAAGTATTCAGCATGTGTTGACTCAATAATGTGGGGTAATGCGAATTATACAGTTTCAAACAAATCTCTTGATTTAAGGATGTTATTAGTATCAGTATCAAATAAATTTAATAAAGATGTAGAGTATAGTAGTTATCCTGATATAATGGATAAATATTCACCAGATTGGAGGAAGTAAAATGAAATGTATACGTTTTGTAAGTATAATAATTGTAGTATTAATGATGTCTCTAACTTGTTTTGGTTCTGAAAAGTTAAGTTATAACGACGAAATAAAAGTCTACATAAATAATAATGAAATAAACCTTGATATGTATCCGTTTATAGAAGATAACAGAACTATGGTTCCTATGCGGGGGATTTTTGAAGCCTTAGATGCAGACGTTGATTGGGATGAGAACAATCAAACAGTTATAGCCACAAAAAATAATATTACTATATCCGTAACAATAAACAGTGATATAATGATAAAAAATAAAGAATCTATAAAATTAGATGTTCCTGCAAGGTTAGTAGATGACTGCAGAACCTATGTTCCTCTTAGAGCAGTCTCGGAAGCTTTGGGGTGTATGGTTAGATGGGATGATGAATATTCAATTGTTGATATCATTGATGACTCAAATCTGCCTGATAAGTGGCATGTTGGAGACATATCTTGTGATGAGTGGTTTGGATATTACTATTTTAATAGAGAAGATATGCCTGAGAATGAATATGGATATTTTTCTGACTGCAGTAAATTTTCTGATGGTCTAGCTGCAGCGAGTCAAAGTAATAAATATTCTTCAAAAAAATATTATGGATATATTAACGAATATGGATATTTTGTAATACCTGATATATATACAGAAGCAGGTGATTTTCAGAATGGGATTGCAATAGTAAAATCTGATTTTTATCCATATCCATATAGAATAAACACAAAGGGAGAATGTGTTGATAATATAGAATTAAAAAAGAATAATGAAGCCAATAATAATCTTGAAGTATTTGAAGATAAAGGTTTATATGGATATAAAGATACAGATGGAAATATTGTAATTGAAGCATCATACACTGAGGCGAACAATTTTTCTGATGGGTTAGCATTGGTAAAGTCAAGAGATGTAATTTGTACGGGGACTGACCGATTTGATGGATATGGTTATATAAATGTCAAAGGAGAGCTAGTTATACCATTTGAATATTATTATATGTCGACAGATTTTAAGGATGGAAGCGCATGTGTTTATGATACGGTAGATAATGTTTTTAGAGCATGGTATATTGATAAATCAGGTAATAAGATGTTTGGCGATAAAACATTTGTAAGCGGTAATAATTTTTCTGAAGGTTTAGCGGTTGTTCAAACGAAAGGAAATTTACCCAGACCGCTTTTTGCAAGTTTTGATGAAAAAGATGAGTTCACATATATTAATAAATCCGGAGAATATGCAACAGAAAACAGGTATGATTATGCTGAATCGTTTGTTAATGGCAGAGCAAAAGTTGTTATTGACGGAAAAGAGAGGTATATAAATAATAAATTTCAATTTATTGATTAGTTATTTTAATAATAGGCAAATATTTGGCTATTAGAAATTATGGAGTGTAGAATTAAAAAGATGGATTTTTACATAAACTGAAAAATTCCGGAGGGCGTAAATCATTACGCCCTCCGGTAACTCCGAAAAGTTGGACAAGCATACGCATAAAAAACTGAAACGGAGTAAAAACACCGGAAAGTTTTTGCTTATATAAAAATAATTAACTATTTAAAATAAAAATCCATTAAATACTTCCTTTTTAAATAGTTAAGAAATACATATAACTCCGTTTCAGTTTTTTATGCGTAAGTAAGTATATTAAAAACAATTAAGTGTAGAAATAACAAAGTCAAAAATAAAAAGTTATATAGAAAAACAATATGGAGAAGCGTTTGCTATGACAATAGAAGATGCTTTTAGAGCTGAAAAATCTTATGAAACAAGAAGCGAAAATACAGATTTAGTGATAGGAACCAATGGATATGGTCAATTTCCATATGATTTGACAGTAACAAGTAATTCTGTTTTTTCACCAGAATCAGATATGGGTGATTTAAAAGAAAAAAGGATAGGTGATTATGTATCAGCAGCAATATTGAGAAGCAGAGGACCCAATATAGTAGAATATTTATTAGATGTTTATAACTAAAAAAATAAAAAGGATGTGTAAAAAATGAAAAGATCAATAGGATGTATGATTGCAATATGTATATTATTATCAAGTATAACAGTGAATGCACAAATAAGACCATTTTGGGCTGATGGAGATTTTAATATAATATGTGATTTAGGAATAGTACCAAAAGAATATAGAGAAAAAGATATAAATGATTTAGTAACAAGGGCGGAAGTTGTTCATACACTTTCATGTCTTGTTTTTGCCGATAATTATCTGATTCCGCAGGATAATCAAGATGGAATATATGAGAATCTTGGTTGGAGATTCGAGGATATTGAAAGTAACTCTAAAGATTGTACTATAGCATTTTGGGGAGCATCTATGAGAATATTTAAAGGAGATATAGAAAATGGAGTACATAAGGCCAATCTTCAAGAATTAGCAACATGCAGAGATGTAGTATTTATGTCCTTAAGAGCGTTATATAGAAATCTACTTTTTAAAGACGATGATGAAGTAGATTATTTTAATTTAGCAAAAGAATGTGGAATGATAAATTATGGGACTGTAATATCATCAACGTCAGTAGCAATTGATTTTGAAGAGTTAGATGACAATATGACATGGGAAGAATTTTCAAAAATAGTAAGAACTATTTTATATATTCCAAAGACTGTGACAGCATATGGAGGATATATTAATGAATATTACATAGATGATTGGAAAAAAGGCTATAGAGAATAAAGGTTCCCTAATAAAACAATAAATTAAGATAACTTTAAAAAATAATGTTTAGTAAGTAAATTTTGAGGGCGTAAATTAATTTACGCCCTCCGGTAAACCAAAAAAAGTTGGACAAGAGTACGCATAAAAAACTGAAACGGAGTAAAAAACACCGGAAAGTTTTTGAATATATAAAAATTACTTGATCATTTGAAATAAAAATCCATTAAATACCTTATTTAAATAGTTAAGAAATATATAGCTCCGTTTCAGTTTTTTATGCGTAAGTAAATTTAGGCAAAATTATAGAAGATAAAATATTGTTAAGACAACTTATTTTGCCCATCTCAAATCAAATAAGTGAAAATGCTTTAAGAAAAGAACAGGGGTTAGGTGCAAGAGTATTATCATGCTACACTTTAAAAAAGGAGTTATAAAATGAATAATAATATAAGTAAAATAATAGTTTTTATTTTAATAACAGGCATAATGTTTCAAGGTTACTCAATAAAAACATATGCAGAAGAGAGAACAGAAATAAATACTGATGAACTGACAGAACAATTAATATTGTATGAAAACTATGAGAATGATAGTTTTACAAGAGAAGATTGTATTGTTAACATAATGAAAATTATAGGTTTGAATGAGAAAAAAATTGATAAAAATGGAATAATAATGGGAATAGAGAATAACTTTTTAGATTACAAAGAAAGAGGGCTGCATATTTATGATTATGACTATATAGAATATGCGTTGAGAATAGGAATGATACAACTAGAGACAGATATAAAAGGAAGAGGATATTATTTAAGACCATATGATAAGGCTACTATTGGCGAAGTTTTGACTTTGTGTATTCGTTGTTTAGAAAAATCTGAAAACAAATGTGAATGTAATTACTGGAAATACATATTTACAGAACAAGAGTTATGGCAAAAATCAATGGAATATGGATTAATAGATGGAATTAATTTAAGTGATAAATACACTTTTTACTCTCCTATTAATGTAGATGTATATAAAAATATTATATCAAATTTACTGAATTGTGAAATGAATTTACACTTTATTGATAGTGAATCCTATCCTGTTGAAGCTAAGTGCGATAAAGAAAACATCGGAAAAACTTATAAAGAATATATAATTAATAATGGGGGATTCGAAGCGAGAAAAAAAGACTTATACTTATGTATAAATGGAAATAAGTATAGCGAACCTGTATTTCCTTATTATTTAGAAAATGACAAAATTATAATAAGTTATTTTGGTCTAAAAAATTGTTTTCTTTATGACATGAGCAAGACCGAATTTAGCAAAATAGTAGAAAAATATGATATTGAAAGATATGAAAAATATTTTGGAAATGATATAGATAATACATATGTGTCAGTAAGAGAATTCTGTGAAGCAATAGGATATAAAGTAGAATATGAAGAAAGCAGTAATACTATAATTTTGACAAAATAAGTATATTCAAATTACATCTTAACAAATTGATAAATTGTAGGCAAGAAGAACAAGCTGTATATTAAATATAAAACTGTATTATACAGATATTTAATAATTCTTTAAAGTAAAATATTTAATTGGTTTATTTATAAATTAGTTAAATCAATTTTTTGTGTTGTTAAGCTATGGTAAATCTAGTATTGTTTAAATTATTTAAATGTTTATATTAAAATCCGTAAAACAATTTTTCATATTAAGTTGATAAAAATGATATAAGTCAGTAAGACGGATGAATATAGCAGTTTAAAGAAGACTGCTATATGTTGATATATTTATGTATTTCATTAACAGAAATAGAGCTGTTACTTATAAGAATAAAATATTTCACTTGTTTAAATAATAAATAAAAACGTTACGAAAATTTAGATCGTAACGTTTTTTATTTAATTATTTAAACAATGATTTATATG
>ERZ894206.1150-NODE-1150-length-14093-cov-12.184072_pt1 | contig 14093 bp, 10 predicted proteins | sample MGYA00380287_ERZ894206 | MGnify/ENA primary metagenome ERZ894206 (study PRJEB32331, sample SAMN06328483) | human gut metagenome | biome: human gut microbiome; feature: stool | host: Homo sapiens | collected 2013-04-12 ...
CCGCTGGCATCGGTGGTTTTTGAATAATCTACGACACCCGAAGCACCGTCCGGATGTTCAATGGTGTCAGCGGCATACAGATCATACACCGCCCCCTCCAGCGTGGTATCTCCGTTGCTGCCCGCAGCCAGATACCGCGCGGCGTTCAAGTCCACTTTTGTCAGCAGAATATTGCCGAGGACACGGTCATTCTGCATCTTGTCGGAGTCGGCATGCATGGTGTAGGAATCTTCATTGTTGGCAATGCCGGTGGGGTCTGTGGCGTAGGTCTTGTCTGCATTGCGGCTGCCAAAGGTGATAGTAACGATGCCCTCGCCGGTGTCGATGAGCGTGCCGCCGCTGTTGGCCGTAGTAATGTCGGCGTTATAATCGGCGTTGCCCAGCCAAATCGTCTGGGCGTCCAGTGATTTGGTAATTTCAAAGGCATACGCCCGCTTGCCGAGAACAGAACCTGCCGTACCGGGATTGGTTGCATCCGTCCAATCGCCGTAGTACCCGCTGGGTGCGCGGCTCTCTACAATAACAAACTTTCCCTCGTTGCGCTGGGTATAGAACAAATCATCCGAACCGCCCGCATAGTCGCTGTGGTTGATGACCTTATAGGTGCCATCCGACTGGCGCTCGACCTTGTACCGATTGTACCCGCCAAACGGAATATAGCACTGCCGAACCACATCCCACTCGAAAATCTTGAATTCAGCGTCACCCTTGATGCGCTGCTTGGTTTCACTGTCGATTTTGTCGATGCTGACTTTTACAGACCATTCATCGTTCTGCATTTTATAGTCATTGGAACTATTAGCCGGAACAGTAATAGTCTGGTGGCTGCCCAGCGCACCGGGCGTTGAATCAAAGCCATGCGGGATGGTGATTTCATCGTATGCAAAGGTGATGTTCGCAAGCTGCGCCCGCGCCGAGGCGATAGCGGCATCTACCATGCCCTGCGCTTCGTTCTGCAGCTGCCCAATGGCCGCGTTCTTGGCAGCTTCGGCAGCAGCGTCTGTTTCGGCTTGGCTGGTGAACGGTCCTTCCTGCCCGGAAAGCGTACTGGTGCTGGTCTTGGACACCTCGTAGTGAACCGTCCATGTGGCAGAACCATCGCCGCCGTTGAGGTGAAAACTGTCATCCTGTGTGTGACCGCTTGTGGTAATGGTTTGTGCCCCGGCAGGGGTCATCTGCCAGCTGCCGCCTTCCACGCTGCCGCCGGTCCGGCTGGGCGTGACGGTAATGACCGCCCCGTCCACCTTTTCCAGCGTGTTCAGCTGAACCTTGTCGGTATTGACGGTGAACGTCAAGTCAAAGCTGCCGCCGGCAGTCTGGGCGGGAGCTGTCCACGCAGCGGAATAATACTTCGGTTCCGGAACACTCGGCACATCCGGAATCTCAGTGCCGCCCGCAATTTCCTCACCGACCAGCGCCACAACCTGCCACGCATACCCTGCGGGCGGGTTATAGATGTAGGTGTAGTAGCCGTTTTCCCCGGACTGCGCATCTGTACCGTTTATGAGTTCTTCTGCAGCAGCAATATAGGTCTGCGCCGCGTAGCTGTCGGGATAGTTTTCCATGATCCACTGCTGGGTTTCATCGTAAAGACTGCCAAGGATGTCCGGCTGTTCTTCACCGCCTGCAGGATCATCTTCAAGGCTTGCCACAACAGGACGGTCATCCAGCATATCCAGACTCAGCTGACCAAGACCGCCCCAGATATTGACCTGATTTGCATAGTGCTTGCCGGGGGTATACTGGCCGGGTTCAAGGCGGGATACATGAGAGAAGCTGTAGGTGGGGCAGCCCTTGGGCTGGCCGTTCAGGCCGTGGCTGCAGCAGTAGGCTTCCTGACCGTTGAACCAAATCAGCCATGTGCCGCCCTCCTTGGCAATACTGGTGATTTTGCCGGTGGCATACGGCGGAGTCGGTCCTGCAGCATAGACGGCAATGCTGTCATCGCCGGTGTCGGCATACATCTGTGTGGGTGCAGCATCCTCGCTGATCTGTACATGGATAGCTTTTGACTGCGAACTGCCGTCCGAATCCGTATAGACCAGCTGCGCCGTAAAATCGGCAGAGGCTTTCACATACAGGCCGGTGGCTGCCGCCGATTGCTCCGAGTATGTCTGGTGCAGGATTTCAGTCTGCTCCTGCTCGTCTGCCGGGATAGGCTCATAATCGGTGGAGAGATAGCTTAAAAGCTCTACATCATCTGGCAGTATGATTTCGGATACCGCACCGTCTGCCGGGTATTCGACCTGCGCCAGCAGCGGAACAATGGCATAGTCTGTACCGGGAGTTTTGCCGATTGTGACCGTGTTCTCATCTGCGTTCAGCGCATCGGCATCCATATGGGCATCTACACCGTCATACAGGTCAGAAACCCACGCGGAGATACCGATTTTTGTCTCGCCGGTTGCCACGGGCAGACCCATGCTGCCAAGGTAACTGCCGGTAGGCGCGTCCGGCAGATTGGCGTACAGATTTTCAGTAATCTGCGAAAGATTCGGTGTCGGAACATTGGTTTCAGCGGTTTCCGGTGTGGTGGCTTCGGCTGTCTCCGGCGTGGCAGGGGCATCCTCTGCAAAAGCGGGCAGCGCTGCGCCCAGATTTGTGAGCGCAATCCCACCCGCCAGCAGCAGCGACAAGCCCTGCTTTATTCTGTGTTTGTTCTTCATACGAATTTCTCCTTTTGTTGCAAAAGAAAAAGCCCGCTGCACGGTGCAGCGGGCTTGGTTACCGTTCGGGAGCGTGTTTCTTAGGGGTAGGCGCGGCTCTGGCCTTGTAGGCTTTGCGGTATTTTTCGTCAGCATCATAGAACTGCTGCGGAGAGATACCGGCATCCAGACATCCCTGCAAAACAACCGCATTGTAGCGGCTGTTGACCGGGAGCAACTGGTCGCGGTACGGCGCATTCATCGTGTAAACCATAATTTCGTGCGGCGTACCATCTGCATCCGTGACCGTCACGGTCTCCTTGTCATAGAATGTCGGGTAGCCCTCGTAACAGTCAAGCTGGGATTCGTCATGGTCGGTGACAGACCAGATCAGCCCTTCGACGCTTGCGCCCTCTTTGGGCAAAATCGTCAGGTAGCCGCGCCGGAAAGCCAATTCATAGCCATCCAGCTTGGCAGTGCCTACCACTGTCGCTTCGGGGCAGCGGTAGGCCATCTGTTCAAAATTCAGATTGGAACCATAGGCAAAGTATTCTTTTCGAGACACTGGGTTTCTCCTTATCTGACCTCATCTGTATGAAGCCGTGGTTGATTGCTGGGATATAACGACTTATCGTGCCGCCATGCCTTATCACCGGGCAGGTTCTTCAGCAGATGCATCCGCACATTTTTGTACTCAGGACCGATCAGCCCCAGCCGCAGCAGAAAGGTGCGGAAAGTGAACGCCGGATTATCCCCGATGGGCGTTTTTCGGAACTGCGTGTACTTCTGGTTGATGCCCTGCGCCGAAATTGCCATAGCCAGAATGATGTTGGCTTTCGCTTCACCCGCATGGAGCGTGGAGTTGAACAGCCGCCACTCGATTGTACCGTGATAGAATACAGAATGCATATTGAAGGCGTTATGTTGAGCTCAACATAATGCCTTTTATGGCAAGAAAGCGATTATGTATCCCCCGTCCCAAACTTTAATTGTACAGCGACAAAAATTATAAAAACAGTCTGTTTTTCTCTACATAATAACTATATAATTTGAGTATTCCAGATATGATGGAGGTTGTTATTGTGGATGATGGAAATCGACTGACCGTGTATGAACTTGTGGAAAGAGTTATCCCTTGCATCATTGCAAAGCACTATAGCGAAAACTATATTCAAGGCTTTCGTTCGACGTTTAGGAACCTGTTAGCGTACTGCAGTAAAAATGAAAAGAAATATTTTACAGCGGAATTGGCTCAGCAGTTCATGCTGGATTGCTACGGTGTGCAGCCGGGAACAGTAGAACGGCGATGCTCACGAGTTCACCGTGCAATGGATTTGTTGTCAGACTACCAACATTTCAACGCGGTTATGCTTCGGCGGAGGTTGAATCGAGAGTTCCCTGCAGGATTGCAAGAAGGTGCGGTCAACTACTTGCAAAAGCTATCTCTCCACGGACGCAGGGAGAATACGCTGCGCAGCCACAGAAATGTTCTTCTTCGCTTTACAGATTATTTGTTCAGCGTTGGAGTCACGGATTACAAATCACTTTCAGCAGATATTGTAAATCGATACGTCAAAGTTGTTTCGTGCAATTACAGCAATTCGGTTGTAAGGCTCCATTACAGTATCCTTTTACGCTTTTTTCAGTACCTTGCGCATAGCGGCTACAAGGAAACAGATTTGTCTTTGAAAATGATGCCAATTGTAAAAGTATCCGCTTCCGCGCGAATTCCTACAACATTAGATCTTAGCCAAATCGAAAGTATCCTTGCATCTGTTGACCGTGAAAGTCCACAAGGGAAACGCGATTATGCAGTTTTAATGATTGCAGTAAAACTCGGCATTAGAACCAGCGATATACGTAATCTTCGCCCTGCCAATTTTAATTGGGAACAGCATTTGGTGTCTTTCACCCAAGTCAAAACAGGAGAGCCGATAACTTTACCACTTCCCACAGATGTTGGATGGGCTGTAATAGACTATCTGAAAAATGGAAGGCCTGTAAGCGATGCCCCGGAAATTTTTCTCCGCGCAGTCGCTCCATACGTCTCTCTGCAAAATTTTGACAACATTCTTATTAAGCATATGCGAAAAGCGGGCATTCCTTTGGATTCAATAAAGCACCACGGGCTTCACTCGCTTCGACACAGCCTCGCAACACATATGTTAGATGAAGGAATCCCCATTACCTCGATTCAGGGTGTATTAGGACACATAAATGCCGATTCTACTCAAAAATATATTGGTGTAAATGTACGTCAGCTTCGCAGCTGCGCATTGGAGGTGACTGATTAGTGTTTGAGGAAAAACTTCTTGAACCCCATTTTACCAGTGTGCTTGCACCATATATGCTGGATGTTGTGGAGCAAAAACGTGCCCTTGGCAATAAATACAACGCCGGTGTTGAGGCACTCAGTGCATTCGATGACTTTTGCAATGAGCAACAATTGCGTATACCTGCCATTTCGAAAGAACTGCTGCAAAAGTGGGAGAAAAAGAGACCTCACGAAAACGAAACCACGCAATGTTTTCGGATTTCGTATGTGCGAATTCTTTGTAAGTATTTGCACAGCAATGGCTATGATGCTCCATGTGCATTCCACCCTGCGCCTCATGTAAATAAATGTTTCGTTCCCTACATTTTTACGAAAGACGAAATCGAGAGATTGTTTTCTGCGGTAGATTGTACCAAAGAATCTTCAGAATCTCCACTACGACATTTAGTTATGCCGGTTCTGTTTCGCCTGCTTTATACATGTGGGCTGCGCGTGTCAGAGGCTCTGCACCTTAAGGTTGCAGATGTTGATTTGGATGCTGGAGTTTTAGCCATATACGGTGCAAAAGGAGACAAAGAACGGCTGGTAGGAATTTCGGACTCAATGCTTACATACATGAAATCCTACCGCAGTAATCCATTAGTGGCAAATGCAAAAAGTATTTACTTTTTCCCTGCTCCTGATGGCGGATTCTATGATACAAGTACAATTTACGATATTTTTCGAAAATGCTTATTTGATGCCGGGATTCCACACCGAGGTCGAGGAAAAGGGCCTCGTCTCCATGATCTCAGGCATTCCTTTGCGGTCCACATTCTAAACAAATGGAGTTCCGAAGGAAAAGACATATATACCTGTTTGCCGATTCTCCGCACTGCTCTTGGGCATGACCGAATTACAACAACCGAAAAATACTTGAGGCTTGTCCCGGAAGCCTACATGGAAGTCACCGAACCATTCAATGAGCGATTCCATACCATTACAGAGGTACTTTGCAATGAGGAATAGATGCAGCTACGCCGGTTTAGTTTCCGCATACTTTAGCGTGTATCTGGCAGGAACTAAAAATGTCAGTACAAATACAATTTACTCTTACCGGGACACCTTTGTTATTTTTCATGGCTACCTTGAAAAGTATTGTGGCTTTAAATTAGAGAAAATGCTTTTTAACGACCTTTCCCGCGAACTGATTCTTGAATTTCTACAATATCTTGAAACTGAACGCAAATACAGTATATCTTCTCGAAACCAACGACTTGCTGCGCTGAAGTCATTTGCAAAATATGTACAAATTGAATGCCCGGATGAAATGATTCTGTGTCAGCGCATTCTTTCAATTGACAGCAAAAAAGCAGCAAAGCCGACGGTTCAATATTTGAGTAACCAGCAAACCGATATTCTAATGGAACAGCCTGATATTTCCACGCCAAAAGGTCGCAGAGACCTGGCGATGATTCTTCTCCTTTACGATTCAGCTGCACGAGTGCAGGAACTTTGCGATTTAAGAATCTGCGATATCCGAATAGATTCACTACCGGTTGTACATTTATTAGGGAAGGGGCGAAAAAGTCGAGATGTTCCGCTTACCAAACCGTGTGCACAGGTATTGCGCCAATACATTTGTGAGAACCATCTTGATATACCAGAACGCCGCAATGACCAGCTGTTTACAAATCCGCAAGGGAAAAAGTTGACTCGCAGCGGTGTTTCTTACGTGCTAGCAAAATATATCCACAAAGCAAATACTGCGGTGGATTCATTTTTTCCGCAGATTACACCGCATTGTCTCCGGCATTCTAAAGCAATGCATCTTGTTGAGGCAGGCAAAAATCTCATTTATATTCGTGACTTTTTAGGGCACGAATCTATTGAGACAACACAGGTTTACGCAAAAGCTAATCCCGAAGCCCGGCGCAAGGCATTAGAAACAATGGACACGAGGATGAATACGCCTGCCATGCCGGATTGGAACGACGACCCTGACTTAAAGGCGTTTTTAAAGACCTTGTAGAAAATTATGCTGAGATTTCTGGTGAACAGTCTCGAAGTAACGTCTGTTCTAAAAGATTCTCAGCATAACTTTTTTCTGCGCATAAAAGGCGTGATACCGGCTCTGGTGGTAGTGATAATCACTCCCATCCCGCCCTTGATACCAGCGGTCTTTCAGTTGATCCATACTCGCACCGCTGGGCAGCTTGCGGATTTCTTCCAGAATCGGTTCATCCACCGGCTGGCAGTAGCTGGAGATTCGACTGGGGTTTACTTTCAAGGCTGCAAACAAAATGTCTTCCTTGGAATACATAATGGACAGCACATTTTTGAGGCTCTGCGGTGTGTGCTTGCTGGCGTCCACATGCACGTGCATACCGCAGGATGAATTGACCCTTCCGCCTGCACGGCGCAGGCTGCGGATGACCTCCTGCAACTTTTCCATCTCAGCGTATTCCAGTTTGGGGGAGTTCAACTCGACTTTATACTCGCCCGAAGTAGAGGAGCGCCGATATCCTTCCGGATGAATACTTCCGTCCCGGACGATTTTCCACTCTTTACCGTCCAAATCTTTGACACGGTAGGCATCGTAGCCACCGCCGGAATGCTCGGCGCGGGTTCCAAACAGATTGGCCAGCGCATGGGCTGCCGTGGCGCGGGTTATTCCGGTCAGCTCAATTTCACAGCCAAAATACTGGTCGCGGAAATCAAGGGGCAAGTGCCTCACCCCGAAGTTCCGCGTCCATGGCGGCAATGCGGCGACCGATGGCTTCGATTACATTGACCGTGACGCCGTTGCCAGCCTGCTTGTAGGCTTGGTTATCGCTCTGGATGGCAAGCATCGTGTCGATGCGGTCATCCGTCCAGCCCTGCAGCCGCAGGCATTCGCGCGGTGTCAGGCGGCGGATGCGCCCCTCGCACAGAACACCGTGACGGTCTTTTGTGGTAAGTGTATGCATGGGTGCGCCGGGCTTACCGGTGCGTTCGGTGTTGCGGGCGAGGTCGGACTTGATGGGATTTTTGACCGGGCGAACTTCAACAGTGCCTTGTTGGCAGCCCGTTGTAAGTGTATGCGCAATCTCTTTACCAACCCGTCCGCGCCGACTGTTGACTGTGGCGTAGCTCAGGTCGATGCTGTCACCGACCTGTGCCATCTGGTAGCCGGTTTTTGTGGCGCACTTGATCGGCACTCCCACCTCGTACAGCCCGGTCTTGCCGCCGAACCCGCCCGGATTGGCAGCCAGCGTACAACTTAATCCTTCGGGGGAGTAGACGCGCTCCCCTTGGTGGCCGCCGTGGGTTTGAATAAGAGAACTTCCTGCTGTTTCGGTGAAAGGAAATACTTTTCCTCTACATCGCTCATCAAGATATCCGACAATGTACACGCGGTTTCTTGACTGGGGAACGCCGAAATCTTTGCTGTTAAGACATTGCCATTCCACGCCATACCCCAGTCTGTCCAGCGTGTTAAGGATCGTCGCAAATGTCCGCCCTCCGTCATGAGATAACAGGCCGGGTACATTTTCAAACAGCAGATACGAAGGCTTCCGGGCTTCAGCCAGGCGGGCCAGTTCAAAGAAGAGAGTGCCGCGTGGATCTCCGAATCCTTTTCGAGATCCTGCAATGCTGAAAGTCTGGTTATCCCGAAATTCAGGATAACCAGACTTATCCCGAATAAAATAGGAATCCCGAAGCCCAGCCGGGAATCCTTGCAGCGCAAGGATTTCTGCATAAAAACTTCGGAATAATATTTTGAAGATGGCACCTGATATAATGTTGCTACGGATGAAAATCCGAATCAACATTGTGAGGTGTATTGATGTGAACAAAATTGAAATCACAGTCCTTTCTGCGCGTGTATTAGATGCCTTAAGTGTGCGCGGACTCAAGGCTAAAACAGTACGGGAATTTGAGCGGTATGGGACTCGACGGATCGTGCAGCATTGTTTGGACAACGGTCAAACAATATACTTCAAGGAAACGGTTCAAGATTTTGTTTGGCAGGAACGAGCGAGGATGGAATCCGGAGCATTACCGCATTACCAGTGGGTCTTAACCCGGCGTGCCGCTGTTTATCTTGACCAAATGGCGAAACATGGAAAAATTCAGGGTGAGCCCCTGCGGTCTTGGGAGGCGGAACACAATCCATTATTTCAAAACGCACCACACAGTCCAAGCAATTCTATGAAGGTAATAGACATTATCTGCAGAACCAGAGATGCGGTCATACAGTTGGAGTTATCCGATAAGACAAAAACAAATTATATCTATTGCGGATTTGGACCCATCTTGAATTTTTTTGCTTCTCGCGGTGAGGAGTTCTATTCTCCAGAAACGCTTGCTCTTTTCGTAAATAAAGCAAAAGAAAATTATGCGAACGGAACAATCCCAAAAGCATCTTTTCAAACGATGCGCAAAGCTGCCCGCTGGATCGAGGAATGCCTCTCGACAGGGCGGGTATCTCAGCGGAAGTTAAGAAAATATAATTTTGCCTGCGCTCCGCCAGAGTTTGAAAATCTGCTCTCGCAATACCAACTGTACATGGACAATGAAAACTATTTGAAAGAAGGCACCCGCCAGTTTTATCTTTCATCGGTTCGGACATTTTTCCGTACTATGGGCATTTTGGGAATATACCGCTATGCTGAGATTACCCTGGCGGATGTCACCAGGTGTCTGGCAAAGATTTCAGAAACTTTTCCTTGCGGTATATTTAATTTGACCGGAAGTATGCGATCCTTTGCGCGATTCATGGCTGAAAAGCATCCTGAGCTTCTCGATATTTCGCCAGCACTGGTGTTCTCTGCTGCAAAACGTCGGCGTGTTTATGTAGGATACACTCACGAAGATGCCCAAAAGATTTTCTCTGCAATAAATCGCAGCAGCACAATGGGGATGCGAGATTATGCAATGATTATGCTTGCGTATACAACGGGCCTGCGAGGGTGCGACATTGTGAATTTGAAGTTCAACAGCATTGACTGGGATGCCTGCGAATTACGCCTTGTACAAGAAAAAACGAATATTCCTGTATCTTTACCGCTCGATACGACAACTGGGAATGCGATTGCTGATTACATTCTCAATGCTCGGCCAAAATGCGATTCCGAGTATGTGTTTTTACGGACACAGCGTCCTTATACCAAGCTCAGAAGTATGTGGACTGTGATTGCAAAATATGCTCGTATCGCACTGGGAAAGAGTAGAAGGATGAATGGCCCTCATGCTTTCCGACGGGGAATGGGGAGACAGCTACTGGAAGCAGATATTCCCGCACCCTTAATCTGCAATATTCTGGGGCATACATCGTCTATGTCTTTGCGCCAATATACCGCGTCATCCTTAGAGAAATTAAAAGTGTGCGCAGGTACTATTTCTGCAATCCCCATTGCGCAGGAGGCTTTGTTATGATGCGATATCCTTTGAAAAGCAGCTTTGCAGAACAGATTCGCAGCTTTGTAGACTACAAGAACAGTCTCGGCTTTCCTTACGATGAAAGCTGCCGTATTCTATGGAAGTTTGACAATTTCTGTGCAGAGAGATTTCCCGAAAAAGATTCCTTGGATCGTGAGCTTGCTCTTGCGTGGCTGGAGAAACGAGATACGGAAAACACAGCAGGCCACCGAAATCGCATTATGGTCATACGGGAGTTTGCAAAGTACCTTCGGGCTGTTGGAACAGAAGCATATATGATTCCCATATCCATGACCAGCAAAGGCCCTAGGTATGTTCCACATATCTTCAATGAAGCGGAGATAAAAGCGTTCTTCCACGGTGCTGACAGCTTTCGGCCTCACGAGAAAGCTCCAGCCAGACATCTTGTTATCCCGGTATTTTACAGATTGCTGTATTGCTGCGGATTGCGGCCCGCAGAAGCGAGACTTCTCAAGAAGGAAAATGTGGACTTGGTTCGCGGTGCTGTCTACGTTGTGGAATCCAAAGGGCACAAGGACCGTGTCGTTGCGGTTGCAGATGATTTGCTTCAGATTATGAGAAGCTATTCCACCCTGATTTCAGAAATTTACCCGGACAGCGATTACTTTTTTCCGAGATACGATGGGGAGGGGCCGTATACGAAGCGTTGGACAGAAGAAATGTTTTGGAGATGCTTCAGTATGGCCGGAATTACTGCGTTTGAGGGACCTAAACCTAGGGTTTACGATTTCAGACATACTTTTGCAACGGAATGTATCTGTCGTTGGATGCGAGAAGGCCGTGATATTGATGCAATGCTGCCGTTTCTCTCCGCATACATGGGACACGCCCGTTATGAAGATACGCTTTACTATGTCCACATGGTTCCTGATTTTTATGAGCGTGTTGGAACAGTAGACCGTACTGCATGGGAAAAATTGCTTCCGGAGGTGCATGATGAAGGTTAAGGATGCTCAGTTCTTTGCAGTTGTAAGTTCATTCCTGAATGTTTATCTTGTGAAAAACCGAAGCTGCAGTTCTAATACGGTAAAATCCTATGAGGATGCTCTGAATCTGTTTTTTACTTTTCTTGAGACTGCAAAAGCTATTCCCAGACAGCGAGCGAATTGGAGCCACTTCACCCGCCAAAACATACAGGAATTTATGGACTGGCTGGAGAAAGTTCGGAACTGCAACAGGCAAACACAGCTGCAAAGGCTTGCTGCGATACGCTCTTTTGTGCGATATGGCGGCATTATTGATCTGCGTGTAATCTCAATACAGGCCGACGTAGAGAAAATTCGGTACCGCAAGCCAGCACCTGCTTTGGTGGGTTATCTTACGAAAGAAGGACTCTCTGCCTTTCTCTCACAGCCAAACTGCCAAAAACGCACAGGGTTCCGGAATATGGTGTTTCTGGTTTTAATGTACGATACAGCTGCACGGTGTCAGGAAATGCTGGATTTAAGGATACAGGATTTAGTGCTGCACAGGACTTCGCCTTGTGTTTATCTCACAGGTAAGGGAAACAAGACGAGGGTTGTCCCTATTTTACCGAAAACAGCAGAGCATCTTCGTAGTTACCTGAAGAAATTTCATCCAGCAGACAACAGAAAACGAGACGATTATGTGTTCTACGCTTATGGCGGCCCTCAAAGACCGATGTCGCCTGACACGGTTACGGCATTTGTAAAGAAGTACGGAGAATCTGCACGGCAAGCCTGTACATCCATCCCAGCGCGGGTACATCCCCATATGCTGCGGCATACACGGGCAATGCATCTGTACCAAGATGGCATTCCCTTGGCTATGGTATCCGAATTTCTTGGCCATGCGCAGATTGAAACAACAAAAATTTATGCCCATGCCGATACAGAAATGAAACGGAAAGCCATTCAGCAAGCAGCAAACAAGCTAAACGATACGATTCCGGACGCACTCTGGAATACAGATGACGAGGAGATGATGCTTAAATTAAGAGGCAAACAACAATACAAGTGAAAATATTATCCCGAAGTTTTTCTGCAGAAATCCTTGTGCTGCAAGGGTTCCCGGTTAGACTTCGGGATTCTTGTTTTTTTCGGGATAAGGCTGGCACGGGAAGCCACCTGAAATGAGGGTGACGGTGCGAAGTCCTGTTTTTTCAAAGAAAGCCTCCTTTGTTACAGTGGTGATGTCCTGAAAACGGGGCACTTCCGGCCAGTGGCTTGCCAGCACAGCGGCGGGAAATGCCGCCCACTCGCATTGACAGACAGAGGTAAACCCCGCTGCTTCCGCGGCAAGGTCGATGCCGCCGATGCCGGAAAACAAGCTGAAATGTGTTAAGCTCATAGCTCCACCACCTCGCTGAGCCGGGTGGTCATGATCTTATAGAGCTGTGTGTTTTTCGGGATGGGGTTGGAAAACGGAAGCACCACGTTTTCAAAAATCAGCAGTCCTTCGCCCGGTTCCGAATTGTCGATGTACTTCTGCTGGTCTGCGGAAAGGTTCAGCCGTTCCGAAAGGATTTTGCGGTCGCCGGATGCCTGATTCAGCAGCGTGATGAAGTCGCTGTTTTCCAGAATGTTCTCGATCTCCGGGGAAGAAAGAAGGTCCTTCACATTCTGGGTGGCGCCCGTGGGCACACCGCCCCATTTGCGGAAGCGTTTCCAGATTTCTGCGGAATAAGCAGCGGTCTGTTCTTCTTTCAAGAGCAAATGGAACTCGTCTGCAAAATACCATGTAGCCCTGCCTTGGCTGCGGTTCTGGGTGACGCGGCCCCATATCTGGTCTTGGATAATGAGCATCCCCAGTTTTTTTAACTGCTTGCCTAACTCTTTGATGTCAAAGGCCACAAGCCGGTTGTGGATGTCCACATTCGTTTTGTGGTTAAACACGTTCAGCGAGCCGGACACATACAGGTCCAATGCCTGCGCTACCCGGTCCGCTTCCGGCAAGTGTTGGTCGAGCAGGGCTTGGTGCAAATCGGAGAGGATGGGCATATTCTCCGGGCAGGGGCTCGCCAGATAGGGGCGGTAGATGGCTTTCACGGCACGGTCTATCACGGTGCGCTCAATCGCTTCCAGACCTGTTTTGCCGCCCATGACCAGCTCACAGAACGACAGCACAAAATCCGATTTCAGGGCAAGCGGACTATCATCCTCGGAGTAGTTGAGGTTGATGTCCAGCGGATTTACATAGTCCTTGCTGGTGGGCGAAAGTTTGATGACCTGCCCATGCAGCCGCTTGACCAGCGGATAATACTCGGCTTCTGGGTCTGAAATAAAAATATCGTCAGCAGTCGTTAAAAACACACTGACGATTTCGGACTTGCAGCTCATGGATTTGCCGCTGCCGGGCGTGCCCAGCTTCAAGCCGTTGGGACACCGGGCCTGCTTGCGGTCCAGCATGATCATGTTGTGGGATTTTGCGTTGATTCCGTAGTACATGGCCGCACCGCTCTGGAAAAGCTCCTGCGTGACAAAGGGCACGAACACCGCCACGTTGGAGGTGGTAAGGCTGCGCTGAATCTTTATCTGGTTGATGCCCAGCGGCAGGCTGGATACAAGGCCCTGTTCCTGCTGGTAGTCCAGCCGGACAAGAGAGCAGTTGTACTTCTGCGCCACGCCCGCCGCTTGGAACACATCGTTGCCCAGCTTTTGCTTGGTGTCGGCCACGTTCAGCACTAAAAAGGTCAGCATGAAAAGCCGCTCGTTCCGGGTCTGCAATTTATTCAGCAGCTTTTTGGCATCCTCGCCGTAGGTGGCAAGGTCGCTGGGCAGTATATCCAT
>ERZ894206.1159-NODE-1159-length-14028-cov-6.434051_pt1 | contig 14028 bp, 10 predicted proteins | sample MGYA00380287_ERZ894206 | MGnify/ENA primary metagenome ERZ894206 (study PRJEB32331, sample SAMN06328483) | human gut metagenome | biome: human gut microbiome; feature: stool | host: Homo sapiens | collected 2013-04-12 ...
GCGTCAGCGTGCGCTGATCGCCATCGGTCTGGCCTGCCGTCCGGAGCAGTTCCGGACGGCAGGCCAGACCGATGGCGATCAGCGCACGCTGACGCATGCCGCCGGAGAATTCGTGCGGGAACTGGCGGGCACGGGTGGCGGCGTCAGGCAGACCGGCCTCGGACAGCAGACCGGCGATGCGGTCGCCCATGGTGGAGCCGACCACATACTTCTTGGCGATGTACCATGCGTCATCGTCCTTCACCCCGGCTTTGATCAGGCCATCGGCCACACGCCAGCGGGTTTCGGATCCCGGAACCCATTCCTCGGCGAACCGGGCCATGATCTTGTCAAGCTCGTCACCGCTCTTGCCGATCTTGACAAGAGCCTCCTTGGCCGCGGCGATCAGATCAGGCAGTTCCTTGGAACCAAGGAAGGTCTCATCGTCATTGCCCTTGAGCTCCACTTCGTCACCGGCCAGGGCCTTGGCGAATTTGGAACGCTTTTCGTGGTCGATGTCCATGTTGTTGGCCACCAACGCTTCCTTGACCTGGGTGCCGATGCGCCACACCGGGTTCAGGTTGCTCATCGGATCCTGCGGGACAAGACCCATCTTGCTACCACGGAGCTTGTCGAAATCCTTCTGCTTGAAGCCGGAGATCTCCTGGCCATCAAGCTTGATGGAGCCGCCGACCACATGGCCGGTTCCCGGAAGCAGGCCAAGCACGGCCATGGCGGAAGTGGATTTGCCGGAACCGGATTCGCCGACGATGGCCACCCACTGGCCGGGATACACGCTGAAGGACGAGTTGCGCACGGCATGCACGGCCTTGCCTTCATCGGTGGTGAAGTCGACCTGGAGGTTCTTGACCTCCAACAGCGGCCCGTGGGCGCGCTGCATGGCCTCGAGGTTGTTCTCGGTATTCATTTCAGTCATCGAATATCCCTTCACTTACACTCAGGCCGTACGGCTCTTCGGATCGAGCGCGTCCTTGACGGCGTCGCCCATCATGATGAATGCCAGCACGGTGATGGCCAGCGCGGCGGACGGATAGAACAGCACCATCGGGTCAGTACGCAGGATGGACTGCGCGTTGGAGATGTCTCCGCCCCAGCTGACCGTGGTGGTGGGCAGGCCGACGCCCAGGAAGCTCAGCGTGGCCTCGAGCACGATGTAGGTGGCCAGCGAGGTGGTGCCGACCACGATGATCGGAGCCAGCGAATTCGGCAGGATGTGGCGGAACAGGTTGCGGATCGGGGTGGATCCCAGAGCGGTGGACGCCGTGTTGAATTCAAGGTTCTTGGCTTCCATCACAGCACCTCGCGCGATTCGTGCCACGGAGGTCCAGCCGAACAGCGTCATCACCAGAATGATCTTCCAGATGGAGCTGCTCGTTTTGAACATCTGGAGCACCACGATGGCGCCAAGCAGAATCGGCAGCGCGAGGAAGATATCGGTCAGTCGGCTCAGCACGGCGTCGACCCATCCTCCGAAGAAGCCGGCGATTGCGCCGATCAGCGTTCCGAGCAGCACCACCAGCAGTGTGGCGAACACGCCGACGCTCAGCGAGGTGCGGGTGCCGTAGACCACACGGGAGTATACGTCGCAACCTTGCAGGTCGAAGCCGAACGGATGGCCTGAGGAAGCCGGCTCAAGGGAATTGTCGAGCGTGCAGTAGTTCGGGTTCTGCTTGGTCAACACGCTCGGGAACAGCGCCACGAACACGATGAAGATGATCAGCAGTCCGGAGATGATGAACAGCGGGTTCTTACGCAGGGTTCGCCATGCGTCGGCCCACATGTTCGAAGCCGGTGCGGATTCGTCCATCGAGTCGACGGCCTTCAGGGGCGTCTCATCGAGCGGTGCCACATAGCGTTCCTGTCCCGGAAGCACGGTGGAAGGATTGGTCTCATTCATTTCGGTCATTTCTTGTTCCCTCCCTCGACTCACGCGTAACGGATTCGCGGATCAAGCGCGGCGTACAGCATGTCGACCAGCAGATTGCAAACCACGAAGATCAGCATGAGCAGCGTCACGATGGACACCACCAGGTTGCCTTCTCCCTTGAGGATGCTCTGATAGGTCAGGTAGCCGATGCCATGCACGTTGAAGATGGTTTCGGAGATCATCGCGCCGCCCATCAGTGCGCCAAGATCCTGGCCCAGATAGGTGACGACGGGGATCATGGAGTTGCGCAGCACGTGGCGCAGCATGACGGATTTGTTGTCCATGCCCTTGGCGCGCGCGGTGCGCACATAGTCGAGGGCGATGTTGGACGAAATCTCCGTACGGCTCAGACGGATGATGTACGCCATCGATACCGAGCCAAGCACCATGGCCGGCATCAGCAGATCAAAGAATCCTGGATTCGCTCCGGCGGTGACCGGCAGCAGATGCCACTTCACACCGAGGAAGTACTGGCAGAGGAAGCCGGTGACGAAGGTCGGCACGGAGATGAGCAGCAGGGAGAAGATCAGAATGACGGTATCGCACCACTTGCCCTTCTTCAGGCCGGAGATCACACCGAAGATCACGCCGAAAACCGCTTCGAACACGAAGGCCATCAGGGCGAGCTTGATGGTCACGGGGAAGGCGCGGCCGATCACGTCGATGACAAGCTGTCCGGAGAAGGTCTTGCCGAAGTCGAGGGTCAGCGCGTTTTTCAGGAACAGCAGATACTGGACGATGAACGGCTTGTCCAGATTGTATTCGGCACGGATCTGGGCCGCGACCGCTTCGTTGACCGGCTTGTCGCCGAACATCGCCTTGACCGGGTCGCCCGGCAACGCGAACACCAGGGCATACACCAGAAGCGTCGTGCCGAGAACCACAGGGATCATCTGCAGAATGCGTCGCAGAAGATACTTGCCCATTGGTTTCTCCTTTTGATTACTCACTCGTTCGCCAGCCGTTTGCGGCTTCGTCCCCTACGCTCACGCGTATAGGACATGAGGCCCGGGGCGGCCGGCGCTTGCCCCGTTACGTATCAGTGATACTGCACCACAATGCTTTATATTGCAGTTTCATGAAAGACAGCTGAAAATATACCCCACGCGCGGACATCTTCTGTTGATGTCGCATGTCCAGCCGTCATGGACCTCCGATGGAAGCCCCGTTTATTACGCGGAAAGGAAGGAACGGATATTCGAATCCGTTCCTTCCTTCATGTCGATCCTACGAAATCAAAATCAGAGAACGGCTCACTTGCCGGACTTGGTCATGTTCTCGTAGACCGGCAGGTTCTGCCAGTTCATCTCGAAGCCGGAGACACCGGTCGAGGCCACACCATAGGCATTGGCGTAGTACAGCGGAACGGCCGGCAGGTCGTTGAGCAGCACTTCCTGTGCCTGCTGGTACAGCTTGTTGGCGTCTGCGACGGACTTGGAGGCAGCGGCCTTGTCGCACAGCGCATCGAACTCCGGGTTCTTGTAGTCGCCATCGTTGGAGCCGTTGCCATCGGCAGCGGCGGAGGCGAAGTTCTGCACCAGGTAGTTTTCGGCGGACGGGTAATCCGGCTGCCAGCCGCTACGGAACGCGCCGTTCACCTTGCGGTCGGACACGGCGGTGCGGAAATCGTTGAAGGTCGGGTACGGGTTGGTGGCGGCCACGCCGGCGCCCAGCACGTTGTTGATGGAGTTGACCACGGCGGTGTAGATGACTTCGTGGCCACCATCGGCGTTGTAGGCGAAGGTGAGCTTGTCATCGGAGGTCCACGGGCTGATGGCGTTGGCCTTCGCCCACAGTTCCTTGGCCTTCTTCTCGTTGTACTTCAGGTTACCGGAACCCTTGAGGGAATCGGAGTAGCCCGGGGTCAGCGGGGAGGTGAAGTCGGCGGCCGGGGTGCCGGTGCCGTTGAGCACCTTCTTGCAGATGTTCTCGCGGTTGATGGCCATGGAGACGGCCTGGCGACGCAGGGTGCCTTCCTCGGTGTCGGCTTCGAAGTGCTTCAGCTTGGCCGGGATGGTGAACTGTTGGATGACGGAGCCGGCCTTGTTGTAGGCCTGTACGGTGGAGTCCTTCTGGAAGGTCTTGGTGGCGGAGGCCGGGACGGACTCCATCACGTCGAGGGAACCGGACTGGATGTCGGCGTAGGCGGCCTCATCCTTGGTGTAGACCTTGAAGGTCACGCCGTCGTTCTTGGCGACGCGGTTGCCCTTGTAGTCGGGGTTCTTCACCAGCACGATCTGGTTGTCGTGGTCCCAGGACTGGAACTTGTACGGGCCGTTGCCGACCGGCTTCTCGCCGAAGGCCTTCGGATCCTTGAAGAAGGATTCCGGCAGCGGAGCGAATGCGTTGTAGCCGACCTTGATGGCGAACACGGAGTCGGAACGGTTCAGGTCGACGGTGAATTCATGGTCGTTGACGACCTTCAGGCCCTCGAGCTGTTCGTCGCCCTTGAGCTTGTCTCCATCCTGGAGCTTGTCGTAGCCCTTGATGGTGGAGAAGAAGGAGGAGCCGAGCTGTGCGTTCTTGGCGTTGGCCGTGTAGCTCCATGCCTTGGTGAAGGATTCGGCGGTCACCGGGGTGCCGTCGGTGAACTTCCAACCATCCTTGAGCTTGATGGTGTACTGGGTGGCGTCATCGTTGGACTTGATGGACTCCGCCACTTCGTTGGAGGCGTTGCCCTTGGCGTCGAAGGAAATCAGACGTGCGAACAGCAGGTCGAGCGGCTTGCCGCCGCCGGTCTCGTTGCAGTCGCCCGGGATGAGCGGGTTCTGCGGTTCGGAATTGTATGCGGTGATGACGTTGGAACCCTTGTCAGCGGTGGAGTCACCGTTGGAAGAGCCGCAACCGCTGAGCAGCATGCCGAATGCGCATGCGGCCGCAGCGAAAGCCAGAGCTTTCTTCTTCATGGAATTCATATTCTCCTTATCCATTATTTCCAGAGCCGTAAGACCCTGCTCAAAAAGAAGGCGGGCGTCAATACCGTGGCATCAACGTCCGTCTTCGTTCTGATGGTGGGTTCATTATCACTCGATTGAGGGACAACCGCTCCATATCCGAGGGAGGCCCATGCAAAATAGCCGAATCAAAACTCATCATCTGATAAAACAATCCGTTTTTCCCTCTTATCGCCGGAACAACTTATCCGCATCGTGCGTATGGACGGACGCGGACATATCCGTTCGCCGTCAGCGTACTTTGCCAATCCGCGTCACGCCCGTGGAAACGCCTGCCCGTATCGTGCCTTCAACTGTTCGATGGACACGTGTGTGTAACGCTGTGTGGTCTTCAGCGAGGAATGCCCCAGCATCTCCTGCACCTCACGCAGGTCCGCTCCCCCGTCGAGCATATGGGTCGCCGCACTGTGGCGCAACGCATGCGGACTGATGTCTGGCACGCCGGCCTCCCGTGCCCGGTCGTGCACCACCTTGCGCACCATACGTTGACCGATCCGCCCGCCCTGCGATCCCAAAAAGAACGCGTCGTCCGACATGTCACCGCATAGTACGGGACGGCCATGTTCCAGCCAATCGCGCAAGGCCTTGTCGGCTGGTGCGCCGAATGGCATGACACGCTGCTTGTCGCCTTTGCCGGTCACTTTCACCGTGCGGTTGCCGAATGTCACGTCGGCCACGTCGAGTCCGACCAGTTCCGCCACACGCATGCCGGTGGCATAGAGCAGTTCCAGCATGGCCGCGTCACGCAGCGCGATCGCCTGTTTTTTCATATTCGGTTCCTGCGATCGCGCCTCCATGCCGTCCTCATCAACGCGGTCCATCAGCTGCTGCGCCTGCGTTTCGTTCAATACCGCCGGCAGCGTATCGGGGATTTTCGGCGTCTGCAACGAAGCCGCCGGGTTGGCGGACGCCATGTCATGGTCGTACGCCCATGCGAAGAATCCACGCACGGCGACGGTTTTGCGCGCCATGCTGCTGCGTGCGTGATTTTTGGACGATTTGGCCATCCACAGGCGCAAATCCTCGATGGTCACCTCATTCAGATCCACGCAACCCTGTTTCCGCAACGCCACCAAGCATTCCTCGACATCGCTGCGGTACGCCCTGCGGGTGTTTGCGCTCAACCCTCGGTTGGCTTTCAGATAGGCGTCGAATCCGTCCAACGCATCATCGAAACACATGCAAACCACCTTCCGCTTCGTCTGAAATGAACAGACACCACGCAGACACCGTATAAATGCCATTCCGCAGCGCGATCGAATGTCATCTCACGCGATGGCACGATTCCATTATGTCCCCATACCGATAGACTGATGACGATTAGGCATCCTACGAACAGGCGGTATTATGACTCGTCATTCCATTCATGACGTACAGCATCCGACAGCCGAAAACCCCGATGATGGGATTGTGGCCCGCGCCATCGACCTGACCAAGGTCTACGGCTCAAAAGACAACGAAGTGATGGCGTTGGATCATGTGAATGTGGAATTCAAGCGCGGTGAAATGACCGCCATCATGGGCCCTTCCGGTTCCGGCAAGTCCACGCTCATGCATTGCATGGCCGGGCTCGACACCCCTTCGTCCGGCAAGGTGATCGTGGAGGGACTCGAGGTCTCCTCCATGAACCAGAAGCAGTTGACGGACCTGCGCCGCGAGCAGATTGGCTTCATCTTCCAATCGTTCAATCTGGTGCCGACGCTGTCCGCCGAAGAAAACATCCTGCTGCCGTTGCAGATCGCGAAACGTCCGATCGACCGCGAATGGTTCAACCAGGTGGTCAAGGTGGTCGGTCTCGAAAAGCGTCTTACCCACCGTCCAAGCCAGCTGTCCGGCGGCCAGCAGCAGCGTGTGGCCTGCGCCCGCGCCATCATGGCACGTCCGTCCGTGATCTTCGCCGACGAGCCGACCGGCAACCTCGACTCGCGCTCCAGCCGTGAGGTGCTTGGCTTCCTGCGTGATTCGGTACGCGACTACGGCCAGTCGATCGTCATGGTCACCCACGATCCGCGTGCGGCCTCCTTCGCGGACCGTGTGCTGGTGCTCGCCGACGGCAACATCACCCGCGACATGCAGCATCCGACGTACAACGAGATTCTTGAGGTGTTCGCCGGCGACGACGATATCGACGACGTTCCTGCAGCCGACATGGTCGCGCCGTCCACCGCAACGGAGGGCGCACAGGCATGATTCGCATAGGATTGCGCGACGCGCGCAGCCATTTCGGCCGTTTCATCATGTCGATCGTGGCCATCGCGCTCGGCGTGAGTTTCGTGGTCGGCTCGTTCTGTTTCCGCGAAATGCTCAACAACCAGGTTTCACAGATGATGTCCACCAATGCGGACCATGACGTGTACGTGCGCGGTTCGCAGGAGAAGAAAAAAGATTCGTCGGCGATGTCGATGGGATCGACGAAAAGCTACAACGATGTCGGCGTCGATCTGGCGGGCACGATAGCCAAGGTCGACGGTGTTTCCTCGGCACGCGTCGTGCACATGCTGTCCGGCGTGGTGCTGCTCGACAAGCATGGCGATGCGGTGACCACCATGGGGTCTCCGACGCTCGCCATAGGCATGGGCAAGTCGTCGCCGTGGCGGTCCGCCAAGTTCACGACCGGCACGTGGCCGAAGAACGGCGATGAGATCGCCCTTCATTCCTTCGCCGCCGAACAGTCGGGTCTGAAGGTCGGCGATAAGACGAAAATCGTCTATCCGGACGGCGCTCATAAGGTGACCGTCAGCGGCATCTTCACCACCGATGCCAGCCAGGCAGGCGCCATCATCATCGCCATCGATCCCGTAACGGCCAAGGAAAAAGCCAGCAAGCAGTCGGACGATCCCGACAAGACGTCGCTGATCAGCGTCTACGGCAATAAGACCACGCCGCTTGACGACAACGCGCAGCAGCAGCTGGCGGACCGCATCAACAAGGCGCTGCCGAGATCGGCGAAGGCGCATGCCATCACCGGTGACGAATACCGTGACGAATCAACCAAATCCACGCAGGACGCGCTCGGCTTCATCCAACCGCTTATTCTGATTTTCGCGGTGATCGCATTGTTTGTCGGCTCGTTCATCATCGCCAACACGTTCTCCATGATCGTGCGCGAGTCGATGCGCGGCTATGCGCTGCTGCGTTCCATCGGCGCTTCTCCCCTGCAAGTGTTCTCCACGGTGATCGTGCAAGCTCTGTTGCTGGGCCTGGTAGGTTCGCTCGCAGGCATCGGGCTCGGCTGGGGCATGGTCAAACTCATCGCATCCGGTTTGGCGAATATGGGTATGCCATTGACCGGCGCCACCAATCCGACCGTTTCCGACATGCTCGTCGGCCTTGTGGTCGGCATTGTGGTGACGTTGATCGGTGCGGCCCTGCCGGCGCGAAATGCGGCGCTTGCCCCGCCGATTCAGGCGATGAACGAAACCGTCAATCCGGAAAAGCCCGTCCTCGCACGTGGCATCCTCGGCACCGTCATGGTGCTGTTGGGCTTCCTGAGCTGGGGTTTCACCTACGCTTTGGCCGCCGCGGATGGTGACGGCGGTCCGACGCCGTGGAAGGCGCTCAACAGTATCGCTGTCGGCTGGCCGCTCGGTATTGGCGCGGCGCTGGCCGTGATCGGCGTGATTGTGGCGGGACCGGCATACGTGTCCACCGCGGGCGCGGTGCTCGGCTGGCTGCCATCGAAGGCCTTCACCGTGACCGGGCGTCTCGCGCAACGTAACATTTCTCGTTCGAAACGTCGCACGTCCAACACCGCAGCCGCCCTGTTCGTGGGAGTGGCGATTGTCAGCTGTCTGGGCGTGGTGGCCACGTCGGCGAAGGCTTCGGTCAATTCGCTGGTGGATACCGGGCTCAAAGCCGATTTCGCCGTATCTTCGGCTTCGGCCGGGCAGATTCCCGACCAGGCCATCAAAGACATCAAAAAGGTCGATGGCGTGAATCATGTGGTGTCGAACCGTGTGGTGCTTGGTGTGAAATATGACGGCAAAGCCATCAACGGGTTCACGTTCGCCACACAGCCGGAGCTGTTCACCAAGATCTTCGCCGCCGAAACCACCGAAGGTGATGCCGCTGCCGCGTTGAAGGATGGCAAGCTGCTCGTCGGCAAGACCATTGCCGACGATCGTGGATGGCATGTGGGTCAGAAGGTCAAGGCCACGGCCGAGAACATCGTGGTAGACAAGGAGGCCACAGCCAAGGCGCAGGCCGATTACCAGGCCAAGGTGCAGGCGCATGTGCAGGAATTGCAGTCGCAGGCCCAGCAATTGGCCGCATCCGGCGACTCGGCAGGAGCGCAGGCCAAGGCTTCGGAAATCGAACAGTACACGAACGACGCCAAGAACGTCGATCCGAAAACGCTGGTCAAGACGAAGAAGGTCACCACCGGAAAGACGCTGACCATCGGCGCGATCGTGTCGAATTCCGTATACCGCGATTTCGCGATCGTCAACGACGATTTGGCCGAGCAGATCGGCAACAAGCAGACCATGTTCGTCATGCAGGCGTTCGTCACGGACAAGCGGGGCGCCGACACGGCCCAAGTCAAGAAGGCCCTGAAGAAAACAATCAAGAAATACTACACAATCGTCGTGTTCGATCGTGACGAGTACAAGTCCACGATGAGTTCGATGATCGATCAGATGCTCATGGTCCTGTACGCGTTGCTGGCGTTGTCCATCATCATCGCCATTTTCGGCATCGTGAACACGCTGGCGTTGAGCGTGTCGGAACGCACCAAGGAGATTGGTCTGCTCCGTGCCATCGGCACGTCACGTGGCCAGGTGCGTGGCATGCTTGGCATCGAAGCGGCGATCATCTCCGTGTTCGGCACGGTGTTGGGTTTGGTCGTCGGCGTCGCCGCGGGAGTGGTGATTCGTGCGGTCTACGCGTCCGAAGGTTTGGAGACGCTGGCGATTCCGTGGTTGCAGCTGCTCGTGTTCCTGCTGCTGTCGATTGTGGTCGGTCTGGTGTCCAGCATCTCCCCCGCCTCCCGCGCGTTGAAGCAGCCGGTCCTTGACGCCGTGGCGAGCGAGTGAGACAGTTGGAGCGGAACATCGAAAGGAGGCAGTAATGCCTATTCCCAATGAGATTCCAGTAGGAGCGCGCATCGTGGTGCGCACCTTGGAAGGCGTCGATCCCACCGATCATCGTATGAAGTTCCGCGATTACGTAGGCCACGTGCGTTCGTGGGACGGTCAGAAACTGGAGATGACGCGCGATGCGGCGGCGAACGGCTCACGTCCCGAGCAGCGTGTCACGATTCCCGCCGACGAAATCGTGACGATCAAGCCGGTGCCGGAACGTTCCATGACTCGGCCACGTCCGTAGTCGCATACCTCCCCCTACCGCGCGCAAAGACAAGAGCGCCGCAATCGCACTGATTTTCTGCGATTGCGGCGCTTTTGCATAGCGATGGCGTCAGTCGTCAGACCACGGAACGCGCCTGCGCGATCGCGGTACGCTCGCCGTCGAATCGCACGATATGCTCGCCTCTGCGGGCGGATTCCAGCAGCGTGCGCTGCCAATCGTTTTCGGGAATCGACAGTTCGACCGTCGCGCAATGTTCGGCGTACTCCGACTGCCTGCTGGCGGCCTTGTAGTCGCGGAACGGTTGGCCTTGGGCGAAGAAACGGTCCATTTGCTTCACGTCGCCTTCCGTGGGGCGCACGCCGGTATCGGCCATGTCGTGCAGCACGTTGGCCACCAACGTCAATCGGTTGGCCATGTTGCGTAGCAGGGTCTCCACGTTGGCCGCGTCCTCCTCCACCATGGCACGTGTGCGGTTCGGATCGGTCAGCGCCACGCGCGTCATGTCACGCCAGGACCCGGCTGCGAGCGCGGCCGCGATGTTGCGGTTCGGGTTGGCCACCAGCTCGTTGATCATGGCGGTGGCGATGACGTGAGGCATATGTGAGATGAGCGCGGCGCAACGGTCATGGGTGGCGTCGTCAAGTACGATGAGCCGGTTGCCGCAACGGTTCACTATCATGTCGGCCACGGCGCGGAACCGGCGGTATTCGGTGTGTTCGTCGACGGTGATGGCCCAGAGCGCGTCGTCATAGAGTGTCGGGTCGGATGCCTCCCAGCCGGACAGTTCGTTTCCGGCCATCGGGTGTGCTCCGACGTAGCAGCCGTCAAGACCAATGGCTTTGACTTGGTCGCGGACCATGCCTTTGACGCTGCCCACGTCGGTGAGCGTGGTTGTTTCCGTGTCGATCAATGGTTTCAATGCGCCGAGGATTTCGGGCATGGCCTTGAGCGGGTTGCACAGTACGAGCACGTTCGGTTTGGTTTCGGCGAGTGCCGCCAAGGTGGGTTTGCAGATGATGCCGTCGGCTTCGGCGGTGGCGTAGGGGCGGTCGTTGTGGTTCCATGCGGTCACTTCGCAGCCGGCGTTGACGAGTCGGCGTGCCAGTGATCCTCCGATGAGGCCGAGTCCTACGATTGCGATGCGTGGCTTCACCACATCAGCTCCCTTCTGACGGTTTCGTCGTTCTGCCAATCGTCCGGCAGGTGGCTGTCGTCGAGTCGTACGCCGCCTTGCGGCAGCATCCATGAGGTGACGGGCGGGTTGGGGCGTTCCCTGCGAGGGTAGACGGCGAGTGTTTTGGCCCAGTCGCCATGTTCTGCGATTTCCACGAGCGCGTCGCGGAAACGTTCCTCCCAAGGGGCGGCGTCGAGGGTGACGATGAAGCTGTATGTGCCGGTGCGTCCTTTGATGGGCCGTGAGATGAAGCTGGTCATGTTCAGTCCCGCGTCACGGAACACGTCGAGCAGGTTGGCGAGCACGCCTGGGCCGGTGACGAGCGGGATGAGCGTCAATACCGATTCGTATTCGACGTTAGCTTCGGCGCGTGGTTTGGCGAGCAGCCGTGCGACTTCGGCGCGTGGCGCGAGCACGAGGAAGTCGGTGGCGGCTCCTTGGTAGTCCTGGATGGCGGTGCCGATGCGGGTGATGTCGTACAGTTCGCCGCAGATGGCGGGACCGAAGGCGATTTCACCTGGGATAAGGTCCCGGCAGGCCGCCGCGTTGGATGTGGCCGGCTGTGTGGAGAGCCGATGTTCGGCGATGAATCGTTTGCATTGCGCGAGACCGTGCGGATGGGCTGTGGCGATGCGCGCTTCGGCTGGATCGGCTCCTTGCGCCACGTAGGCGTCGAATTCGACGTTCACACCGACGCGTGCGAATCCGACAAGGTCCTTCGCGTCGATCAGCGCGTCGAGGTTGGGCACCACGTACCCTTCGACGTTGTTCTCCCAGGCCACGATTCCCCAGCCGTCGCCGTGCTGTGCGGCGTCGAGAATCTGCGGCACATCGTCCATGGGCATCAGGTCGAAGCCTTGCGGTTCGAGCCGTGCCAACTCTTGGGCGGCATTGACGGCCGCCTGATGGGTGAAGGTGCCTTGTGGCCCCAGATAGAACAGCTTGCGTGCGCTCATTGCCGCCTGTGCCTCCTTGTTGCGGGTCATCCTAAGCACCTTAGCGCATTCGCGAGGCTGTGGAGGGGTCTAGTCCACCGGTTGGGCGGTGTCATGGTCCGTTTCAGACGATTCGTTCTGGTCATATTCCGTGGAGTCATCCTCAGTGCGCGGCGGCATCGTGAACCAGCTTTTGGGCAGCGCCAGCATGATCAATGGAATCAGCACCACGCCGTATAGCCAGAAATAGCCGGCGTTGTTGCTGAAATACGGCAACGTCGCCGTCTCGCCGAATCCGACGGGAATCATGGCGTCCCCGCCCGGACCGTAACCGGCCATGACGGTCCAGACCACCAGTGATGAACTGATCAGATGCAATGCGAGGCCCGACACGCCATCACGTGAACGCGCCGACCATGTCGAGATGATGACCAGAGCATATGCGATCACAAGACCGTAGGGAATATTCGCCGACGCGCCCATGCGGTGCGCCATCGTGCCGATCACGCCGACGACGGCACCGGCGAGCAGGTCAACCAAAAACCGCGCCCATACCGGTAGACGATGCGACCACGGCAGCAGCCTGCGGTCGATGCCGTCCTGTGATTGCGATTGCGGTTCCGGCTGTGTTTCCTGCGTGCGTTGCGTCATGTCCTCCACTATGCCCTACGTTCCTTACAAAACAGCAAGAAAGGCAAGAGATACGCGGAAAACCGCCGACATCTCTTGCCTTTCTTAAGCGTTTAGCGCACTAGCGGAACACACTACCGTTCCCGCGAAGCGCCAAAACAATGCGAAGAATCATTTGTTATTCTGAGCGTTGTTCTGGCGACGCTGCTTGGCGCGCCACTTGTACCAATCCTCACGGCTCAGAATGATCTTGCGCACGCGGATGGACTCCGGAGTGACTTCCACGCACTCGTCCTCGTTGGCGAAGTCCAGGGACTCTTCGAGGCTCATCTTGATCGGCGGGGTCAGGGTTTCCAGCACGTCCGCGGTGGCGGAACGCATGTTGGTCATGTGCTTGGCCAGCGTGATGTTCACATCCAGCTCGTCCGGCTTGTTGTTGATGCCGACGACCTGGCCCTCGTACACCGGGGACTGCGGCTCGACGAAGAAGTTGCCGCGTGCCTGCAGACGCTGCATGGCGTACGGGGTGGCGATACCCTTGCGATCGGAAACCATGGAACCGTTCTGGCGAATGGTGATGGCGCCAGCCCACGGCGCGTAGCCGGCAGAGATGGAGGAGGAGATGCCGGTGCCACGAGTGGCGGAAAGCAGCGCGGTGCGGAAGCCGATCAGGCCACGGGACGGCACGGTGAACTGCAGACGGACCCAGCCGGTGCCGTGGTTGGTCATGTTGTCCATGCGGCCCTTGCGGTCGGCGAGCAGCTGAGTGACGGCGCCCATGTACTCTTCCGGCACGTCGATGGTGGTGTTTTCCATCGGCTCGTTGACCACGCCGTCGATGGTCTTGGTGACCACCTGCGGACGGCCGACGGTCAGTTCGAAGCCTTCACGGCGCATCTGCTCGGCAAGCACGGCCAGTGCGAGTTCGCCACGGCCCTGCACTTCCCAGGCGTCCGGACGGTCGGTCGGCAGCACCTTGATGGACACGTTGCCGATGAGCTCGCGGTCGAGGCGGTCCTTGATCATGCGGGCGGTGAGCTTGTGGTCCTTGCCTTCGGTGCCGGCAAGCGGGGAATCGTTGATGCCGAAGGTCATGGAGAT
>ERZ894206.1174-NODE-1174-length-13841-cov-6.097273_pt1 | contig 13841 bp, 9 predicted proteins | sample MGYA00380287_ERZ894206 | MGnify/ENA primary metagenome ERZ894206 (study PRJEB32331, sample SAMN06328483) | human gut metagenome | biome: human gut microbiome; feature: stool | host: Homo sapiens | collected 2013-04-12 ...
ATTCTGACGCAAGCAGCAAAGGAAGCGGCACAACAGCAACAAGCACCGCAGGCGGCGACGATGCAGCAACTGCTGAATCAGGCAGCGGCTCCGGAGATTCCGCAGCTTCCGCTGACTGGATCGAATCTTCTACACTGGAAGATGACGCTGTACCTGGAGAAAATGACGACAGAGCATTCGAGAAATTCGATCATGTCGTAGAAGTACATTATGGATATCAGATCGACCCGAAGGATACCACACTTCCGGACGGCGACTCCGTAGATAACAACCAGTACACCAGATACCTTCTGGACAACTACAACATCAAAGTTGTCTGCGACTGGACAGCAGGTAATACTGCAGACTTCCAGCAGAAAGTTTCTCTGGCAATCGCATCTGCTTCCCTTCCGGATGCAGTCATCGCACCGACCCGTAACTACCTGGTACAGGCCGCAAGAGCAGATCTTCTTGCAGACCTCTGGCCGGAGTTTAACCAGTACGCATCCAAACAGGTAAAAGAGATCATCGAGACTACCGAGGGACGTGCAATCAACAACGCAACGGTTGACGGAACCTTCTGTGCACTGCCGAACGTATCCGTAGATACTGACGGTGTTTACCTGTATTTCATCCGTCAGGACTGGCTGGACAAGTTAGGACTGGAAGTTCCGAAGACAGTTGACGAACTTGGCGAAGTAGCTCAGAAATTTAAAGATGCAGGTCTCAGCCCGGATTACTCTATTGCAGGTATCGACAACGGCGGAAGAACCTACTCCAACTTCCTGAACTCCTCCAACAATGGATACGGCTTCGATGCTGTATATCAGGCATTCAACGCAACACCGGGATACTTCCTGAAAGACGATTCCGGCGAGCTGTATTGGGGAACTACAACAGATGAGATGAAAGAAGCCCTTACCACTCTGCATGACTGGTATGAAAAAGGCCTCATCAACCCGGAGGTTGGTACCACAACCAACGGTGACAATGCAAACAACGTTAAGAACGGAACCTGCGGTATCTTCATGGGACCATGGTGGAGCCTTGGATACGGCAACCCGGATTCCTTCCGTAACGACAACAACGCAAACTGGCAGGCATATCCGCTGTACACCAACGATGGTGAGTGGAATGTCCATATGAAAGACGTTGGAACCACTTACACAATGGTAAACAAAAATGCATCGGATGATGTGAAGAAAGCCATTGTTATCATGAACAACGTACTCGTTCGTGATGAGTCTACCTTCGATACTTCTGTAGCAATCGGCTGGTATCCGCTGCGTAACACCATGGCAGCTACCGACGAGTGCGAGTATGAGTATGATGCACTGATGGGCATCCTCAAAGGCGAAGCGTCTGCAGATGATTATCAGCAGGGCGGAAGCAAATTCAACGGTCTGTACAAGAACCTTGCAAACGATGCTGCAACCTTAAGCGAAGTTATTTCTTCTGATTATGATGGATCCAGAGACCTGGCTGTAACCGATATGGATGTTAATACCAACAACGGACAGTTCAACAGATTCTATGCACTGCTGATCGGTGACCGTCCATATGCAACACTTGAGCCGGATCACAAGATCTACTCTGAGCTGTACTACACCATCGATGGAATGGATACCTACTGGACCCAGATTTCTGACCTGGAAGACAAGAGCGTCCTTCAGTTCATCACAGGTGCTAAGAGCCTTGACGAGTGGGATCAGTTCTGCACTGACTGGCATGTACAGGGCGGTGATCAGATCCTTGAACTGGTAAAAGATTACCTGGCTGAGTAATTTATGTAAATGTATGATGTGGAGGGTGGGGTACAGGAAAACCTGTACCCCATCACTTTAAAAAAATGACATCAAAGGAGGATCTTGCCGTGAAGAAGAAAAAAGGCCATCTTGGGCTGTCAAATTCCTTTCACTATACGTTAATGGTTCTGCCGGGTTATATCTGGCTGTTCATGTTTTCCATCGTCCCGATGGTCGGTATTGTAATGGCATTCCAGGATTACAATCCGAGTAAAGGATGGTTCGGCTCTCCGTGGGTAGGCATGAAATGGTTTAAATACCTGACGGTTATCCCGGATGCAAAACGGGCACTTGTCAACACACTGATCATTGCAATTGCAAAGGTTATCCTGAATATCATCATTCCGCTGGTGTTCGCACTGCTGCTGAATGAGGTAAAGAATATGAAGTTCAAAAAGACGGTTCAGACGATCGTATATCTGCCGCACTTCGTATCCTGGGTTATCCTGGCAAACATCATTACCAATATCCTTGGTGCAAACGGAATCTTCAATACCGTCCGCAGTGCATTCGGTGCAACGGATACGGTTCTTCCAATGACGATTCCTGGCATCTTCCGTCAGTTACTGATCGGAACCGATGTATGGAAAGAATTCGGTTACAACGCAGTTATTTATCTGGCAGCCCTGACCGGTATCAGCCCGAGTCTTTATGAGGCAGCTGCTATCGACGGTGCAAGCCGCTGGAAACGAGTATGGCACATCACCATCCCGGGTCTGGTTCCGACCATCGTCCTTCTGACCACACTGGCAATGGGCAACGTTCTGAATGCTGGTTTCGACCAGGTATTCAACATGTACAACCAGCTGGTTATTGAAACTGGTGATATCATTGATACATATGTATACCGTGTTGGTATTACAAACATGCAGTTCTCGCTGGCTACTGCAGCAGGTCTCTTCAAATCTGTTGTCAGCTTCGTGCTGGTTGTTACTTCTTATGTTTGTGCTTACAAGTTTGCTGATTACAAGATTTTCTAAGGAGGGCAGAAATTATGATAGAAAGCAAGAGTTTTGGCAGCAAAGCGTTTAAAGTCATAAATGCCATCATCCTGATTCTCCTGGCATTCAGCTGTTTTTATCCGTTATGGTATACGTTCTGCGTATCCATTTCTTCGAAGGCAGCCGCTGAGGGCGGTCTTGTAACTGTTTACCCGATCGGACCGAACGTAAAATCCTACAGCCTGATCATGGGTGATTCCGCATTCTGGAATTCCTTCTGGATTTCCATCAAACGAGTTGTCATCGGAACCGTATGGACCATGGTTGTCCTGATCATGATGTCCTATCCGCTGGCAAAGAGCAAAACAGAGTACAAACCGAGAAACGTCCTGATGTGGATCCTGGTATTCTGTATGCTGTTCAATGGTGGTACCATTCCGTGGTTCATCACCGTTAAAAACTATGGTATGATCGATACCATGGCAGCGCTGGTTCTGGCTGGTTCTGTTCCGGTATTCAATGTACTCCTTATGATGAACTTCTTCCGCGGTATCCCAGGAGACCTTGAGGAGGCAGCCCGTGTAGACGGCGCCGGCCCGTGGCGTATCCTGTGGCAGATCGTAGTTCCGTGTTCCAAACCGGTTATCGCAACCATCGTCCTCTTCACATCTGTTGGTTACTGGAACGAGTATTTCCAGGGCCTGGTATTAATGAACAAGGAGACGAACTATCCGTTACAGACCTACATCCGTCAGATCTCCGTTCAGATCCCGGTAGGCGTAACCCTGACCGCAGAGCAGTATCAGCAGTTAGCACAGAACTCCAACAAATCTCTGGAGGCAGCAAAGGTATTCATCGCCCTTGTTCCTATGCTGATTGTATATCCGTTCCTGCAGAAATACTTTGTAACCGGTATTACACTGGGAGCAGTAAAAGAATAATGAAATACACGAAAAGCGGCTTTCTGAAGCGAAACAGAAAGCCGCTTTTTTTGTGCTTTTCTGCGATGGAAAACGGGGGTGGTTTCCGCAGGTTTTTCTTGCGTCCGTGGGGAAAACAGCGTAAGATAAAGAGGTATTGAGACAAAAAAGCAAATTGCTTTTGGAGGGGATTTTAGTATGAAGGTACTTACTTTTGGAGAAGTGATGCTGCGTCTGAAAACACCGGAGCATCTGAAAATTTTACAGGCAGATACATTTGAAGCCAATTACGGCGGCGCGGAGGCGAATGTTGCGGTTTCCCTGGCGACACTCGGGGAGTTTCGTACGTGACAAAAGTGCCGGAGCACCAGGTGGGACAGGCAGCCGTCAATGAGATCCGCCGGTTCGGCGTCGATACATCCCGTGTGCTGCGGGGCGGCGGACGCGTCGGTATTTACTATTTTGAAAAGGGAACGAATATCCGCCCGACGAGCGTGGTTTATGACCGCGCTTACAGCGCAATTGCAATGGCAAAGGCAGAGGAATTTGACTGGGAAAAACTGCTTGATGGCGTAGATCTCTTTTATTTTTCCGGTATCACGCCTGCCATCAGCACAGAGATTGAAAAAGCGCTGGAGAACGCTCTGGCGCTCTGCAGAGAGAAAAAAATCCAGGTGGTATGTGATCTGAACTACCGCGGAAAAATGTGGTCCACGAAGGACGCACAGCGCATTATGCGCCGTCTGATGGCGTATGTGGATGTCTGCATTGCAAACGATGAGGATTTTGAATCATCACTTGGCATTCCGGCGTACGACGGAGATATGTCGCGCGGCATTGAGCAGATCGAGTCTTACAAAGAGGGCATGCTGGAAATCCAGAAGCAGTTCCCGAACTGCAAAGCGGTTGCGAGTGTGCTGCGCAATCTCTACACCGTGGAGGACGGCGACTGGATGGGAATTTACCTGAAAGACGGAAAATTCTACGAGAGCCCGGTTCATAAAGTACACAGCTTTGAGGCAGTCGGAGCCGGTGATGCATTTGGCGCGGGACTGATCCATGCGATGCTTCATGATTTTGAGCCGCAGAAAGCCATCGACTTTGCGATTTCCGCAAGTGTCTTAAAGCTGATGATCCAGCACGATGCCAATGTGGCGAGCGAAACAGAGATCGAGCAGATCATGAAGCAGGGCGGAACGAATCTGCAGAGATAGGATAGAGAAAAATTTACGAGACAGCAGGAGGAATAAATCTTGAATAAACGGAATATTATCTTAATAGGAATGCCGGGAGCCGGCAAAAGCAGCGTTGGTGTTATTCTTGCAAAGGTGTTGGGATATGAGTTTATTGATACGGATCTTGTGATCCAGCATCGGGAGAAACGTCTTCTGCGCGAGATCATTGCGGATGAAGGAAATGAAGGCTTTCTTGCGATTGAGAATGAAGTCAATGCGACACTGGAAGCCGATAAAAGCGTCATCGCGCCGGGCGGCAGTGCCATTTACGGAAAAGAGGCGATGGAGCATTTTAAAGAAATTGGAACCATCGTTTACCTGAAGCTGTCGTATGAGGATCTGGCGAAACGTCTCGGAAACCTGAAGGGACGCGGCGTCGTGCTGAAAGAGGGCCAGACGCTGAAGGATCTCTACGATGAGAGAAGTAAATTATATGAGCAGTATGCCGAAATTACGGTTGACGAGAGCGGAAGGGATATCCAGGGCACGATCCTGGCGCTCCGCGAGCAGATCGGCATGTAAAACAGAATTGGTGGAATATTCAGGGAAATTTTGAAAACATACGATTATATCATAATAAGGGAAATGTTCTGATAGTTAGAAATTACATATAATGTTTCTCTGAATATTCCTGACCGGAAACGATGGAAAAAGACGGAAATAGCACAGAATGTATTAAAATTGATTTACAAAGTATTAGATTTGAGTTAAGATAAGGGGAGACTGAAAAATAACTGCGGGGAGCAGTGCGTTTCAGCGTATCTGGAGTGTGTAAAAAAACAGGAAAAAGACTTTGATTCGTTAGATATTGGATAAAACACACTCGTTAAGTATGAGAAAGAAAATTTGAGGTGAATATATGGAACAGTATGTCATCAGAGGTGGAAATCCTCTTGTGGGCGAAGTGGAAATCGGGGGAGCAAAAAACGCGGCGCTTGCAATTCTTACGGCAGCAACGATGACCGATGAGACGGTCCTGATCGAAAACCTGCCGGATGTCAGTGATATTAATGTACTTCTGGAAGCAATCGCAGAGATCGGAGCCACCGTGGACCGCATCGACCGCCATACCGTGCGGATCAATGCATCGACCGTCGGGGATCTGAGCGTTGATTATGAATATATCAAAAAAATCCGTGCGTCCTACTATCTCCTGGGCGCTCTTCTTGGCAAATACAAAAAAGCGGAAGTTCCGCTGCCGGGCGGATGCAACATCGGAAGCCGTCCGATCGACCAGCATTTAAAAGGATTCCGCGCACTCGGTGCAGAAGTCAATATCCGTCACGGTGCAATTATGGCGAGCGCATCGGATCTGCACGGCAGCCACATTTTCATGGATATGGTTTCCGTCGGAGCAACCATCAATGTGATGATGGCAGCGTCTATGGCAAAAGGAAACACAACGATTGAGAATGCCGCAAAAGAGCCGCATGTTGTCGATGTGGCAAACTTCCTGAACAGCATGGGAGCCAACATCAAAGGGGCCGGAACCGATGTCATCCGTATTAAAGGTGTCGATACCCTGCACGGAACGAGCTATGCGGTTGTACCGGATATGATTGAGGCTGGTACGTACATGTTTGCAGCAGCAGCTACCAAAGGTGATGTGCTGGTAAAAAATGTTATTCCGAAGCATCTGGAGGCGACAACGGCGAAGCTTGAGGAGATCGGCTGCGACGTGGAAGAGTTTGACGATGCGATTCGTGTGAGCGCAAGCAGACGCCTGGGCAGAACACACGTAAAGACACAGCCGTACCCGGGTTACCCGACCGACATGCAGCCGCAGATCACGGTCTGTCTTGCTACTGCAGTCGGCACCAGTCTTGTGACCGAGGGCGTCTATGACAACCGCTTCCGCTACACCGCCGAACTTGGCCGCATGGGCGCAAACATTCAGGTAGAAGGGAAGACCGCCATTATCGACGGCGTGCAGACGCTGCACGGCTGCGAGGTCCGTGCCTGTGATCTGCGCGCAGGCGCAGCAATGGTTATTGCTGCCATGTGCGCCGAGGGCATGACGCTCATCGAGGACGCGCACTTCATCGAGCGCGGTTATGAGGATATCGTCGGCAAACTCACCGCACTCGGCGCGCACATCCGCCGTATCGAAACCTACGAAACCCCCAGCGTTTCAGAGGACGCAGGCTGAGAAAAAATTTCCCCGGCAGGACGCAGACGCGTCCCGCCGGGGTTTCTTTACATAAAAAGTCCCGGGTCAAATGACCTGGGACTTTCATATTTGCTTTGGCACAACCTGCATGATTTTGGGACCCCCGCAGCGCAATTTGCCGTTTTCATTAATTGGTCAGATACGAATCGTCTGTGATTGGAATGAAGTCGTCTATCGGCGTTAAGGTATCCAGGAACGCGCGCAGCTCCTCATAGCTGCATTCCTCTGTACTCATAAGCGTATCTGCCCACTCCAGCCGATTATCTGTCATGGAAAACAGGGAAACGTATTCAACGTGCAGATATCCCATGCCTCCGTCGTGAACAGCGATGCCGTTGCCATCATACGCATACAGGCAGTTACTGTAACTCCAGTAATTTTCTTCGCTTGAAACAACCTTTGTGCCGTCAAATGTATAAATATAATATGGTTGTATTATTAAGCAGCGGAAAAATCAACAACCGCCTGCTTTGTGAGTTGGCGACCCATCCGAATTTTTTGCGGCTGATGGTTGATATGGAAATCTTAATTGACCGGATCGCTGATATGCGGGTGAACCAGATGAATCTGATTCTGGAAGCTACCCGGCAGACCATTCTGAAAGAACACGCACCGGGAGAAAATAATCTATATATGCGGACGCTGGAACTGGGTCAGGTACAGGAGAACGATTTTTACAGCCATATTCTTCATGATGATCTGGACAGCATTGTCCAGGATATACGGGAAGCCCATTTGAAAGACAAGACCACAGCCGACCCACAGCCAACACTGGATGAGGTTAAAGAGAATTTTGAACAGGCCATACAGATGGGGACCGACACAGAAGCTATGATCCATGAGTTCTGTGATAAAATGCAGATTCCTTTTGAAAAAATTTCATCCGAGGATTTTTCTGCTTTTCTGCGAATACTGAGCCTGTCCAAGCTACTGAAGAATCCCAACAATATGAGGGGGAAAGCTCGGTCACAGCCTTACCATGGAGCAAAAAAGAAAAAGCGAAAGTAAAAAGGAAGCGCTCAAAATAAAATGAGCGCTTCCTTTTGATTACATGGAAATTTTCTTGGATATCAGTGCATCCAATTTTTCAATAATTTCTTTCTGACTATTTTGTACTGATATAAACTTTTGGGCAATCTCCTTTTGAAGTAAAAGGCTAATATTTCCTTTACCATCGACAGGAATTGGTACCATAATATCGCTTAACATCGAAGGATATAGTTTAGTAAATTCATCTTCTCCGTTATCGCCTTTTCGACCTTTAGCCAGCTCTCGGAATATGGGTTCTAATGTAAATTTCATATAATCGAAGTCCAAATCTTGACGCCCGTTTTTAGGAACCAAGATTCCACGATCTCCGTTAATGGAAAATTTGCCATTCAGAATAAGAATCGTACCTGCAAATCCGTTTGTTGACCATGTCATATAACGACCGTCATAATCGTAGGTATCTAAATGGGTCAGTGTCCCTTGACTTGATGCCGAGTAGACCGGGTAAGGGCCTGAGTGTAAATTCCCGTACTTTTTGGTGTACTTTGACTTTCCTTTAATTGTGTCAAATAGCTCACTCAAAGGCAAATATTCGATCGCATATTCATCACAATTCGGCACAACAGAAACCTGTGAGAGATTTGCAATTTGTTCAACAACAGTTTCTTTGGTTTGTTCCAAAGTTACATAACCTGCGGCGATTTCTTTTTGCTTTTCAAGCCAAGGCTCTCCGTCATGGTCTACCGGAATAGCAAATTTTACAGATTGAATCATAAATGGTGGTAATGATGTGTACTCATTCTCTCCATTATCGCCTTGCCGCCCTTTTTTAAGCTCTCTAAAAATAGGTTCCAAGGTATATTTTGCGTACTCCAGGTCTATATTTGTGTCTTTCAGTAGGAGTATTCCACGGTGGTTGGTTGCGGAAAAAGGTGATCTGTGAATCATCATGTAGCCCGCTAAACCATCTATTGCCCATGTCAATGCCGGAACATTATAATCATAGGAATCGATCTGAGCAAATGGTCCAAATGTGTTGCCAGAATATAATGGATGCTCACCAGTGTGTTCATGTACATAGCTTCGAGTATATTTTCCGTCGCCACGAACAATATCAAACACCTGAGTAATGGGGATTTCTAAAAACTGAAGGCCCTCATCGTTTTTTTTTTCAACTTCAGCCAATGGTTCATCAAGTTCAGACAATGTGTTAATCGTATCAGCAAGTAAAACTCTAAAGTCATTTACTCCGATTGTCTTGGATTCTTCCTCGATACCAAGAGCCTGCCGTTCTTCGTGATTCCACCATCGTTCCACGCACCAATGAGTTCCGTTGTAAAAGTCATCAATGCTCGAAATTTTGCATCTCCGATCACCAATCATGTTCAATGTGTTTGCAAAGCTCGTTTTCGCACCCTTGAACATATTAAAAAGATCAGATGCAACCTGCAAATCATTTTGATTGATGTCAAAACGGTACACATCACGAGTTTCTCCGATTTCCGAACACAAATAGGTAAATACTGGGGAGATTTGGCGCTGAAGCGTAGGCACACCATCCACCATAACAGGTGCTTTTTTTGTCAGAGCAAGAATGTAAGTTTTTTTGTTAGTTGTGAAGAAAGTGTTTAACGGAAGAGAGATGACAGCATCAATTTCACACTGCTCCAATATAAAGTCACGGAGCTTTTTGTCGTTACTGCGGTTCATAATACCATCAGGCACGACAATAAACGCTTTTCCATTTGGTTTGAGGGCACGAATAATCCATTCCATGAACAAACCTTCGATGCCCATTGCGCTTACAGAAAAGTATTTCTTGAGTGCATCATCCTTGGAAATCTCTTCCTTCAAATTACTACTTCCGCTCATAACATACGGCGGATTCGTTAAAATCAGATCATACTGATCATGGACAGGCTTTGCCAAGGTTCCAAGAATCGAGTTGGTTTGAAGCAAAAACGTGTCGTTAAAAAGTTTAGCAAATTTATCTGTCATTTCTGGATGCTCTCGGAGCAAACCAGACATATAAATCAGCATATTTGCTTTAGCAAGAATGATTGTTTTTTGTTCGTCCTTATCAAATCCTTTGTCAAAACCACTCAGCATAATTTGGGGCTTTAACTCTCCATCCTCCACTTTATAGAATCGGTGCAAATCGTGAAGAATCGGTTCAAGCAAGAATTTTCCAACGCCACACGCCGGATCGCAAATCTTCATACCCGGAGTGATGTCTATCATATTGACAATAGCTCGAACTACCTTCAAAGGTGTAAAGTATTGACCCCAATTTTTCTTACTGATTGATTCTTTCAAGAATGTTTCAAACAGCTTGCTTTTGAAGTCGTAGTCTATGTTCTCTAAAGTCCCAAAATCATTAAAACGCTTAAGAATTTTGTGGAAAACAGTCGCATATCCAGAAACAGCCTTGTCATCTTTGGATACAAAAATTGTTCCATTGATAATGGTAGTTTTGTCCTTCGGGTTGCCAGGGAAAAGAGCTTTAATCTTTACTCGTACCGTGGAAGCATAATATTCAAGCACCTCATTCTCATTATTGCCAGAGTATTTTCCCAGCAAATCATAGAATGAATACATTCCCTTCAAAACACCTAAATCGCTAAGGTATTTGAAGATGAAAATCTCAACAAAGGTGTACAAACAATTTTCAGGTGTAGCTCCTGAAACAGCCCATAAATCTTGCCATACTTTTTCGGCCAGAGGCAGAGGATCAACAGACGCAGCAGCCTTGATTTGATTATTGGTAGCATTAATAGAGGCTCGAATCTTATTGATGAGGGTAATACACTCTGTGCTACTCTTGTCAAAATTTAATGTAATGCGGCTACCATCTTCCTGTAGAATTTCTTGACCGGTAGCGGGGTTAATCCAAAAAGTTTTCCTGCCGTCAGTAACAATGTAAACTTTTGCCTGCAATATCTGGGCTGTCCCAATTTCTTGTGCAATAGCTTTAGCAATCTGCTTTTCGGTTCGCAACTCCTGAGGAGTCTTATACTCGATAGCTCCGATAATAATTGGCTTTTTAACAATCAAGGCATCCGGCTTTTTTCCCTCATATGCCTCATAGTCTTTATCGGGAATAATCTTCGCTCCTTTAAGAGCTTTTAATGTAGTAGCGCCAATATTGTAGAAATTCCAATCGCCCATTTTTTCAGGAGCTTCTATCAAATTACGCTGAATCAGTTCTTCACTCAATGGTATCTGCTCCTTCCTGCCCCGTACTGGTGGCGTTTAGATAGGCATCTATGTCATCTTTACGGATGCGCCAGCTTCGACTTCCTACTTTGGAAGCAACAAGTTCCTTAGAGGCAATCATTCGCCGTACCGTTTTATCGCATACTTTCAAATATTCAGCTGCTTGAGCAACTGTAAATAATTCATCTTTCATAGCATATCCACTCCATTTTGTCAAGTATATCATTAATGTTTATAAAACGCAATATACATATTGGAATTTTCGAGATTTAATTATACTTAATTGGACAATAAGGAATTTTAATAGACATTATATTTGCAACATTAGTACATCCCCAAAGAACATATATTAAAGGGGGCTGTCTCAAAATGCGGATCGCAAGAGAACAGCCCTCGTCAAACGTTGGAAAAAGCCGTGAAAATCCAGCTTTATCGGATTTTCACGGCTTTTTTGTTTGGCTATTTTTTAGAAAATGTTATTTTGAGACAGCCCCTTTTACAGCAATATCATTTTAGTGAATCATCTGAAAATACTTCAGTGCCTCCATAATCGCCGCCTCTTTTTCCGGCGGACACTGCGGCACCTTCGCATCTTCCTTCTTTGACAGATTATAATTCTGTCCCACATCCAGACCACATTTCCGCTTAACCTGGGAGATATACAGGCTGGACACCTTCAATTCATGCTTTTCCAGTACATACCCCTTGATTTCATCATAAGTGGCCTTACTCTCCGCAGCAGTCAAATCCAGCTCGTCCGTCTTAATCTCAACCTCGATATGTTGCTTTGCATTTAGTTTGGACAATAAACACACCGTCTCGACAGATGCCCCGCATTCATCAAATTGCGTGAGCACCTTTTGCTCAATGGGAAACTTGTACGCAATCGCCTTTACAAAGCGTTTCTGCGTCTTTTGCTCCTCACGCGGGAACAACTCGACCTCGGAAATCAGGTATTTCACAAGGTCGCGCCGCTCTGCCGCATTCATTCTATCATAGATTGCGTCAAAAGGCGAGAGGATTCCGATCATGGATTGCACAGACATCTGCTCACTTTCCAGAGTTGCCTTTTTCATCGTACTCTCCTGCAACAGATCCTCTGCCTTATAAATCTGGTCATAGAGATCATTCAGGCGGCGGGTCATATCTGCTCGGCGACGCTCTGCATACTTGTCATCCGGAGCAATGCGGTCAATGTCCCGCTCCAAACTGTCGCGGCTGCGCTGTAAAGCGGATAGCTGGTTTTTGTAGGCGGTAATGTCATTCTCGACCTCGGTCATGTCCACGGCGGCCATTACCTTTTCCTGCAAATCTTTGATAAACTGCGGATTGCGGACAATCTTCCGGGTGTACTCCATCACCTCGTCCTCAACCTGACTGGCTACCACACCATTTCTGCGGCATACCGAAGTCCCCCTATGTTTAGTCGCATAAGAGCAGACATAAGATTCTGTGCGACGCTCCGTGCCGTCCTGATTTGCCCACTTGGTCATGCCGATATACATAGGTGCGCCGCATTGCGGACATTTTACGATACCGGACAGCAGATGTGCGTTATACTGACCAATGTTGTGATTACCCTTTTTCCCACGAATGGCTTTGATCTCCTGAACCCGGTCAAAATCCTCTTTGGAAACAAATTCTTCGTGAGAAATAACTTCGCTCAAAATATATTCGTCCTGTTTTACCAGTCGATATTCGTTGTCACTGCCGGGCACTTTTTCCGTCCGTCGCTTGCCCCATGCCACGCGCCCCGTATAAACCGGATTGCTGAGCATTCTCTTGATGTGGTCGGAACTCCACTCTCCATAGCTGGGACGGATTGCGTTCTTTGCCGGTGGGCGAGTATAACCGTTTCGATTGAGATAGCCCGAAATTGCCGTGTAGCCCATATTACGGTTCAGGAACATATCAAAAACCAACTGCACGACAGCCTTTTCCTCCGGAACAGTCTCCAATTTTCCTTTACTCTTGTCATCCCCCTTTACTAGGCGATACCCATAGGGTGCAAAGCCACCGTTCCAGCCGCCGGATTTTGCTTTTTCCTCGCGCCCCAAAAGACTCTGTGCAATGATGTTCTCACGTTCCAACTCAGCTACTGCGCCAAGAATGGTAATCATCATTTTTCCCATAGAGGTTGATGAATCAAGCCCATCTTCTACGCACATCAGGTGAACGCCATATTTCATAATGAATTCAAGGGAGTTCAGCACGTCCCGCGCATTCCTGCCAAACCGCGATAATTTGAAAACCAGCACATAGTCCGTATGCACTTTTCCGCTCTGAATGTCATCCAGCATCCGCTGGAACTCAGTCCGTCCCTCGATACTCTTGCCGCTTTTGCCTTCTTCAACGTAGGTATCAAGAACCGTCATCCCCCGACGCTCGGCGCATTCAGCCAGATAGTGTTTCTGCCCGTCCAGACTATACCCCTTTACCTGACGTTCACTGCTGACGCGGATATAGATAACACACGTTTTACCCTCTTTCGTATTATACATAGATTCCCTCCTGTTACAGAGCCGGGCGGTCAATGACCGCCCGGAATACTCAGTTCAACTTTTCTGATTTTCTTTTTCTGCGGC